>JAEEGH010016355.1_pt1 | contig 15966 bp, 11 predicted proteins | sample 9134181 | NCBI WGS metagenome assembly JAEEGH01 (sample SAMN16246544, study PRJNA631951) | gut metagenome | biome: gut microbiome; feature: rumen; material: DP-attached | host: Bos | place: Iran: Karaj | collected 2018-10
CTGGGAATAATGGGTGCAAGCGGCGCGGGTAAGACTTCGATCGTCTCACTACTAACAAGACTTTATGATGTTACCGAAGGAGAGATAAGGCTTGACGGTGTACCCATCAGAAACCTGACTCTTAAGCAGCTCAGAGGAAGCATCTCGCTCGTAATTCAGGATGTATTCCTTTTCTCGGATACCATCGCTGAAAATATCAAGATGGGCCGCCGTCACAACATTAGTGACAGGGTTATAAGACGTTCCAGCCAAAATGCGGGAGCAAGTGAATTCATCGACAAGATGGATAAGGGATACGACACCGTTATCGGAGAGCGCGGAGTAGGCCTTTCCGGCGGACAGAAGCAGCGTATTTCCATTGCGAGAGCATTTGCCAAGGAACTTCCCATTCTGGTAATGGATGATTCCACCTCCGCACTTGATATGGAGACGGAACGTGATATCCAGAAGAGATTAAAGGACCTTACCGAAATGACTAAAATAATCATCGCGCATCGTATCAGCTCCGTTAAGGATGCGGATGAGATCATAGTGCTCGACGAGGGCAGGATCGCGGAACGCGGAACCCACGAAGAGCTGCTTGCACTTAAGGGACTCTACTACGAGACTTATGTGTCTCAGTACGGTGAGCCCGTATTAAAGGAGGTGATCTAATGGCCGCCAATTCCATAAGAGAAGATGAGGATATATCGACAGTCAAAAAGTCGGTGACCATAGGAAGACTCCTCAGTTACCTTCTCAGATACAAACAGACAATAGTAATAGTAATGTTCATCATGGCATACTGCGTAGCGGTAAGCCTTATCAACCCGCTTATCATTGAATCAGCCATTGATGATTACATTACACCCGGAAATATCAAAGGCGTATTTGTACTTGTGGGAATCGCACTTGCAATGAACGCGTTAAGAGTAATACTCGTGAAGGTCAGAATGTATGTGATGAGTAAGATGACCAACTCAATCATTCAGACAATTCGTGAAGAAGTATTTACCCATCTTCAGACACTGGGTTTTAAATTCTTTGATTCACGCCCCACGGGTAAGATCCTTTCCCGCGTAATGGGTGACGTTAATTCACTCAAGCAGGTGCTTCAGAACTTTGTCATCACGCTGCTCCCCGATTTTATTACGGTTGTAGCGGTAATGGTGATCATGCTCATCAAGAATTTCCGTCTTGCACTTGCCGGAATGGTGGGACTTCCCATTCTTATAGTCGGCCTTCTCGTTATAGAGAATATGTGCCGCGTAAGATGGCAGATCCACAGAAAGAAGTCATCCAACCTGAACGCATTCCTTCACGAGGATATCTCGGGAATAAGGATCATCAAAACCTTTGCGGCAGAGGATGAAACCCTCGAGACATTTGACGAACTTACCAAGGAACATCGTGACAGCTTCATGGATGCGGTAAAAGTAAACGATGCGTTCAATTCGGTTATCGAATTAAGTACCGCCGTAAGTATCATATGCATGCTTTATGTAGCGGTTACGGTTCTTCATATGGATGCGACAAATGTAGGACTTCTTGTGGCTTTCTCAAGCTACCTGTCACTTTTCTGGCAGCCCATCGCAAACCTGGGAAGCTTCTACAACCAGATCATCACAAATCTGGCTGCTGCAGAGCGTGTTTTTGAAGTGATCGATCTTGATCCCGAGATCAAAGACGGTGAGAAAGTTGGCATTATGCCCGAGATCACCGGACGAGTCCGCTTCAAGAATGTAGGATTTGCATATGAAGACGGTGTACCCGTTTTAGAGAACGTTAGCTTTGATATAACACCCGGAGAAACAATAGCACTGGTCGGACCTACGGGTGCGGGTAAAACTACCATCGTAAATCTGATCTCAAGATTTTATGATGTTCAGACCGGATCCGTTATCGTAGATGATACCGATGTTAAAGATGTTTCAATAGACAGCCTCAGAAGTCAGCTTGGAATAATGACACAGGACAATTTCCTGTTTACCGGAACCATCAGAGAAAACATCAGATACGGTAAGCTTGATGCCACTGACGAAGAGATAGAAGAAGCCTGCAAGAAGGTAAATGCTCACGATTTCATAATGAACCTTGAAAAGGGTTATGATACGGAGCTTACCGAAAGAGGCGGAGGACTTTCCGCAGGTCAGAAGCAGCTGCTTGCTTTTGCGCGTACGATTTTGTCGGATCCGAAGATCCTTATCCTGGATGAGGCAACTTCATCCATCGATACCAAATCCGAGATCCTCGTACAGAAAGGAATCGCAACAATCCTTAAAGGAAGAACATCATTTGTCATCGCACACAGGCTTTCGACCATCAGAAATGCCGACAGGATTTTCGTTATTCAAAACGGTGGTATCGCAGAGAGCGGAAATCATGAAGAGCTTATGGCACGCAAAGGATTGTATTATAATCTGAATATGGCCCAGGCTTAATCGGTGCTCGCATTTACAGAAAGGAATACAGTATTGAACGAACTGATCACAGATAATGAACTGATCCCGGTTATTCTCGTCGGTCTCAGAACCACAGAGCGTGAAGACGAATTCGAGCATGCGATGAACGAGCTTGTAGCTCTTTGCGAAGCCTGCGACCTGGAAGTTCTGGCATCCATGACACAGAAGCTTGAGCATCCCGACAATGCCACATGGATAGGTTCGGGAAAAGCTCAAGAGCTTGCTGAGGAAGTAAGGGTAAATGATGCTGAACACGTTGTATGTCTCGGCAATCTCTCACCCGCACAGATGAAGAATCTTCAGAAGATCATAAAGGTTCCGGTATGGGACAGAACAAATCTCATACTGGAGATCTTCTCCAGAAGGGCAAGAACCCGTGAGGCAAGGCTTCAGGTGGAATCGGCATATCTCCAGTATATGCTCCCCAGACTTACAGGTATGTGGCAGCACCTTGGCCGTCAGAGCGGCGGTGGCGGCAGCAGAGCCAATAAAGGTGTGGGTGAAAAGCAGATTGAGCTGGACAGACGTCAGATCTCACATAGAATAACCGAATTGAAAAAAGAACTCTCCGAAGTTGAACATACAAGAGATGTTCAGAGAAACGGAAGGAAGAGGGACGGATATCCCCATGTGGCTCTTGTGGGATATACCAATGCCGGAAAATCAACTCTCATGAACTGCCTGATCGAGATGACGGGCAAGTCGTCCGAGAAAGCGCAGGAGAAGAAGGTCTTTGAAAAAGACATGCTTTTTGCAACACTTGATACTTCGGTGAGAAAGATTTCAATCCCGGGTAAGAAAACCTTCCTCTTATCGGACACTGTAGGTTTTATCGAGAATATACCCCATGACCTTATCAAGGCATTCAGATCCACGCTTTCGGAGCTGAAATATGCGGATGTCCTTCTGATAGTAATGGATTCATCGGATCCCAATCACAAGGAACATTTGAAAGTTACCGAAGATACACTTAATGACCTTGATGCGAAGGGAATTCCCAGGATTTATGTATATAACAAAGCAGATCTGCGTGATCCAGAGATGACGGTTAAAAACATCCCGGACGGTGAGTCCGTGTACATTTCCGCCAGGAGCGGTTACGGTATAGATGACCTCCTGAATTCAATTGAGAAGATCTTCACAGAAGGGGATAAGGATATTGATATCGTGATCCCCTATACATCGGGTGATCTTCTTAACAGAATTCACAGGGAAGCTAAGGTTATCTCGGAAGATTATGTGGAAGAGGGAGTGCATATCACGGCGAAAGCTCCGGCGGTGCTGGTAGCATCGATGGGGTTATAGTAAAGTGACAGTGGTGACAAAAATGAAACGTCCCCACTGTCACTTCTTTTTGGTGTAAAATAGATGTTATTATGAGAGAATTCATCGGAAAACACAAATCACATATTATTCTGCTGCTTGCAAGCTTTGCGGCACTTTTTCTCAGGTATGTTTTCAGGGACAATATCAGTGATGATATGAGCATTTGCCTGCTTCCCTGGTATGACAGGATCTCGGATATGAGTTTCAAAGAGGTTTTGAGTACTCAGATCGGAGATTATAATCTTCTGTATCAGATCTTCATATTCGTTCTTACCAAGATTCCGGGAGAAGCCATATATAAGTACAAGCTTCTGTCCGTGATATTTGACTTTATTCTTGCTGCCGGAGTATATGCTTTCGTAAAGAAGCTGACTGATAAGAATAAAGCTCTGATCGCATATATAATGACTCTTTTCCTTCCGACGGTCTGGATGAATTCCGCGCCCTGGGGACAGTGTGATTCCATATATGTATCCCTTATCATATGGGCCTTATATTTTCTCTATACCGACAAGACGATTCGCTGTTTCGTCCTCCTCGGCATCAGTTTTGCTTTTAAACTTCAGGCTGTTTTTATCATTCCCTTTATCGTATTGGTATATATCAGCTGCCTGATCCGGCATGACAGAAAGGTCCGGCTTTACCATTTTGCTGTCATGGCAGGAACCGTTGTACTTGTGACTCTCCCCAATATTATAGCGGGAAGGCCCTTTTCTGATATGATATCGGTCTATAAGGAGCAGACTCATGCCTTCCAAAGCATATCCAGAAATTATCCGAGTATATGGAATATCCTTCATCTGACATATGATGCCGATGCCGCGTGGTGCATAGGCTTTACCTTTATTGCACTGGTTTCTTTGATGGTATTTATCTGTTTGAAGAAAGCGGATGTGACCGGAAGACATTTCATATGGTGTGCATTTATCCTGTCCTATACCTGCGTAATGTTCCTTCCCGCAATGCATGAAAGGTACGGATATCTGTATGAGATTCTCATACTCATCCTTGCATTTACCGATTCTCTGGGATGGATCGCGGTTTTGTTATTCCAGCTTATTTCCGTTAAAACATATATTTACTTCCTGTATTATGTCTCTCTGAACATCGAATTCTTAAGTGTTGTTAACGTTCTTATATATATAGCCGCGCTTTACGTTTTCTACAGAGAATTGTCGGGAAGGCCGATAAAGAGCGATCTTTTTGCGCCGGCGGAAGACAGGGATGGTTCGGTCCACCGCTTTGCGGTAAAAGAAAACTTCAGGCTCTGCCGAAAAGATTACATTGCCATGATCATCCTGACCGGGATATTTCTCATAATAGGATCCATGCATCTCGGAAGAAAAGATGCTCCCATAACATACGAAGAGTTCGGAACGGAATCCGGGATGGGTAATGAAATATATGTATCACTTGATGCATTCCGGGATGTGAGTCTCGTATGTATATATCCGCTTATGTCCGGCTCCGAAAGCTTTGATCTGTATTACGCCGAAAACGGCGAATGGGTTAAGGTCGATGAGGAACTTACTCTTAAGGGAGTGTTTACCTGGAGGAAGGTTGAAGTAAATGTTAAGACCCATCAGTTCTGTATTATTTTCCAAGATCCGAAAGTACAGATAGCTGAAGTTGCCTGCATCGACCCTTACGGAAACCGCATAGGGATTTTGGAAGGGGCCGAGCCTGCGGCGGTGTTTGATGAACAGGATACGCTCACGGGAGTTCCCACCTCATTTGATTCCATGATATTTGATGAGGTCTATCACGGAAGGACAGCCTACGAATTTCTGAAGGGCATGGATATATATGAAAATACCCATCCTCCTTTGGGAAAGACTCTTATCTCTATCGGTATCAGACTCTTTGGAATGAACCCTTTCGGATACAGGATCATTGTTTTGATCTTCGGTATGATGTGCATTCCACTGATGTATCTTCTTGCACTGAGAGTTACCGGGGACGGAAGATATGCATGCCTTGCCGGAGTGCTTCAGATAACGGAATTTATGCACTTTGTTTTATCCAGGATCTCCACCATCGATATCATTGTTGCGTTTTTCGTGCTGTGCATGTTTTACGGATGTTTTGCTTTCCTTCGCGAAGAAAAAATCAGACACCTTGTTTTTGCGGGAGCAGCCTTTGCATTTGGGGTAGCGACCAAGTGGACGGCGCTTTATGCCGCAGCGGGAATTGCACTTATCCTGTTTATATGGATGATCGGAAAAATCCGCAGTAAGATGGGAACGCCTGCAATCGTTAGATTTATCCTGATCTGCATCGGAAGCTTTATAGTATTACCCGCGGTGGTTTATGTGCTGTCATATATACCTTTTGTCAAAGTGTATCCGGATAAGGGGCTGATCGAAAATGCCATATCCAACAGCATCCATATGCTGGATTACCACAAGCATGTTACGGCTTCGCATCCTTTCCAGTCATCCTGGTACACCTGGCCCTTTGACTGGATACCTCTTCTTGATTCAAGAGCGATATTCGGAGACCGAATGGCACTTGTGGCTACCTTTGTAAATCCTTTTGTGTGCTACGCCGGACTTGCATCTCTTGTTCATCACATATATATGTCGGTTAAAAAGAAAGATATCACCTCGGCAGTACTTGTTGTTTTTTACGTAAGTATGCTTCTTCCCTGGGTGTTCATTACGAGAACCGTGTTCATTTACCAGTATTTCATATGTACCAAGATCCTGATACTGATGATCTGCAGAAGTATCCGGTGCATGGAATTTAAACGGGAAAATTCAGTGATAAAGCTTACCGCCGGTGTGTCTGTCGCACTGTTTGTCATATTTTTCCCGCTGCTTTCGGGACTGATGGTAAGTATGAAATATCACGATGAGATACTGACCATGCTTCCCAATTGGTGGTTCTGATAAGCGTTATAAAATGGAGGCATCTATGAATAAAGAATTTACATTAAGTAACGGTGTTGTAATACCCGAAGTGGGCTTTGGCTCATATCTGTCTACGGTGAATACCGGAAAAGACAGCATAAAGACTGCGTTTGAAGCAGGATACAGGTATATAGATACCGCCAGATTCTATAACAACGAAGAGGAAGTGGGCGAAGCCTGGACGGAGTATGGCTTAAAGAGAGATGAGATTTTCCTTTGCAGTAAGGTATGGCCCACATTTCTGGGTTATGACAAGACAAAAGAATCCTTCGAAGAATCATGCAGATGTCTTAAAACGGATCATCTTGATATGTATCTCATTCATTGGCCCAAGCAGAATCAGAAGGATGAAAGCTGGGCTGAAAAGATGTCTGATGGCTGGAGAGCACTCGAAGAACTGTATGAAGAGGGAAGGATTAAAGCTATCGGTGTTTCAAATTTCCTTCCTCATCATCTGATGCGCCTTATGAAGACTGCGAAGATAAAACCCATGCTGGATCAGCTTGAACTGCATGTGGGTTATATGCAGGAGTATACGCTTAAATATCTGGAGGGAGAAGGAATCCTTCCACAGGCCTGGAGCCCGCTCGGAAGAGGCAGGGTGTTGAATGATCCGAGAGTTGAAGCACTGGCGTCAAAATACGGCAGGACAAATGCTCAGATCCTCTTGCGTTTCCTGATAGACAGAGGAATTCCGGTGATCCCCAAGGCATCATCCCTTGAGAGAATGAAAGAGAACCTCGATGTGGACGGTTTTAAACTCTCCGATGAAGAGATATCCTATCTGTCATCAATACCCGAGATGGGATGGTCCGGAGAGCATCCCGATATGGTGGATTTTTGATAATATGAAAAGATTTTTGATCTGCAGTTTAACAATATTACTTTTTGCAATAACAGGGTGTACGAAGAATGATGTTCAGGAAACATTGGAGACTCCTGCTTTTTCCGATTATTATCTGGTCGGGATTTCTATCGGCGGACCTTCGTACAGTGACGATGTGACGGAAGCCGAAGGGGTAGCGATCGTATGTACTGACCGCACCGTACAGGTGTATCTCCCGGAAACAAACGGCGCACATACTTTGAAGGATTATGTATTACAGGATACATATGATCTGACGGATGAGCAGTATGAAGCTATTGAGATGCTCATCGACAGAGAAAAACTCTGTGCAGTTGAAGTGGCTGAGAACGACGGTTGCCAGGATGGAAGATTCTACAGTCTCGGGTTTTATGATGATGACAGAAATCCGGTAGGATGTTACGGAGGTTATGAACCTCTCCAAAGTGAGGAAGAATTCTGGTCAATATATCATGAAGTGTGTAACAATGCTTCGCTTAATAAAGCACAGGTTATTCGGTATAAGTGGATTTACGAAGCTCTGTTAAGTGAGTATGGGGATGACTTTCCTGTTGCTGCAGGTGTGTATACTTGTCAGGAATATGTGATGATAGGTGAAAGCTCTGTATGGATGCTTTCGGATGAAGATAACATGGATGATGACTGGTACTGTGATTATGCGGTTACGGATCTGGATGGAGACGGATATTTCGAAATATGTAAGTGCATGACATATAACAACGGTCCTGTCACACGCTTGAAGATTTATGAAGTAACGGAAAACGGACGGATGACCGAGATAGACACCGGGCTTTTGGATGATTATCCGGATCTGTGCGTGGATCATTACAGTGAACCCATTGGAATAAGCAGGGATGACACCGGAAAACCTCTTTATTATGTCTGCAATTTCGTAAGTAACGGTATTGAAGGAGCCGAGCATCATTACGGCTTGATGTATATTGAAGATGATGCTTTACATTTTGACGAGATCCCGGAAGAAGACATGAAGCTTACCGGTGAAAAAGTGACTCTGGGATGGTTTTCCGAAGTCACTCCCTATAATGTGTATGCTTCATATAAGACCTTCGTTAATGAAGGATGATGTTTTTTGCTTGAAAGGTATCAGGCATTGAATGCGTAAGTTATCCGAGGAACAAAAAGAGACAATGGAAAGGCTCGGTTTCGGGAATCAGCGCTTTTATGGCAGATGAGGCCACTGCGGTATATGCAAGACGGGAGGAGGCTGCACAGCTCCTCTGGAAGCTGGTAAAGAGGTATATGGAAGCTGAGCCCATGTGGAGCAGATTCAAACTCGAATATAACAGGGACTGGCTTGAGACTTATGAAGATAAGCTGGAGCACCTGAAATAAAAATTGACCTTTGGCGTCATTCATGGTCAAATACATGTATCGGGACTTATCCCGAAAGCAAAGCGAGGGAAAAATATGAGTAATTACGCTAAATTATGGCTCGGCTATAAGAGCAAAAAGGTAAATAAGGACAGCAAATGCCTTAAGAATATCCGTATTAACGGAGCAGATCATGCGGATGTTATAACCTGTAATGCCGTTTCCGAATTAAAAGAAGGCCTTAAGGCTATGCTTGATATAGATCCTGAGATCACATTCGGCACTGCAGTAGCACCCGTAGCGGTAACCTGCGGTAAGGATATTCAGGATAACGAAGAATACAGTATTTCAATAGACGCAGATTCTCTTGTGATCGATGCCAAGAGCCCTGCAGCCGCTTTATATGCAGCATTTGATATTCTCAGAACTGTTTCAGCGGAGAAGAAAGCAGAAGAGGTTTATGCATCCGGAAAGACCGTTCGTCCTTCCAATTCTCTCAGAATGCTCAATCACTGGGATAACATGGACGGAAGTATTGAAAGAGGATATTCCGGACAGTCTTTCTTCTATGTAAATAACGAGATCGTTATCGATGAGCGTACAAGAGATTACGCAAGACTCATCGCCTCTGTTGGTATCAATGCTGTTGTTATCAATAATGTAAATGTAAAAGATGCGGCTTCCTATATGATCACCGACAGATATTTTGCTAAGCTGGCAGAGCTGGGTGAGATATTTGCAAGCTACGGAATCGGATTGTACTTAAGCCTTAATTACGCATCCACCATTGAGATCGGCGGTCTTGACAGTGCGGATCCTCTTGATGAACGAGTTATCGCATGGTGGAAGGATAAAGTTGCAGAGTGCTTTGCTAAGATTCCCACCCTTAAAGGATTCCTTGTAAAGGCAGACTCCGAGGGACGTCCCGGTCCCTTTACCTACGGAAGAACCCAGGCTGACGGAGCCAACATGCTTGCAGATATTGTTAAAGAGCATGGCGGAATCATCATCTGGAGATGCTTCGTATATAACTGCAAGCAGGACTGGAGAGATTATAAGACCGACAGAGCAAGAGCAGGATACGACAACTTCATGCCCATGGACGGTGATTATCACGACAACGTTATCCTTCAGATCAAGAACGGCCCCATGGATTTCCAGATCAGAGAGCCTATTTCTCCCCTTCTCGGCGGTCTTAAGAAAACAAACCAGATGCTGGAAGTTCAGATTGCACAGGAGTACACCGGACACCAGATTGATGTTTGCTATCTGATGCCCATGTTCAAGGAAATCCTCGGATTCAAGACTTACTGCAGTGAGAAGGATGATACCGTTGCCGATATCGTAAGCGGTAAGACATTTAACAGCAGATTCTCCGGAGTTGCAGCGGTTACCAATACCGGTAATGATTTCAACTGGACCGGCAACTACCTTGCAGGTGCTAACCTCTTCGGATTCGGAAGACTTGCATATGATACCAATCTTTCTTCAGAAGAGATCGCAGAAGAGTTCATTAAGATGACCATTTCTGAAGACAAGGAAGTAGTTGATACCATCATGTCCATACTTCTTCCTTCACGTGCCATCTATGAGAAATACACCAGCCCTTTGGGAATCGGCTGGATGGTTACTCCCGGTGTTCACTACGGATGCAGCGTAGACGGATATGAGTATGACAGATGGGGAACCTATCACAGAGCGGATCACCTGGGAATAGGTGTGGACAGAACCGATAAGGGAACCGGATATGCTCTTCTGTACAACGAGCCCAATGCTTCAATGTACAATTCACCCGATGAGTGCCCCGACGAGCTTGTTCTCTTTTTCCACCATCTGCCTTATACACATAAACTTCACAGCGGTAAGACTGTTATCCAGCATATCTACGACACTCATTTCGAGGGATATGAAGAGGCTAAGGGACTTGCGGCTAAGTGGGATACTCTCAAGGGTAAAGTAGATGAGGACATCTATGAGAATGTAAGAGAACGCTTCGAAAGACAGCTTTCCAATGCCCGTGAATGGTGCGACCAGGTTAATTCCTACTTCTTCCGTAAGAGCGGAATTCCCGATGAGAAGGGCAGACAGATCTGGTAAGGAATCCTAAATGAAAGAAATAACCTGTGACGAGTTAAAGAGTTTACCTGAAGACTCGTATGTATTAATTGATATAAGAGATGAAGGGCTCCGGGAATATGGCATGATTCCCGGAGCTGTCAGTGTTCCCACGGAAGATCTGACGGACAGTAAGATTCTGGCAGAGACGGATCCTGATAAAAAGCTGATCTTTTATTGTGAGATAGGTAGAATGTCTCTTGCTATCGATGACACAATGGAAGTGCTTGAAGGCAAGGATTGTTACAGTCTCTCCGGTGGCTATGTGGGCTATGTAAGATCCGGCATCTCAAATGAGGCGGATAAGGAAGAAAAAAGAAAGAAAGCTGAGGACAGTATTCAGAAAAAGTTTCATAAACAGCTTTTTTCTCCTTTCGCCAGAGCCTGCAAGACTTATAAGCTGATAGAAGAGGGTGATAAGATTGCAGTCTGTATCTCAGGCGGAAAAGATTCCATGCTCATGGCCAAGCTTTTCCAGGAGATTAAAAAACACAGACAGGTGGAATTCGACCTTACATTCTTGGTAATGGATCCCGGATATAAACCTGAAAACAGACAGCTTATAGAAAGCAATGCGGAAGCACTGGGAATTCCCATAACCATATTTGAAAGTACCATCTTTGATACGGTAGATACCATTGAAAAGAATCCCTGCTATCTGTGCGCAAGGATGAGAAGAGGGTATCTCTACAGTAAGGCTAAAGAACTTGGCTGTAACAAAATAGCTCTGGGGCATCACTATGATGATGTAATAGAGACCATACTTATGGGTATGCTTCACGGTGCACAGATTCAGACCATGATGCCCAAACTTCACAGTACTAATTTCGAAGGAATGGAACTCATAAGACCTCTTTATTTTGTAAGGGAAAGTGATATATGTGCGTGGCGAGATTATAATGATCTTCATTTCCTCCAGTGTGCATGTCATTTCACCGATACCTGCACAACCTGTCACACCGACGGAACCACATCATCAAAGCGACTTGAGACAAAAAAGCTTATAGCTGAGCTTAAGAAAAATAACCCCTTTGTGGAATCAAATATATTCAGAAGTGTTGAGAATGTAAACCTCGATACTGTTATCGAGTATAAACAAAAGGGAGTAAGGCATAATTTTCTGGATGAATACTAAAGATAAAGAAAGCGCCCGCATAAGCGGGCACTTTTGTTATATGCCGGTATGTTTTATCTGAAGAATGCCATTTCCTCATCAAGAACCTTTGCGATGTCATTGAGCTCATTGGCTTTCTGTGACAGGGATTCCATGGTCTCTGAAAGAGCCTGCATGGATGTTCTGGTCTCTTCCGAACTTGCTGCATTTTCTTCGGAGATTGCAGACAGATTGGAGATGGTTTCCGAAATGGTGTTACTTGCTTTCTCTGTCTTATCAACATTAGTGACGATTTCTTTGGTAAGAGCAATGGACTTATTGATATCGGCGATAAGCATGTCAACCTGTTCGATGGTCTCGTGTATGGTGCTTCTCTGATTGCCGATCTTTTCCTGAACGCTTCCTGCTTCTTCCATTGTCTTATTTGAATCGGAAGCAAGTCCTTTCATGGCTTCCTGAATATTCTTGGCAGCATCCGCAGACTGATCTGCAAGTATACGAATCTCATCAGCAACAACCGCAAATCCTCTTCCTGCTTCACCTGCTCTTGCAGCTTCAATACTTGCATTAAGTGATAATAGATTGGTCTGTGCAGCGATGGAATCGATTATAGCTACCGCTTCACTGATGGTTGTTACCGCAGTATTGGTATTTCCGATAAGTTCAACGATGCTTTCGATGGCCGCATTGCTTTCTCTTGTGGATACGCGGAGCTCCGCAAGTTTATCCTGGCTGGCCTTGGAGTTTATCTGCATCATGTCAGCGGTAGAACGCATTTCATCTGTGTTCTTAATGATAAGACCGATGGATTCGTTAATGTTATTTACACTTTCAACCGCTTCCTGAAGTGAGTCTGCCTGACTTGATGCCCCCTCTGCAACATGAGTTACGGATGCGGTAACATTATCCGCGGTTTTGGAAACTGTCTTGGAAGTGTCGTACAGGTATCCCGCAGATTCATCTACCTGGTTGGAGGAGTTTCTTGCATTTCCAATTACGCTTCTGATCTTGGCAGCCATGTCAAAGAGAGCGGTGGACATTTCACCCAGTTCATCCGAGCGTTTTTTTACTTTATCGCTCAGACTGATATCCAGATCACCTGTAGCCATCTGGCGGACCGCCTTAACGTTTTCATCGAGGGCTCCGACGATTCTCAGAACGTACAGGATAGTTACTATTGTGAAAGAGATGATCAGTATTCCTGCAAGAGTGATCATTATCTTTACTCTGTCACTTATGTATTCACTGATCTTGATCTTCTTTAATCCAACGAATGCCATTCCGTAGACATCACCGTTATCATCGAGAAGCGGCTCGTAGGCAACATAATATTTTTCGCCGTTGATCACAACGTTCTGTGCCTGATAGCTCTGACCGTGGTTAAGAACCGCGTCTATAACCGCATCACCTGCTTTGGTTCCGATTACGCCGCTGATACTCGATCTTACTCGGGTATCGCCTTCAAAGTAGGTGTAGTCATAACCGGTCTTTTGATTCATGTCAATTTCAAGGTTGTCAGTGGAGCCATCCTCGGATCCTTCTGTGTATTCCAATACCATGGCGTAGGTCTGACATGTAGCCTTAACGCCCTGTGCAACTTCGTCTTCCATACCTCTTCTAAGGTTGACTACTGCAATAATACAGATAATTCCACCGATCAGTACAAGAGATAACAGAACCATACCCGTGAGGATAATCTTAATAGACATACCTCTGCTTTTGCTGTCCATTGACTCGCTTCGCGCCATAATTCTCCCTCCTTAGTGCTGCTTAAAGTGAAAAAAAGAACATATATATCGTAATATGCGAGAAGTAAAGATGGAATTTAGTTATTTTTTTGTCAGGATGGTTAATAATTTATCATTATCAGTGCGAGTATTGCAGTAAAGCATATAAAGTGTATAATAATCTTGTTAGGTATTGAAATAATACTTAAGCATCTTTTGAAACATATCAATCAGATCTTTTTTCTAAGAGAACAGGTTATGAATAATAAGAAAAATAAAGACGGCTTAACGGAAAAACAATTCTTAAAGCAGTACAATCCCGGCAATTACAAAAGACCATCGGTCACAACAGACATACTGATAATCGGAATGAATGAAGATTATTCCGGTTTAAAACTGTTGCTCATCAAAAGAGGTAATCATCCATATATAGATTGCTGGGCGCTTCCCGGTGGATTTATCGAAGAGAATGAAACCGCATATCAGGCCGCGGCTCGTGAACTTGAAGAAGAGACCGGACTTACTGATATCTACCTCGATCAGATCTATACCTTCACCAAGCCGGGAAGAGATCCGAGAACTTGGGTTATGAGTATCGCCTATTTGTCATTAGTCCCCAGACTCAGGGAAGTTAAGGGTTTTGATGATGCGGAAGATGCAGCGTGGTTTGATCTTGAGTTTAACGATTCATCGATTGAACTGACAAACGAAGAGAAGGGTGTAAAGATAGTTTACAGTCTGAAAAAAGAAAGCTTTCTAAATGGAGCGGTCAGATATGAAAACTATATCCCGACACTAAAGACAGAAGAAGCACTTGCTTTCGATCATGTGGAGATCCTGATCGAAGCAATGAAGAAATTGAGGGAGCAGATATTCTACAGCAATCAGGCGTTTTGCCTTGTGGATAAGACCTTTACATTACCTGAGCTTCAGGCAGCATACGAAGCGGTTTTAAACAGACCTCTCTATAAGAAGAGCTTCCGCGACATGGTAAGTGAGAAACTTGTGGAGACGGGAACCGAAAGAAGATCCAATATCAAAGGCGGCAGAACGAGTAAAGAATATACATTGAAATGAGGGGATTAAACAAATGAATAACAAGAAATTCAGAGTATCTAAGAATAAGCGAAATGCTTCATTACTTGCACTTGGCGGATGCTTTATCGTCGGTCTGTTTATAGGCAATGCAATATGGAATCTTGAAGAGAACCCTGCTCCATGTTTGATCATGGGTGCGGTGCTCGGACTGCTTGCTGCATTACTGTGCATCATATTCGTTAAGGAATACTACATGCACATACATGAGGATGGATTTGAACTTGTAAAGGGAAAGAATGTTACGAAATATCCTTATGATGCTTTTGCTGGTTCACATGTAACCAGACATTACATGAACGGTATTTATACCGGTACATCCCGTGAGATCAATATCAAAGAACCTTCGGGTAAGACTCTGAAGATCAATGCCAACAACCTGTCGAAAGGATCATTTGCGGAACTTGTCACATACCTCGGTCAGACACGATATACCAAGGCCCATGATATCGAAGCTACCGCAGAGTACTTTAAAGAGGGATTTGAATTCCCGATTCCAAATGAAAAGATAGTAGGTGCAAACAAGAAGAAACTTGTCGGATGGGTGATTTTTACTGTCGCTTTAGTTGTTCTTTTCTTCGGAATGTTGGTATATCAATTGATCACCGGCTATGACACCGCTACCTACTTTGTGATCATGCTCTTTGCAGTTCTAATTGCGCTTATAGAACTGATCATGGAAGTTATTCCCGGAGCGATTCTTTACCATAAGATGAAGAATCTTCCCAACCGCATTCGTGTGGATGAATATGCATTGACTATCGGAGATAAGACTTTAAGTCCCGCAAGCATCCTTAATATCTTATTTGTACCTGCGGACTATAACATCTTAACCAGGGATTTCATCGTAGTTACCAAGAATGGTGAGAAGCTTAAATACAATTTCGGTAAGAACGATTACAAGGGCAAGCTCACCTATGAGCATTACGATAAACTTAGCAATACCGTAGAACTCTGGTGCATCGTAAATAAGATCAACTTTATGCAGATACTGGGTTAAGAGAATTGATTTGTAGCAATGGTTTTGAATGTAGAAGAG
>JAEEGH010016357.1_pt1 | contig 15964 bp, 9 predicted proteins | sample 9134181 | NCBI WGS metagenome assembly JAEEGH01 (sample SAMN16246544, study PRJNA631951) | gut metagenome | biome: gut microbiome; feature: rumen; material: DP-attached | host: Bos | place: Iran: Karaj | collected 2018-10
CTGGTCACAGACCTGTCGGTTCATGAGCAACTCTGATAGTGACGTGGCCGCTTGTTGGTTATAGGAGTGGCATAAGGATGCAAGAGACGGCAAACAAGCAGAAGCGCATTACCCTGAAAACTCTTCATGAGATGTTGGATGGGATGAGCGTGGAACTGGCAGAGATGGTTCATCTGCTGTTTATGGCCAACTATATCGACTACTCAGACTATGAATTCCGTGATGAGAATCTGGTGGAGAGCTATTGCTGGTGCTACAGAGACCTCTTTGAACTGAAAACAAAGGAGTCACAGGAAATCGTGAATAGTCAACTCATCGAGTTCTTGGATGAGTGGCGGCAGGATGCTCCCTCTCGCTATCGGAAGGCAAAGGATGATATCTGCTATTGGATTACCGACGAGTGGTATAACTTCGAGTCGCCCATGCAGAAGGAGATAGAATCGACTTATCAAGCAGCCTTGAAGAAGAAAGATGATATGGCTATCGCTTTAGTCTTGTCGCCATTTGCCCAGCAAACGGCAGAACTGGTGAATAGTGGAGCATACGAAGTTGCAGCCAGTAGCTGCTATGCCATCTTTAGATGCCTGGCCAAGACGTGCAAGGAGCATGAAGATTGGTATGCTGGCTTTACTGGTTATGGTGATACCTACACGAAACTGGCTATATTCACTGAGGCAGTAGTGGAACTATACTGTCATCTACGCCAAAAAACCGACCTCTCCAAGCGCATGGCTGATGAGATGGATATCAACTTGGAAGTGTTCAACCTCGAAACCGACTTCTTCGGTGACCTGCACTGCAGCTCCCGCTTCACAGATATGCTCTGTGATGCCCAAGCCCAATACGGGGATTATTCCGAGTTAGATGAATGCCCCATGTGGGGGATGTGGGAGAAGGAAGGGGGAGGATGAGATAAAGGCCCTACGGCTATGCGTAGGGAGCGGTGGTAAAGGTCGCGAAAATGTCGCAACATACAGAACAAGATAATAAATAACTCATGGAAGACGGCGATTATAACTATCAAGAGGCATTAAAAAAGATGATTCATAGGAAGGAGAATCATAGGCCTTATGAAGAAATAATACAAGATCTGCAGAAGGAACTGCGGCCTGTGAAGGAGGAGTCGCTGCTTACTCATGCCATGTGTCTATTTATTGAGCTGGAACATAAGACGACCTCGCCTCTTTATACACATCTGCAGTCACCCATGCGACAAACGCTGTACATGATTGATGTGTTCTATTCTATTTCAGATAGAGAGGATGCGGTAGATATGAACGAGGAGCGGTGGAATAGAATAGCTATTCTGCTTGATGAAACAGCAATGACATATCTCGTTAGTATTGGGTTCCCGAATGACGGTGATTTCTATTATGATGAGAGGGATGCAACAATAGATGTTACTTTATGTACGTTCATTGGGTATTTTGAGAATGCCGTGCTGAGTTACGAAGAACAGACTTTGGACAGAATTGAGAGAAATCTAAAGCCTTATGATGATCTTATTAAGAAAAGATATGGGTTCACTATAAATGAGGCGATAAAGTTTTTACTCCATGTAAGGGATATAAACAATGCCAAGTATAGTGAAATCATGAGACCGTACTTAGAAACGAGTTCTTATTATGTAACAAATCCGGAAGAGTGGAGCAAGCTGACAGATGAATTCGTGAAGCGAGGAGTGACGGACCCTAGGGACTGGTGGTATGAACCAGAACTGAGCGGTATGTTAAAGACCATAACAACAAATCCGGGCGAGATTGGCCTACATATGGCAGAAGATTTAATGGATGTAGATATTGATGCAGACAGTCTTAAGCATATAATAGATTTCTTTTGTTATGACAAGGAATTCTTAAAGGGGGAAACTGTTTATTATGCAGATAAACACTATTCAGAATCGCATCCAATCTTTATGTTAGACGGTAAGTATGTATGCTCTATTAATAAGTTCTTCATAGAGGGGCTATATTATAGACTTGACGAGGTCTTACAGGATGATGATGCTATAGGAAAGAAATATAAGCAAAATAAAGATGTTGCTATCGAGAATAAGGTTCGAGAGTTATTTGAGCAATTCTTTCCGAAAGGTACGAAGATATTTGCCAACTACAGTGTGGATGGAAAGGCCGAAAATGACTTGTTAGTGGTATTCGGTGATACTTGTATAGTGGTTGAGATTAAGAACTGTGGTTTTAGAGCACCATTCCGAGACCCTGTAAAAGCATTCCCTCGTATTAAGCGAGACTACGAAAACGCAATTCAATTGGGATATAATCAATGCAGGAGGATAGAAAATGTACTATTGTCAGGTCAAGATGTTGACATCCTGGATGCCAGTAATACGCATAAAGTACTATACCATCTGAAGAGTAAAAATATTGGGGATGTATGGTCGATTGTGGTTACAGACTTTAAATATGGTGTAATACAGACAAACCTTGGACCATTGTTGAAGAAAGATGAGGAAGCATTATATCCATGGTCGGTATGCGTGGACGACCTGGAATCAATGATGCTACTTATGAAAAAGATGCTAAAGGGAATTGCTCCTGCCAGATTTGTAGAGTTTCTGGATTATAGAGAGCGGCTGCAAGATCATATCGTTTGCTTTGATGAATTGGAAATATGCGGATGGTATATGAATGACCGTGAGCAATTCAAGAAACATGCGGATAATGACGCGATGATTAACACGTCACCGAATATGGGAACTATCTTTGATGCGTATTATCATACTGGTCTAGGGTTTAGGAACGAACTGGATATTGATTATAAGAGAGGACGACCGTTAGATGACTATCCGAAGAAGTTTGAATTGGGAGAACTTTGTATGAACTAATAAGTTATGGTATAGGAGAAATGGAAGGTATGGATAAGAAGAGATCATTTGAGCAAGAGTTAGAACTTTCTATATACAAACTTTTCAGAGAGAAACTGTCTGAAGAGTTTGATATACAGGTTGAACAACGGCTGGATTCAAAGAAGAGACCAGATATCGCTATATCTAAAGGTGATAAGAGACTGGCTATCATTGAGGTGAAACCTAGGTTCTACCAAGGAGAAAGCAGAGTTGATGCTGAGAACCAAGTAACGGAACTTGCTTATTCCGAAGGATTCAGATATGCAATCATCGCAGTTGATGAAGAAATATTGTTGTTGAAAGATTGCTTCCTGAATAAAAATAATAAGTTCAAGAAGTTTTCATTAGAGGCAATCTGCCATATCTTTGAGATTATTAGGAATCCTGATTTAGTTCCAGGAAAAGAGTACAGGGATGCTGTTTTTAAGAAGCTTGTCGAGATGACCACGAATGCTAAAGACAAGGTTATAGCATTCAAGGATAGAAACAGGGCTGCAACGATGATGAGGGATGAAGAATCTTTCTTTTTTGAAAGGGAAGATGTGGAAGATGAACTATTTGAATGCTTCTTAAAAAAGTTTGAAGGTGATAAGGTTTGCAGATATACATCATTAGCCTCGCTATACAGAACTATCGATGAAGGTACTCAAAGTATGTGTTGCATAGTTGGAATGAACGATCGTAGCGAATGTACATACGCAGACAATTATATTAAAGATTTGAATGTCGCAAGTATTCCATCTGTTAAGACTTTATATGAGGCAGGTGTGGAGAATAGGTTTTATATTCTGTCATGTATGAACGAGCAGAAGTACGATGACCTGACCATGTGGAGACTGTATGGTGATAATACGAAAGGGGTTAATGTCTTATACGATGTCGATAAGAATGGGTTGACGGATTTTAAGTTGTACAACATAGACTATGCTGAGCAGCCTGGGAAGCAAGGACATTACGCATTGAACATAATCGGTGCCTTGATGGGACTGAAAGTAGATGGTAGGACATTTAAATTGAGGCGATGGAATGAATGGAAGCATTTCTTTAAACCATACGAGTATAAAGATGAGATGGAGATTCGTCTGCTGTATAATAAGATGAACAAACCTGCCAGCAAGTGGATCTTGACTAGTGATTATCAGATAGTTTGCCCGCTAATGATTTTCGATGTAAAAAAATTTCCTCTCCTGATAGACAAAATTATGCTTGGCCCTAATTGTCCTGATATAAAGGTGAACCAGTTGCAATTGGAACTTATGATAAAGGAGCACATAGGATTGCTGAGGTTATCGAGGAAGTATGATGTGGTTACTACAAGTGGGATAGGTACGTATAGGATGTAGATATTGCTGAAGAAAAGTGCTATCGGTAACAGCTTAATTTGGTATGGAAAAACCTAAAATACTTTATAAATACAGGGATGTCGGGGAATTTACTGAGAAAATATTTACCGACAAAACCATATGGTTGTCAAAACCAGAAAATTTGAATGATCCGTTTGAGTGCTCTATAGCTAAGTATACCGATAGGGCAAAAGAGAAGATGGTGAAGAAATATAAGGAATTGCAGGTTTGTAATTTTGCAGTGAACGGTGCCTTACACATGAAGGACAACAAACCTTATTTCGGATTAAAAGGGAAAGCACTAAAAAGCTTTCTGAAGCGGCTTGGAAGCAAATCGTGGGAAAGAAGATATCAAATGATAAATGAGATTGTATATGAGAACATGGGAACAAGGTTCTCTAACCCGAATCATCTTATTAAAAGTTTGGATGAGAGACTGCATGGAACTGGTATATTCAGTTTAAGTGAAACAGATACCAACCAGTTGATGTGGGCACATTATGCTGGGGAGTCTCGAGGGCTGGCTATTGGCTTTGAAGTAATTGAAGGCTCGATGTTGGCAGATGAGAAACATTGCATTGCAGTGAATTATCAGGACGAACTGCCAGAATTCAAAGCTGATGAACTGATGTCAGACATGCATATGTCATTTGGGAAAGAGGGTGCGAAGATTACTGTACAAGTACCATTTAATGACCCAACATTCAGAGCATGTGTGTCAACAAAGCCGACGGATTGGGCCTACGAGAAAGAGTGGAGGTATATTGAAGAGACAGATGGACTCCATCCATTTCCTGGGAAACTCGCAGAAATCACCTTTGGACTTAGATGTTCGGAAGATGATAGAAAGAAGTATGTAAAATTGATACAGGAGAATTTCAATTATCCTGTTCATTTCTTCGAGATTGTCAAGAAAGCTAATACCAATCAGATTGAGAAAAGAGAGGTTTTATCTTGTGGTTAACAATATAGATACGCCTATTTAGGATTACGGAGTATAATTCTTAGGAAAAATTAAGCAAATGATAAAACAATGCTGATTGACAGAAAACACATTGAACAATGGGCGGTGACCGCACCTGCAAAGTCTGAGATGGCTGAGTTGGTGACGCAACTTGTTATGAATACCCTGCCCAATGATGGAAGCAGCTATAATATCCCTATTGGAAGTTCTACCTTCATTGGAGGTTGGGACGGCTTTGTAGAGAGTATGGCAGGTCATGCTTTTATACCTTTAGGTAAAAGCGGTTGGGAGTTTGGTGCGCGAGGCGATACTACAAAAAAGGCGAATGAAGACTATAATACCAGAACGACGGGCATACCAGTAGCGGAAAGACAAAATATGACCTTCGTCTTTGTTACGCCTTATTTCTGGGAGGATAAAATCAAATGGGTAACGGCCATGAAACAATTAGGAGAGTGGAAAGATGTTATAGCCTACGATTCTGATAATCTTTCGCAGTGGATATATCAATTACCCATTGTGACAGAATGGTTTGCCAAGAAGATAAATATATTTCCGGAAACGGGAATTATCCTGCCAACAGATAAATGGGATGAGATTTCAATTGGTAGAAATGGGATCGTTCTTACTCCACGTTTTTATACGGCTGGTCGCGAACGTCACGTAGAGGAACTTCGTACCATTATTGAAGGAACACCCAGACTGAAAGCATTCAGAGCATCTTCGAGAGAGGAAGCGATGGCATTTATCCTTGCTGCAGGAATGTCTTTACCAGAACCGTCGAGATCAAAGTTCATGGGTAAGACCATTATTGTGGATTCAAAGGCATCATTTGGCAGGATGGGCAGAACTATGAATGCTATTAATATCGTTACCCATCTTGAAGATAATAGCACTGTATATGCCGCTGCTGCCAAGAATATTATTCTGGTATCACTTGGACCCAATGACGAATTTCCACAGGATGTAGTGGACTTGCCAGTATCGGAAAGACATGCATTGGTGGAGGAATTAGTGTCATATGGCATTTCAGAACCAGAAGCGAATAGAATTGTATTGATCAATTCCTGCAACCTAACACTTATAAGAAAAGAATTGGGTTTCCCCCCGGTAGGGGCGAAATGGATAGGGAAGGTAAATCTTGATGAGCTGCTGCCAGCCCTCCTTCTTGGCCGTTGGAATGAGAATAATGATAATGATACACTCCTGCTCAGCACCATTGCCGGTGTATCGGGCAATCAATATATATCAATTCTTAATCAATGGTTAAAACAATCTGTTTCGCCCCTGACCAAGACCGGACCAGTTTGGAGGCTGACATCACCGTTAATGCTATGGACGGAAATGAGCCCACTATTGAATCCTGTTTTTTTCGATACACTTCATGAAATCTTTGTTAAGGTATTCATAGATGTAAAAGAAAAGTGTTCGGATCAACTGAAGGAAGGACTGCTGCAAACCCTTATCATTGTTGCGCTATATGGTAACAGACTAAAACTGCCAATTGGAGATGCTCAAGAATGGGTTGATAGCCTGATAAAAAAACTGTTGCATGGCGCATTACCCGAGAAATGGGTGGAAGTCTCTGACTATTTACCGAAAATAGCCGAGGCTTCACCAGACGTGTTCTTGTTAGAGTTGCAATTGGCTATTGAGGAGCAGACACCAGTAATAACGGCTCTTTTTGAAGAGAAGAATGGATTTTTATATCCTCAGAGTCATCATACCTCTCTATTATGGGCGTTGGAAGCATTAGCATGGCATCCTAATTATTTGGATGCAGTTACCATAATACTTTTGAGATTAACTGAAATGGATCCAGGTGGGCGACTTTCGAACAGACCGTTTAATAGTCTCGTTGATATTTATCTTCCATGGAAACCACATACGTCGGTAGAATTAGAAGGCAGACTTTCAGTTCTGGAAAAGTATTTAAATGAAAACAACCCTGTTATGTGGCGGTTGTTGATAGCCTTGCTGCCACACCCTGGTGCTGCCACATCTGGTACGTATAAATTGAAATGGAGAGACTATGAATTCACTCAGGAATTGGGGTATAATCAATTTAATGTAGACAAAACAACAGAATGGGTTGTCACTCATCTGATGTCTTATTATGATGGAGATGACCCCAAATTATCTTCATTAATAAATGCCATGGAGCCTATTGACGAGCCTTTACGAAAGAAGTTAATTCTATGGCTACCTGAAGCAGTAGACAAAATAGAAGGTTCTAAAAAGGAAACAGCAAAAGCTCTGCGAGAAACTTTGTGGTATCAGAACTTAGATGGAATCAAAGATCGTTATAATCTCACGGAAGAAGAAGTAAAGAGCGTTAGGGTTGCGTATGAAAAAACAATTCCTGATGATTTAGAAGAACGTCATCTATGGCTATTTGACGAGTATTATCCTCATCTGCCTGATAAGTCTGTCGAAGAGGAGGATGACTATGTTAATAACCAGCAAATAGAGAGAATTAGGAGGGAAGCTTGTGAAGACTTACTTAATCAATTTGGTGAGGATAGAGTGATAGCTCTGAAAGACAAAGTTAATGAGCCGCAAACATTGGGTGCTACACTAGCTTCTTTCTCAAAGGAAAGTATTACGACAAAGGTTTGCAAACTTCTTGCCTCGGAAAAAGATGTTAAGTTCACGAGGGGCTATTTATCAATGTTAGAAATACAACAGGGAAGTGGATTAGTTCCCCTGTTATATAAAACATGTGAGAAAAATGCCTTCACTAAAGAGGAGCTAACATCCTTGTTACTTTGTTTTGAGCACAATAAGAATCTATGGGATTACATTGAAACATTGGATGTAGATATTCAGAATGCATACTGGCAAAGAGTTCCTGCTGTTTTCTGGGGTGGATATAAAGAGAATGCTACGCTCTATAAGATTAATAAACTCTCTTCAGTTGGGAGAGGGCTTGATGCCATGAATAATTCTTGGATCTATGCGAAAGAAATGCCAACTGAGGCTATTCAAGAGCTGTTACAAAGTGTTTTGAGGTCTGAAAGTGATTTGAATGATACTATTGACCACCACCCGCTTAGTGTATATATAGAGGCTCTTCATAAACGTGAAGATGCGGATAAGAATTTACTCATCCATCTGGAATGGGTTTACCTGCCAATGCTGAGGTATGATCGTGTAAAAGATAGTCTGGCTCTGCTTAATGACAGGCTGACAAAAGATCCTGATTTCGTGGTGGAGATGCTTGGCTATTTATACATTCCGGAAAATGAAAGTGAACAAGAAAAGGAGGTGACAGATATTGATAGGCAGAATGCACAACGAGCCTTTTATCTCTTGAATCAATGGAAAACTATTCCTGGAGTTAGTGAGAATCAATCGTTGGATGAAGCGATGTTGTCGGATTGGATGCGGGGAGTATTAAAGAAATCTTCGGAGAAGGGCCATTACAGACATGCTTGTAGTCAACTAGGACAGTTATTTTCGCATTTTCCAGAATGGACAGATGAGGCAGAAAAACTGTTTGCCCTGATGGAGCCTATTGAAGAAAAGGCTTTCTATAGCGGTTATAATGCAGGGTTGTTCAATAAACGTGGGCTTACATCGCGTAGTCCGTATGAAGGAGGAGAGATAGAAAGAGACAATGCCTCAATGTTTAAAGAGCTTTATGACAAATATCATTTACGATACCCCCGAGTTTCAAAAGTCTTTAAGGGCCTCTCCGAACAATACGAACGAATGGCTAAGGAAATGGATGAAAAAGCAGACATCGATAAGATGGATCATTAGAGTCATTGAATTTAAAAGTGTATGTCTCATTGAAACGTGACAATAAAAGGGTATGTTTAACATTGACTATATGAGTTTTCCTAGAAACGTATCAATATATTAGGAAGAATTGTGCGTAAGTCGGAGAGATGTTTGCTTTTTTTAGCGGACGAACTGCTGAGCGCAGGGAGATAGGAGATGCCCTGCGGAGAAGCGCGGGGAGCGGTGGTAAAGGTCGCGACAATGTCGCAACAGACGAAGACTGAAATAGTAACGAAGTAACCAAAATCACAACACTTATTACTGACTATATGTTTAAAATACTAGGCATAAAAATACTGGATGGATGTTATGAGAGTGTTCACAAGGTCCTAAAGGTAGGTAGGCCATACCTTCTGTTTGACTATTATCAAGAGGATCAGAGCAATGAACATACACTGAAATGTGCGAAACTAGATCGTGGAGTCGAAAGCGGATTGTATAATGTAACATGTGATAACGGGAGGGAAATCGCGGTTACAGTTACAGGCGTGGTGGGCCAAAACGGAGATGGAAAAAGTACATTCGTGGAGGTGGTATTACGACTGTTGAATAACTTTGCACACGCCTTTGGCTTCCTTACAGACCAAGAATCGCTACACTATAACATAGGCGTGGCTGGAATATTGTATTATGAATTGGATAATCATATCTATGCGATTAGATGTGAAGGAGGAGATAAGGCTTTTGATACAAACGGGATTCCTAATATATCGTGCTATAAGGACGGTGTAATAATGGAGGGTATAGATTTGAGAGAAGATGATATCACAAAGAAACAGAAACTGAAGGAGATGCACTTGGAGGAACTATTTTATACCATGGTGATAAACTATTCGCTCTATGCCTATAATTCGCTCACGATGATGAATGAAACGAAAGACGGCGGCAGTTGGATAGAGGAACTGTTCCATAAGAATGATTCGTATCAAACACCTGTAGTACTGAATCCCATGCGTACAAAGGGAAATATTGATGTGAACAATGAAGAACATCTGTCGTATCAACGCCTTTTGAGTTTATACACTATTTCAGGAGATAACGAGAAAGAACGGAAGATAAAAGAGCATGAAATAGCCGTAGGTTTTGCTTTTTATCAGGAGAAAGAGTCGAAGTTTGTTAAGAAAACGATAGAGGGGTTCTTTTCTGAACATTACAGAGATGATTGTTCATGGCAGAGCGTAGATTTATTTTTTGTACCATTGACGGGTGCCAAGGATGAGTATCAAGAACAGAAGAAAGCCCTTAGTAGTCACTTTATGGACTTCTGGAGGGAGTTTGATGGACTATATAAGAGAAATAATAAACTCTTGACATTGGTAGGGAATGCGCTTGCAAAAGACTGGATGAATCGTAGCAGCGAAACAGACTTTAATAAGTATGCGACCAAGTTGACCGATTATCAGCTATATTATAAATTAAGCGACCTAAAGCCATATCAGGCAGGAATAGATAAGTTTTTGAAGAGTGAACCATTCAAGACCATGAATTATGCAGAGTTTTATCGCATGGTAAGGGTTATGAAGCTATGGGATATGTTGCAGGAAGAGTGCGCAGAGATAGATTGCGATCTGAATGAAGCCATTGAGAATAGAAAACAACCACTATATGCTGCCAAACTGTATGTGTTGTATAAGGTGATGGAGATTATGAATACCTATACCCCCTATAGGGATCATAGCTACATTGAGGACAGGACCTTTGAGATGTTGGTAAACCCCATATCAAAGAACATTGGCTTTAGTAGAATGAAGGGTGATTTGCAAGAGATACTTGAAAAAGATGACTATACAACCTTGAAGTTAAGGCAGGCACTGAACTACATCAGAAACTATCAGGAGGCAAATAAATACTATCAGGCAAGTCCTGCAAAAGAGAGCATACCCAAGTATGAGGTGAAGGCCGAGAATACGTATTATGTCACATTCAAGGGTTTGAAGAAGTTGCTGACGGAGTACAAAGGCTATGACGGCGTGAGTAAGATTATGAGTCTACTGCCGCCGCCAATCTTTATCGGGGATATTATTATCAGGTATCAGGATGAGAAAGAAGAAAAATATCATGATATGGCTTCGATGAGTTCTGGAGAAAGGCAACGACTAAACTCCGTGGGCTCGTTTATCTATCATCTTCGAAATCTTGATGCGGAACAGACAGATGACAGTAAAATCCAGTACAAGAACTTGTTTGTTGTGTTCGAAGAAGTGGAGCTTTATTTTCACCCAGAATATCAGAAAGGTTATATCAATAGTCTGCTGAAACAGATTAGGCAGTCGAAGTTGGAAAATGTGAAAAGTATATCGATGCTGTTTGTGACACATTCGCCATTTATACTGAGCGATGTGATAAAGAGTAATATCTTGTATTTAAAAGATGGAAAAGATGCAAGAGCAATCATGAAGGTACAGACGTTTGCTTCGAATATCAATGAACTGCTTGCAGAGAGCTTTTTCTTGAAAGGAGGGTTCGCAGGGGAGTTTGCCAGTGAGGTGATTAATGATTTGGTTCAATATCTTTTGAATAATTCAAGCAAACGCCAGTGGAACATGAAATCGGCAGACCAACTGATAGAATTGGTTGGTGACGATGTGGTGAAAATGCAATTACGCAAACTATATGCGCAAAAATATGGTAGGGAAAGTCAGGGCTATAAGGCTTGGTTGAAGAAAGAATATGAAAGGTTGGGACTGGACAAGGAGAACTGATGAGGAGAATACTGATTGATAAAAAAATAAAAGACTTTGCTGCCGACTACGTGAAAGATATAAAAACCGTAGTGGGAGATGTAGAGGCATGTTTGCGTAACTTGGTTGAGGAGCTAAAAAAGCAAACAACAAAGATTTATGTCTGTACGCCTGACAATGTGAATCGATATAAGGGGGATGAATACCAAAGTGTATCGGAGTATGTTGGCAAGATAGCCGACCACTATGATGAAATCAACAATCTATTGCCATCGAAATATGATGGTGTGATGAGCGATATAGATGGAAGGTTAGGAACAATAAAGGTTGATGAAGTATTAGTAAAACTGAGGGGCAAGGAAAAGCAACCATTATATGAAATGATAGTAGATATAATGGGATATAACAAGGTTAGAAAAGAAGTACTGCCACAATATGTTAATAAACTGGAGATAAAGACTTGTGTTTATTGCAACGCCCAATTTGCTATTACGACGCTTATAGAAGATGTACGCGAGAAGATAATGTTAGGCAAGCCTGGACGCCCGAAGAAAGCAATAGTTATCCCTCGTCGAGGTGGTTATTATGAGATGGACCATAATAAGCCAAAGTCGAGATATCCCTATCTATGTACAAATTTCTATAATCTGCAACCATGCTGCAGTTCGTGCAATAAGCGTAAATCTGCTCAGGATTTGTCATTTTCTGTCTATTATGAGGAGGGTGATCCTGAACCTGCACCGCTACGTTTTGCCATTAGTGAGCAAGATGTGATAGATTTTCATACCAATGGTAAGTGCAAGGGCGTAAAGCCTTACCTCTGTGACGAGGCAAATCCAACCAAACGTGTAGTGGCTAGAAAAGACGGAACATTGGCAGAGCAGTTCAATTACATCTTTGATATAGATAAAATATATGCAGAGCATGAGGATGAGGTGGAGGAGCTGCTTTGGCGAAACAGAATATATACACAAGGAATAGTAAGTGCTACCAACAGCCAGTTTAAGGACTTGGAGATAGAGGACTTTGACTTTGGAAGGTATATTCTTGGTACATATCCAAATAGGGAAGATGCCTTAAAGCGCCCTCTTACGGCGATGAAACAAGATATTTGGGAACAGGTAATAAAGGATGAGTAAATACCGTAGAACTATAGTGACACTTGATGACACGCAGACGAAAAAAGACTATATGTTGTTCTGTGTGTTTGAGAAGTTGTGGCCAGATATGGTTACACCATCACCGCTGCATATGCATCCCAAAGGAAAAGACTTTAACAACGATGGCAGGTTTGATATCTGCGTGCATGTTGATGAGGTAGATATAACTGTAAATGTAGAGGATGACCCATTGCCACACGTGGTGTTGCAAAGCAAAGTGGAAATGCTATGGGGAGATATGCGGAGAGATCCTGATTCTGGCAATCATGGATTCATGCTGAAAAAAGGAAGCTTTGATATAGATTCTGTGACCGACATGCTGCCAGAGTCGCAATCTGTGCAACAAACATGGGCTTGGTTTGATTTGCAGAGACTGATGTACAATTTCTTGGGAACGCACAATATCAACCTTAACAAGGTAGGAGCTTTTACGAAGAAGTATCTTGGTATCAACCTTGCTGACAATCCTCTACATATAGGTTGCATCTATGTGGTACATTATAGCCCTATTAAAGCTGTGCATGTAGAGACGGTGCCAATGATGCCTGCAGTGAGGTGTGAAATAGACTGGCGGGTAGAGGCGACTAAAGAAGATGTAAATGTGAAAGTGACGGAAAAGGTGACTGATAAGCAAAGTACCCCCAATGTTTTTACCCAGCAAGTGAAAAAAGGACAGACGTTTGCCTTAGTCCAAATGGGGAGTAGGCCAAGAAGGATAGACCTTGATGTGGAAAATGGAGCAGGTGAGGTATACTTCTTCCTGAGGAGTATAGTATTCTTTGGTTCTACTATGTCGTTTTATTCAAACCAACGCCAAAAGAAACTGCCATCGTCGGTACCAGTCAAGACCGTGGGATTGGAACACTATCTGAGAGCGGCAATACTTGAAAAAGAGGCAAAGATAAAACGGTCGAGGATGGAGTTCATGTATTTTGACGGAGATCCAACCAAGAAGGCTGAAAACAAGAATGAAGCCAAAGATTGTGTGGAAAAGATGCTGGGAAGGGCAAAGAAGCATCTGATGATAGCAGACCCATACTTTGCAACAGACCAGTTTAATGAATATATCATGCCGTTGGCAAGCGAAAAAGGCCTTGAGATAACTATCGTGAACTGCAAAGAGCAATTGGAGGAAGTTGCGCATGGCCTGCGAAAACAGTTTCAAGATATAGAGAGTGATCTGAAGGCTTTAGTAGCAAGTTTTAACGCAAATGTGAACGGGAATAATGTTAATATTTATTGCATTACAGGACAAGGACGTCTGCATGACAGATTTGTGCTGACTGAAGAAGAAGGGTGGCAGATAGGTTCCTCGTTAAGTGAGTTCGGTACGAGAGCTTGTTGCATCATCAAACTCTTTGATAGTGCCCATATGGAATTAGAGAATTTACTACGTGGGTGGTGTGACGACGGGAGTGTTTCATACAAAATTGAGTAAACGGAATGGAAAGGAAAGATTTGTTTATAAATAATGACCTCTCCATGATGTTGTCGAGAGAACTGGCTTCTGCACAAGAAAAAGATGTAGAATGGGAAAAAGAGCAGGAGGGAATATGTAAAGAGGCGGAGGAGGTGGCTGAAAATCCGGTAGCCATTATCGATGCCAAGACGATAATGGCCGGAGGCATTAGCTATGCAGGAACAGATGAACACTATTTAAAGCTATTTACGGAGGGGAGTGACGAGGAACAGTTGGCGGAGTTGAGAAGTTTAGAATATGTTGCATCGCTGACATTACTGCCTGCTGCTATTCTTGTAGCTGGCCATAATCTGATAGAGAAAGAAGACTATGCTAAATGGACGGAGATACTGTTAAACCTTCGTTACGTACCTTTGCAGAAGGCTTTTTGTTATTGCTTAAAAAGCCATCGTGATTTTTGCAATGTACTGAAGACGATAGACGTTAGACGACTGGATTATCCGCATACGTTCGTGCTGTCGCTTTTGGATCATTGGTTTGAATGGCTTACGAGGGCATGCGGACATCTGATAAGTTATGATGATGAGCGTGGAAATTATGATAAGAATCCTAAGGCACAGGAACTGAAAAAGGAAGGCCAAACAGTAAGAGGAGAATGGGAGAAAGAACTGCCTGTGATGATTCATGAAATCATGGATTGTTTTGCACTGCATTTGCAACCTGAAAAGATTCTAGCATGGGCAACCAATGAGCCGCTAAGAGATGACACCTTAAGTAATCCGTATAGTGCAAGTTATAATCGCTGCATATATCAGATATGGGATGACTTGTCGAAAGTTGTTCAGTTAAACTCAATTCCAGAAAAGGATTTGAATCTGAATATGCTACTGCTGATGGCCAATAAGGCCGTGGAAGATCATGATGAGGCTTATGGAAAAGAAGTATATGAGAAACTGACGGGATGCCTTATAAGAGAGAACTTTTCCAATATGGAAAAGAAATCAAAAGTTGAAGAGAAACGACAGCGAACAATTGCGAAACTGATGGTTTTAATTAAGCCAGATTTGGATTTTGGTGGATTTGTAAATGGTGTTGCGACGCGGTTTCAGGGATGGAATTTGGACTACCAGCAGGTTTACGCAGAAGCAAGACGGGAAGCGTATTTAATTTGTTGTCTATTTAGGGTGTTTGAAATTCAGACAGTTGAGGATAGTAGCTTATTCCCGTTATGGAAAAACTTGGTGGATGTCTATTTGCATGAGTATCGGCGCTGCGATAACGAATATATACTAAGAGATGATTTTACTGTGCCGTTTAGAGTGGCTGTAGAGGTGGCTGCGAAGCTAAAGGATGATGGTTGTCGGGACTATCTGCATGAGATGATGCTGGAGAATATACTGAGCATTGTGGCATTGTTGACGGTATTTTCGGAATGTAGTATGACGCTGGCTGATAATACTGTAAAACGGTTACTGCAGAGGATAGAAACAGAGTGGCCATCGGCAAAGATGTTGATGGAAGTAAGAGGACAGCGGATGTTGGAGGAGAGAATAGAGAATCTGATTGGGCAGTTGAAGAAGGGAGGAGAGAAATAATTATGAAAAAATGTTTGGATTTCTATTTGGAACAGCGAATGAACTCTGCTGATGGCGAAGAGATAAAAGGAGCTTTGGAAGCTATCAGTATCGAGGAGAAAAAATGTCTTGAACTGTTCAAAATACAGATAAGTCATTGCCAGCAACAATTA
>JAEEGH010016368.1_pt1 | contig 15957 bp, 19 predicted proteins | sample 9134181 | NCBI WGS metagenome assembly JAEEGH01 (sample SAMN16246544, study PRJNA631951) | gut metagenome | biome: gut microbiome; feature: rumen; material: DP-attached | host: Bos | place: Iran: Karaj | collected 2018-10
ACTATTTCTGTTTCTGCCAGACGCTTGTCGAGTGCGTTCCAACTGGTTTTTAATTCGTCAAGTTCCATATTGCTTTGAATTTTAACTGTTAGACATTTTCTTGAGTTTCTCTTTGACACGATTGATCTTCACGGCGACGTTAGCCTTAGAGATGCCGAGGATATCGGCCATTTCCTGATAACTCCGTTCTTCGAGCCAAAGGAGAATCAGCGCGCGTTCCAATTTCCCTAACTGGTTGATGAGTTTGTAAAGTTCTTGAAGCTGAGCAGCAGTACCCTCATCGGCTGCAATCTGTGCCATATCCGCTGATAAGGGAATGGCTTGCGGACGGGTGCCAGAGCGACGCAGAAACGTGATGCAGGTGTTCATGGCGATGCGATAGACCCATGTCACAAGTTTGCTATCTCCCCGATAGCGCGGGAAACTCTTCCATAGGTTGAGCACAGTCTCCTGAAACAGGTCGTCCAGGTCGTCCTGATTGTTGGCATAGATGTAGCACACCTTGTAGATGGTCCGCTTTTGAGCCTCAATCACCTCTAAGAATTCTTTCTCTAATTCTTTCGTCTCCATTTTTTTTAGCTTTCATCGTTTGCTTCGTTAGTCGCAAGAAAAACGGAATAATTACAGCAGACTGCAAAAAAAGTTTCAAAAATAGCGAAAAAAATGGTGATTAAAACAAAAATATCTATTTTTGCATTGCGAAAAGTTCGTTACGAAAGTTTCGTTACGAGATTTACGCAATGAAAACACATATCGTTATGGCAAAAGCAAAACAGAAACAACTTGATAATCCGTTTGTTTATCAGGGATATGAAGGTCCAGAATATTTCTGCGACCGTGAGCAAGAAACAAAAAATATGATTTCTGCGCTCAATAATGGGCGCAATTTAACCCTAATTTCTCCAAGAAAAATAGGAAAAACAGGGCTAATAAACCATGTTTTCTATCAAATTAAGAAGAAAAACAAGGAGGCTATTTGCATTTATGTTGACATTTTTTCGACCAAAAACCTACAGGAATTTGTGGAGACATTGTGTAGGGCAGTTATCGAAGACGCATTGGAAAGGGAGAAATCTTTTGGCAACAAGGTTTTGGATTTTTTCAAAGGACTTCGGCCTACGATTACCCCTGACTTGATGACTGGATTGCCCACTGTTTCCGTCAGCGTGGTTCCTGTGCAGGCTGAATATACGCTCAAAAGCATTTTCACCCATCTGAACGACCTGAACAAGCCCGTGTATCTGGCCATCGATGAGTTTCAGCAAATTACGGAATATCCGGAGAAAGGCACCGAGGCCATGTTGCGTTCCTATATCCAGTTTATCCACCATGTGAAGTTTATCTTTTCCGGTAGCAAGAAGCATTTGATGGAAGAGATGTTTTGTGCCCCCAATAGGCCTTTCTATCAGAGTACGCAACTGATGAATCTGGAGCCACTTCAAGAGGAAACCTACTATGATTTTGCCAGAAAGTTCTTTGAGGCAAAGAAAGGCTCGTTCAACCAAGAGGTGTTCCATAACATCTATCAGCGTTTCGATGGCTATACTTGGTATCTGCAAGCCATCTTGAATCGGTTGTACGAGCAAGGGAAAAAGGTGGAAACGGACAGACAAGCGGTCGAGGCTATTCTGTTTCATGTCAATGCCTTGGCACCACATTATCAGATGCTTGTCTCGTTTTTGACCGACAACCAGTTCGGTCTGCTTAAAGCCATTGCCCATGCGGATGTCGTTGAACAGCCGTTGGGCAATGAATTTATCAAACGCTTTGAACTGCCTACCACCAGTAGCGTCAAGTCAGCATTGAAAGTATTGGTTGATAAGGATTTGGTTTATCAAACCTCTGAAGGCTACATCGTGTATGACCGCTTTCTCGGCCTTTGGCTGAAGCGGATTTGATTTGCCTTATTTATATATCCTGAAAGTCTTCCAAAAACACCCACAATCCCGCAGGTTAGGGAGAGTCCACCTTACTTCATGTTGTCAGTAGGACAAGCCTTGCTTCTAATTCCTTCCCACGCCTCAATCGATGGCAATTGAATCTCTCCACGTCTTGCATTTACCTTTTCTTCCTCGAAAAGTGGAACTTCCTTGCCAAAAGTCTTTTGCCCATAGTATGATTTCCCGAACAATCTGCAATAGACTTCGTCGTACAATTCGGCATAGTCGAATAAGTGGTAGTTGCCTATAATAACCTGCTTGTACAGCCAATCAAAGAACTTTAAATAATCACTTTCACTGACCTGCTCTGCATGTTTCTTTATAATGAATGGGATGATATTGTTCCATGCATCAATGCTATAGCGGGGATGTTGTTTGGCATCCAACAATTCTTTAAGTTCATTGAATGTTTGTGTTGAATCAAACAACGCATTTGTTTTGTCGTCCAGTTGCAAACGGTATTCCTCGACCAAAGCCTCGTATTTCTTTGCTACTGAATCGCGCAAAAAGCCATCCAAAAGAGTGTCCTCTTCCAAGCGGTAGCCGCACAAAACCATTTTCCGTGCCGTGGCAACCGCCTTCAATGTGTCATTGCTTGCAAGACAGGCATCACACAACAGGTTAAGGTCTCTTGGAAACGGATAGTGCAGTGTGCCAAACGACAAAATCGTTTTCGGGTAATTTCCTTCCCAATAAGCGTCACATGCATTTTTAAGGTTTAAGTAATAATAACTATGGTAATCCAAGAAAAAATCAGCCACGACAATCGTGTCAAGGTTGAATCTTCTCGCATATTCCTTGATGGGTTCCAATCCCATCGACTGCCTGCGTTCATCTACGCCGTCAATATTGGCTATCGGGAAAAAAGCATCGTGTCCAAACAATTGGGAACCATATAATTGAGGTAGTCCTTCATTCATCCTATGGTGGTCTTCCATCAATGCGAGGTTGCTCTTTTCTGCATCGTTCTCTTTTACGGCCCTTCTATATGATTTTAGAAATTCGCCAAGAAAAACAGGATCTGAATGCTGGGCAATCAGCCAAGCCTGACCCGAAGCGGCATACCCAACAAGACTCCAAGTTGGGAAACCATATTGTGCAATCAACGCTTTTAGATGAGCCGTATTGGTTGAATCAACGACGTCCATTTTTCGTATTTTCTCTTCGTTCCACGGTGCCATCCTGATGGCTTGGTCTCTTGCCACCATGGCATTCAAAGAATCGACAAACGGCTGGCATGATTGCGCATAAGCTGTTTTCCCACCCACCATCACAGCAAGCAGAAGCCCCAACCCTATTATGTGCCGCAGCCATTTCATGCTTGCAAAATTAGTCAAATTCCATCAAAATCCATCAAGAATGTTGGAAAGACGATGTATCTTAACGGAACAAGGATGAAATCTCGTATCCAACCTCACCTCGCATACTCCTAATATCCTGAATATTCCCGATAATGCTAATAAGTCCGAAGGTAATCAGCAATGAAAGTGCTGTGGTAGTCAGCAGTCGAGAGTTGGCGGCCAACCATGAAAGCCAGCCTGTTTGCACTTGGAAGGTGAAAAGCGGCACCCCAACTGGCATGGAAAGCATATAGACGATGGTGACGGCACCGCTGATGATGCCAACGACAAAGGCGACCACCAAAGCCATCTTGTAGCGACGAATCGTGGCCTCTTGGTGCTGTTTGATGTACTCCACGGCATCCAAACGTTTGTTGAGCGAGGCCATAAAGGCTTCGCTATCATCGAATTGGGGTTTCTGGGCGAGGAAAAGTTCCTCAAGGGCTCTGTCTTTGTTCATAGCTTCAGTTTTTCTTTCAGTTGGTCACGTCCCCGTGAGAGTTGTTTTTTTACGGCATCTTCCGATGCTTCGGTAATCGCAGCTATCTCCTTGATATTGTATCCGTTGAGATAGAATAGCGTGATGGCCGAGCGTTCCTTGGGTGGCAAAGTTCTCAAAGCCAAGTAGAGGTCTTGGTGCTCAAAGGAAGCATCAGCGGCACTGTTGCTGACGAGTGTTCTTGCCTCCTCGATGCTTTCCGTGTAGCGCAGGCTCGCTTTATGGTTGAGGAAAGTGTTGTGAGCGATCTTGAAAAGCCACGAGCGGAACCTCCCCTTCTCCTGATAGCCCGCCGACGAGAGATAGGCTTTCACCAACGCATCCTGTGCGATGTCGTCAGCCTCTTCCTTGTTGCCGCAGCAGAGGTAGAGCAAGAAGCCTCGAAGTGCCTCTTGCTCTTGTTCCACAAGTTCTATGAATCCTTCGCGTGTCACGGATTATGCCTGTTTTGTCATCTGTTTTTCCTCTGCCTCAATCTCCTTGGCGAGCATCTTCTGGCCCGTTCTGTAATTGACAAGGAAGGCGACACCAATGCCCACCATAATCAGGCCGAAAGTGATGGCGGTAAGAAATTCGTCGGGATCGTAATCTTTCCCAAAAAACATCTGGCAGAGGCCCAGAATCAACAAGCTGACACCCAGCAGGCCGATGATGCAACCCCAAAGCAGCTTCGAAAGCAGTTTCTCTTTCAGCAGCTTTTTCTTGGGCGAAATTTTCTTCATCAACTCCTCTACATCCATGTCAGGATGCTTCTCGATGGCTGTCGTTACAATTTGCATACGGTCTCTTGACTCGTTAATCTTACGACGCGTTTCCAAGCAAATAAACACAATAGGAAGTATGCATCCACAGGCGATGGGAACTAAAAGGTCGAAAAATTCACTCCAAATTGCATAAGATTCCATTTTTTCTTTGTTTTAAATTGTTAGACTTCTGTTTTCTTGAACCAGTTCACCCCTATAACAAGTTCAGAGGCCAAAAGGTGACATCAATTTGAGTTTTTTGTTCGGATAAGGTGTCCTTCCTGAATTGCTGCGAAGGTGGCGATAATGCAAACCACTGTTGCACTGTATTTTAGGTTAATGAAAGATAACGTCAGCGGGAAAGAAACAGCAACGTCCCTGTCACTTTGTTCATCACACTATGGACGGCCACAAATTGCTTCTGGACGACATAACCCGAGACAATATTGATGACTTTGATGAGTACAATAACGCCTATCCAAACATAAAGCCAAACGGGGATTTCCATGACTGGGAGCAACTTCATCAAACAAACGATGACAAAGATTACATCTGCAACAGTATCCAACTTGGCACCAAACTCACTGGCAGTGTTTGTCTGCCTTGCCACCCAACCATCGGCCATGTCGGAAATGCCCGCGGTGATGTAAAGCGAGTGGAAAGCCACTGAAAACACAGGGTAGAACAAGATGGCGATGCTGCACAATATTCGGACGATTGTAATAATATTGGCCATACGAATAAACAATCATCTTACTTGTTCAAGTATCGATTCTGGGGAAGTTCCCATCAATGTGACATTACCCATGTATTCCAAAATGGAATATGTGCTACTTTCTTCTAATTCACCTGATTTATAGATATTTGCAATGTGTTTTGAGATAGCTGGTTGCTTTACACCAAACAAATCGGCAATTTGTTGTTGCGTGAGCCAGACCGTTTCTTTGTCTAACCTTACTTCAAGTTTAATGTTATCATTGGGCTGATACAGTACAATTTCGCCTTTGTTTATTGAAGTAGGCAAAGAAACCGTGTTTTCGTTTTGATTCATACCATTACAATTATGGCACAAAAATACTATAAACCCCGCAAACAAGCAATAATAATTTGCCAAAAAGAAGCCTAAACGCTCTATTATAGTTTCAAGAAGCAACCCTAAAGCCACGCCTTAAAAAATCAACTTTTTTGTCTTCTCAAACTAATCACAGCGGCAACAGCCTCAACCAAACCAAACACAAAATAGATGTTGCTCATAAAATTGAAACCCCACACCCACCATTCGAGGACAATCCAAAGCATGAGGATGATGCCGCAGGCGAGAACGGCGTAGGGCGCGAGGCGATGTTTTTTGAACAAAAGAATTGTTGCCAAAAATTGGGTGAGGCCATTCACTGCCAATAACACGAAGCCCGAAGGGATGAAGTTTTTGAAAAAGACATCGGGCCAAGGCATTTTGGCCCTCAGCATTTCAAGTAGTGGTTCCATGCCCCACTTTTGGCCTGAGGGGTCAATCCACATCATCAAGGCACCGACCACTGCGCCGATGCCGATGAACAGGGTCAAGAATTTCTGAAGTTTTACCATTTTGTTTATTCAATAACAAAACTCCTTGGATAGAAATCGCTATAGAAGCGGCCATCCGTGGCAGTGAATTTCAGCACACAATAGTTGGGGTCGGTTACGCCGCCGGGGTAATACTCAGTGTCGCCGTCGCGCCAAATCATCTCCTTGCTTTTGGCATCCATCAGCACCTCCATCGTGCCACGAAGCATCATGCCTTTGAAACCTTCCCCATCGTAGAAATAGATGCTGGCCTTGGGGTTCGCTTTGTAATGCGCCACACGCAGCGAGAAGGTGTTGGTGGTGAAATAGAACACCTTAATGCCCTCACGAACTCGAGGCGAAAGCATCGCCTTGGTGCAGGGATAGCCTTCATCGTCCACCGATGAAATCATGGTAATAGGCAATGTATCAGCCATTTGGGCAATAAGGTCTTTAACGCCCGCCAAGGCAGGATTTTCAGGCATGGCCTCGTCCGTCACCTTCATGGTTTCGCGCCAGCGTTTCAAGTGCGGGAAGTACATCTTCATCTGCCCGATGTATTCTTCCTTCGTGATGGGTTGGGGCAGGCCCTTGTTGACTTCGTTCACAAATTGGGCGCAATGCTCAATCATCTCGTCCATCGTGCAGTCTTGCAGGAACTTACCGTCCTTATAGCAATACATGCAATACTCTTCGTTCTTGCTGCCGTCGGCGTTGGTGCCGAGCACTTGATCATTCAGAGGCATTCCGCAGCTCTGACAAAATTTCATTTCGTTTTCCATAATTGTTATCTTTTAATGTTGTTGTTAATCCACTCTGATGCGGTCTCAAAAGTTCATTGAAATAGTTGTCCAGGTAATATTTTCTTTTCTTTCGGTGGGAAAGTCGCCTCATACGCCTCGAATGCCTTGGGATTCTCGTCAGCCACAAAGTAACCTTTTGGCGGACAATAAGTGCCCTCCCGACCGTTCCAATAGCCGGTAATCAACTCTTGTGCAAGGAAATACGGCACTTCCGATTCTCTCGGCTCGGCGTGATAATGTATTTTCAGTTTGCTGGCGAGGTCGAAGCCCGCGTGTTTGTAAAAATCAATGTTGCCCTCCATGCAGAGCAGTCCGATGCCCATGGCTTTGGCCTTTTCAAGCGCGTAGTTCAGGAGTTTCAAGCCGTTGCCCTTGCGTTTGTAGTCGGGATGGATGCTAATGGGGCCGAAAGTCCATGAGGGGAACACGGTTCCATCATCAAGGGTGATTTCGGCTTTTGAAAACATCACATGACCGATGATTTTTCCGTCTTCCTCCATCACAAAATCCAGCTCATGGATGAAATCGGGGTTGGATCTATATTGGTTGAGCACATAATGCTCGGTGCACCCCGGACGATAGACGTTCCAGAATGCCTCGCGGGTGAGGTTCTCCACCTCGCGCCAGTCTTGAGGTTGTTCCAATCGGATGTTCATGGTAATTTTGATTTCGTGGCGCAAAGTTACGCCTAATTTTCCACATTTGTTTTCATTTATCGGAATAAACATTACCTTTGCGGCTTATTTTTCAAAAAATGGCACTATGGAAACTAGGTATATCTTCATTACTGGTGGTGTGACTTCCTCGTTGGGGAAAGGCATCATCTCGGCTTCAATTGGAAAGCTGCTGCAGGCACGCGGCTATAAAATCACCATTCAGAAGTTTGACCCTTACATCAACGTTGACCCAGGCACGCTGAACCCATACGAACACGGTGAATGCTATGTGACGGCCGACGGCTTTGAGACCGACCTCGACCTTGGGCATTATGAGCGTTTCACCGGCATACAGACTACGCGCGACAACAGTGTGACCACGGGACGCATTTACCTCAGCGTCATCGAGCGTGAACGCCGTGGCGACTACCTCGGCAAGACCATCCAAGTGGTACCTCACATCACTGATGAAATCACGCGCAGGATTCTGCTGAACGCTACCAAGGAGCATTTTGACTTTGTCATTACCGAGATTGGCGGCACCATCGGCGATATTGAGGGGTTGCCTTACATCGAGGCCATCCGACAATTGAGGTGGGAGTTGGGCTCACGTAGAGCCTTGAACATACATCTCACCTACGTGCCTTATTTGGCCGCCGCTGGTGAACTGAAGACCAAGCCTACGCAAACGAGTGTGAAGCAGTTGCAAGGACAGGGTATCCAGCCCGATATTTTGGTGCTGCGCACTGAGCACGAACTAAGTGACGAGATTCGCATGAAGGTCGCCCATTTTTGCAATGTTGAGCAGGAAGCTGTCATCCAAAGCCAAGACCTGCCGAGTATCTACGAGGTGCCAGTCAATATGCAGCGCCAGAACCTTGATGCCATCATCCTGAAGAAGATGGGCATGGAGGTCGGCCCGACGCCCGAACTGGGTGCTTGGCGCGACTTCCTCGAACGCCGCAAGCGTGCCACAAAGGTCGTCAACATCGGCATCGTGGGCAAGTACGACTTGCAGGATGCCTATAAGAGTATCCTTGAGAGCCTTGCCCATGCGGGTACTTACAACGATCGCAAGGTGAAGACGCATTTCATCAACAGTGAGTTCATCACCCGCGAGAACGTCGGCGAACAGTTGGCAGGCATGGCGGGCATCGTTATCTGCCCAGGTTTTGGTCAGCGTGGCATTGAAGGCAAGATTATCGCCGCCGAATACACACGCACACATGACATCCCGACTTTCGGCATTTGCCTCGGCATGCAGATGATGGTCATCGAGTTTGCCAGAAATGTATTGGGCTATGCTGATGCCAACAGCAGCGAGATGGACGAGAGGACGCCGCACAACGTCATCGATATGATGGAAGAGCAGAAGAACATCACGCAAATGGGCGGCACGATGCGATTGGGAGCCTACGATTGCGAACTTGTCAAAGGCAGCCGTACATGGGAGGCCTACGGTGAGCAAAGTCTCATCCAGGAGCGACACCGTCACCGTTACGAGTTCAACAACCGCTACTTTGATGAATTCCAAAGCCACGGAATGCGATGCGTGGGTATCAATCCCGCCGCCAACCTTGTGGAAATCGTCGAGATACCCAACCTTCGTTGGTACATCGGCACACAGTTCCACCCTGAGTATTCCTCAACGGTGCTGCATCCGCATCCATTGTTCATGGATTTCGTGAAGGCTTTGATATAAGTTATACAAATTAGTTTTTCTTCTCTCCGCCGCCAAAGTCGTCATAAAGGATGTTCTCAGGCGCAACGCCCAGATTGTCAAGCATATTGACTACGGCGACACTCATCGGGCCGGGACCGCACATGTAGTATTCAATGTCCTCGGGCGCAGGATGTTTTTTCAGATAGGTTTCGTACATCACATTGTGCACAAAACCAGCGGTATACTTCACGCCTTGGGCATCGGCAGCAGGGTCGGGACGGTCAAGGGCGAGGTGGAAATGGAAGTTCGAGAAATCCTGTTCAAGTTGCAGGAAATCTTGCAGATAGAAGACCTCGTTCAAAGCGCGAGCACCGTAGAAATAGTGCATTTCGCGGTCTCTGACATTCATGGTACGCGTCAGGTGCATGATTTGTGCCCGCAAGGGAGCCATACCAGCACCACCGCCCACCCAAATCATTTCTGGAATCAAGGTCCCTGAGCCTGTCGAAGGGCCGTCCACTGCTGTGTTATGTTCCTTGATATGGAACTCGCCAAAAGGACCAGACATCAGCACTTTGTCTCCTGGTTTTAAAGAGAAAATATAAGACGAGGCCACGCCTGGATTGACGTTCATAAAGCCAGAACGGTCAGGCTTGAATGGGGGCGTAGCGATACGCACGGTCAGCATGAAGACGTCGCCCTCGGCGGGATAGTTGGCCATGGAATAGGCGCGGATGGTCGGCTCGGTGTTGACGCAACACAGGTCGAACATCTTGAACTTTTCCCAAGCGGGAAGATATTCAGCACCAATTAGTTCCTTATCAAAATCGGCATAATTGAGGTTGAATTTCGGGATGCGGATTTGGGCGTATGAGCCGGGGATGAAATCCATGTGTGCGCCTTCGGGCAGCTGCACCTTGAACTCTTTGATGAAAGTGGCTACATTGCGGTTGCTGACCACCGTGCATTCATATTCCTTGACGTCGAGCACCGACTGCGGTACCAAAATCTTCAAGTCCTCTTTCACTTTCACCTGACAACCCAAGCGCCAATGCTCTTGGATTTGCTTGCGCGAGAAGAAACCGACCTCGGTGGGCAAAATGCTCCCCCCACCTTCCACCACGCGACATTTGCACTGGCCGCAGTTGCCCTTACCGCCGCAGGCCGAGGGCAGAAATACCTTTTCATCAGCCAAAGTGGTCATCAGCGAGTTACCAGGCTGCACCTCCAATTCTTTTTCTCCGTTGATGGTGATTTTCACCTTTCCCTTGGGCATCAACTTATTGCGCACAATGAGCAACAGGGCGACGAGCAGTAGCACAATGCCTAAGAAAATAGCGATGCTTAATATCAAGGTGGTGGTGAGGTTCATACGCTTAAAGTTTTATGCCCATAAACGCCATAAAGGCAATACCCATCAAACCAGTGATAATGAACGAGATGCCTACGCCTTGCAAGCCTTTTGGTATCTTTGAGTAACGTAGTTTTTCTCGAATGGCCGCAATGCCAACGATGGCTAAAAGCCAACCAAGACCCGAGCCGAGGCCGAATACTGCCGCTTCGCCTACATTGTTGAAGCCACGTTCTTGCATGAATAGTGAGCAGCCTAAAATGGCGCAGTTCACCGCTATCAATGGGAGGAAGATACCCAAAGCAGAATACAGCGACGGCGTGAAAGTCTCGATAATCATTTCCAAAATCTGCACAATGGCTGCAATGATGGCGATGAAGAGGATGTAAGTCAGGAAACTCAAATCGATCGAGGCCAATTTGGGGCTAATCCACGCCAAAGCCCCAGGTGCCAACAAGTATTTGTTGACCAAATAGTTGACTGGAACGGTGACCACCAACACAAAAGTTACGGCAAGCCCCAACCCCACACTGGTCTTGACGGTCTTTGACACGGCAAGATACGAGCACATACCCAAAAAGTATGCGAAAATCATATTGTCTACAAAGACGGATTTTATGAAGAGGTTGAAGAGTTCCATGGCCGCTTATTTTTGGTTGTTTTCCTGCATTTCGGGGTTTCGGGTGCGTTGAATCCAAATGATAATGCCCACGACGATTAATGCCATCGGTGGCAAAATCATGAGGCCGTTGTTTTGATAGCCAGCCTCGTAGAAGGATTGTGGAATGACTTGGTAACCTAACAATGTCCCTGAACCAAACAACTCGCGGAAGAAGGCTACGATGACGAGGATGAGGCTGTAACCCAGTCCGTTACCCAGTCCGTCCAAAAACGATTCCCAAGGCCCGTGCGACAAAGCGAAGGCCTCCAAACGCCCCATGATAATGCAATTGGTGATGATAAGACCCACATAAACAGATAGTTGCTTGCTGACATCGTAAGCGAAGGCTTTCAAAAACTGGTCAATCAAAATAACCAAGGTAGCCACGACCACCAATTGCACGATGATGCGGATGCGATTAGGAATGCCCTTGCGCAAGAGTGAAATGATGAGGTTGGAAAACGCCGTCACTACGGTCACGGAGGCACCCATGACCAAGGCGGGCTTCAATTGGGCCGTCACGGCGAGGCAGGAGCAGATGCCCAGCACCAACACGGTGACGGGATTCGTTTTTCGCAGGGGTTCTATGATGAATTTCTTTAAGGTTGACATGGTGCGTTATAATTTGCTGTATTCCTGAACAATCCACCGTTTCAAAAGCGGGTCTTGAATTTGGATGTCCTTTCCCGTCACATCAATGATGTCGCGCTTTTTCAAGGCATCCTTCAATATGCGAATGTGCCCGCTGGTACCTAATTGATAGCGTTGAAGCGTGTCGGATGCAGAGAGGTTTTTCACACCTTCGCTCACGGCACACAGGAAATTCCGCTGTTTTTCCGTGAGGGTGTCCATTAGGTTGACAAACTGCAAGTTGAGAGAATCCAACATGGCTTGTAGGGCTTCATCGGCAATGGTTTTGGTGCAAGTTTCTTGTGTCCGCAACCACGCATATTGGGCCAGTTGTTGGACATAATAAGGATGATTCTCCACTTGTTCGGCAAGGTAACCGGCAAGGTCGGGAGAGATGGACTTTCTTGTGCCCTCAAACCTTCCGACGATGAATTTTTTCCATTCCTCGTTGGCGATTTTTTGCAAAAACATCATGTCGCCGAAACGATAGAACGGGCTGTTGTATTCCCCGAAAATGTGCAACATCATGTGTTTCTTGCTGCCGTAAAGCACGTATGCGACATCGGAATGGTTTTGCCAATGGCTGCGGAGAATCTTCTGGAATTTCAAAGTTCCGGAAAATTCTCCGATTTGTTGGAACTCGTCGATGCAGATTACCACTTTCTTCTTTTTTTTCTCGGCGATTTGCTGAGGCAGGTCCAGAATGCCTTCGTCAATGGGATTGTACTTCATGTCTACACCCAACGCGATTTCATATTGGCTGAGAGGGTCGGAAATCGTCAATTTCGGCAGCAGCCGGGCGATGAATTCTTTGGCATTCGACAGCAACGACTCGGCCGATGACGAGATTTCCTCCATCGTTTTTTTAGCGAAAAGGCTGTAAAACTCTTGGGGCGTCTCGCATTTGAAGATGTTCATCCTCACGAACAGGATGTCTTTTTGTTCGGTTTCGGTGGCTTTGATGGCTTTGGCTACCAAAGAGGATTTTCCCCAGCGGCGGGGCGAGATGATGGCCGTGTTGGTGAGCGAAAGGAAATTGCCCTTCAAATGCGCCGTCTCCTCCGTTCTGTCGGTGAAATCGGCGTCTTCCACAATCTTTCCGTATGCGAATGGTATGTTCATCTTTTGAAATTTTCTGCAAATGTAATAAAATTATATGATATAAAATTGTATGATATAAAAATATTTCATCTGCTTGTGGCTTTCATTTTGTTCAAAAACGGTGCATACGCCTCCAAAGTATTGTCAATCATTTCTTTAATGCCGTTAGAAGTTTTAGTTGCTCCCGTGATGGCATCGAATTCTATGGGAATCAACTGGCCATCTTTTCTGATTTGCTTGCTGCTGAATTGGCTTTGAAACTTCTCCGTGGTGATTTCGCCACCCAGTCCGGGAGTTTCCGATTTGTGGTCAAAATTGGCTCCTATAATCGTGCTGCCATCGGCGGCGATAGCAAGGTAGCCACTAATCGGTCCCCATAGGCCGTTGCCCTGCATGGGAATCACGGAAATCTGGCGGTCGATGACGAACAAGGGCAGCGTTCCATCGTCGGATGGGTTGCCGTTCTCGTCCAACAGGAACTGGCTCGTGCAATGTTGCTCAAACAGCCAAGCCGCATTGTCTTTATTGACATCGGGGATACCCGCTGCCCGAAGGATGTTGATGCGTTTTTCATTCTTCTCGTTGCGCTCTTGGAATGGCTGGAGCCACAATGCCGCTGCCGTGAGCAAGACTGCTACCACAATCACTAAAACTGTGGCGTACATGAAGATATAACCATTGCTATTGATGTCTTTCTTCATTGGACAGTGGCTTTAGATTTGACAAAGGCGCGTTTTTGGCGCATTCTGATATTACGGGCAACAATGCAGTGGTCGATAAGTGGGGCGAAGCAGTTCATCAGCAAAATGCTGAGCATCATGCCTTCGGGATAGGCAGGATTGATGACACGCAACATCACGGCAAAGATGCCGATGAGTAGACCGTAAATCCACTTGCCCGCGTTGGTCTGTGCTGCCGTGACAGGGTCGGTGGCCATGAAGACTGCACCAAACAAGAAGCCGCCCATCAGGTAATGGTAGTAGAACGGCAGTTGCATGTAGGCGTTGGTGCCGATGGCGTTGAATAGCAAGCCCATAAGGCCACCGCCCAAGATGACGGAGAGCATGATGCGCCAACTGGCAATGCCAGTGAACAGTAGGAACAACGCACCCAACAGAATGGCAATGACCGAAGTTTCGCAAGTAGAGCCTGGTATCGTTCCAATAAACATATCCAAAGCGGAAACCGAGGGGTGTATTCCGGCAGCCAATTCCGCCAAAGGTGTAGCGCTTGTGATGGCATCGGTACCCCAAAGGTCGGCGGCAATCCAGATGTTGTCGCCCGACATGCGAGTGGGATAGGCAAAGAAGAGGAAAGCGCGCGCCACCAAGGCGGGGTTGAGGAAGTTCATGCCCGTGCCGCCGAAAACCTCCTTGCCAATGATGACGGCAAAGGCAGTGGCGAGCGCAAGTTGCCACAAAGGTGTAGTAACAGGCACAATCATTGGGATAAGGAAACCCGTGACCAGAAAGCCTTCGTTCACTTCGTGGTGGCGTATCTGGGCAAAGGTGAACTCAATGCCCAAACCGACAATATATGATACCGCCAGCATGGGGAGCATCCTCAAAAAACCGAACCAAAGGCAGTACCACCAACTGGCTACAGTACCCAACTTAAAAGGCCAATCTGCCGAATGCAATGAGGTTTGATAGCCAATGTTCCACATACCAAAAAGCATGGCAGGAGCGAGGGCGATGACCACTGTAATCATGGCGCGTTTCAGGTCGATGGCATCGCGCACATGGCAGCCGCGTTTCGTGACTCGATTCGGAGTGAAAGCAAAAGTCTCGAAAGCTTCAAAAGTGCTTTGAAGCCAAGCAAATTTGCCGCCTTCCACGAAATTCGGCTTGATTTTGTCGATGAAACGGCGCAGACCGTTAAGGTGAGTTTTCATGCTGCAAAATTAAGGATTTTTATTGAACGCTCATGCATGATAACAAAGAAAGCCGTCCGAGGACGGCCATATCCATTCAGGAAAGAATGGCGGTGCTTGATAATTAGAATGCAAAAATACAACCTTTTCATTATCTAAATGCTTTTTTCAACAAAATTCTTCCTTTTTCGTTGCGGTTTCTCTCTTTTTCCTATTTTTGCAGTCGAGTTGGTTCGCCAACTCATGACATATTGAAAATAGAAGCGTTATGCTTGTCTTATTGGCGAGAACCTAGGAAATTTTCGAATGAATAAGAAAAAGTGCATAGCGGTTCCACGCATTATGGCGTGGGCTGTTACACATTTCTTATTCAGGTTTTCCTAGGACCTTCGTCAATGATGTGGAGCATACAGTTCCACGCTTCTTATGTTGAACGAAGTCGGTGATAATGGAATCACCATGACTTTAGGAACTGAAAGTCAAAATGATTATCATGAAAAAGATTTGGGTTTATTTGCTTGGTATTTTGTCGGGAGTGATTTTGACATTTCTTGTTTCATTAATTATCAACAAATCAAAGAATTCTGACATCACGTATTTTGATGAGCCAGGAGAAGCAATTACTGTAGAGTGTTATGGAAGAATGAGGCCTGTTACAAGTTTTAAAATCTTTCAAACATTAGATAAAAATGCAGGACTTGCATTAGGGGAGGATTTATATTCAAGAGATTTGTTAGTTTTAGTAATTAGTGATGGTGGCCAATCGTTGTTTGACAATCAAACGATCGTTGCTCCCCATGGAAAGTGCTTTAGGCAGATTGGAATTTATAAATACAAGTCCAATGACAAGATGCATAGAACCATCCCAGTTGTTATGTTGATGGATGGAGAAATCGAAGATTTTGTTGAGGAGCCTACAATTGTTGAAAAAACGAATAGTGACTATACTTTTTTCGACGAACCAGGTGAGGTTATGACGGATAAAAGTTATAAAGTTGATAGAGTATTAGATGATGGTTCTGCTATTGCTCGTGGAAAGAGTGAATATGGATCTACATATTTTGGTTTGGAAGTGTTGCTTCAAGAAGAGAATGCCAATTATTATAATGATCAGATTGTTAAAGCTCCCAATGGTAAATGTTTTAGACAGGTTGG
>JAEEGH010016369.1_pt1 | contig 15956 bp, 10 predicted proteins | sample 9134181 | NCBI WGS metagenome assembly JAEEGH01 (sample SAMN16246544, study PRJNA631951) | gut metagenome | biome: gut microbiome; feature: rumen; material: DP-attached | host: Bos | place: Iran: Karaj | collected 2018-10
ATGTAATATATTCTATTCCCGGTGCATCATATAAAACAAATTCAATATCTGAATCAGTCTCACTCTTTTTACCTGTTTCTTTATTTATTGCTGTTACCTTAACACTATATCTTCCCGGTAAGACAGGCTTTTCAAAATTATCAGAAACAGTTGTATTTGATGTACTATTATCAAAGCTTTGATATGTTACCTGGTATGATAAATAGTATTTATCTAATTCATCTGGCAATTCGACAGATACTTTTAAATCATCCACAATCATATATGGCTTCGATTCAGACTGTATTTTCTTAGTTTGTGCCAGATTTTCCACATCTGCATATAACGCATCAATATCTTCATAATCTGATACTTTAATAATCTCTGCACCGCTTTCATACATAGCCTTTTCAAAATATGCTTTTAATTCATCAGAATTAAATGAAACATCATCAAAGTCGGTCACAATAACTTTTGCGCTATTTTCAAATTTGAATGACTCTTTAATATAGTTCTCAATACCGTGAATCAGTTCTTCCTTTGAATCCCATTCACACATATAATTTCTATTATAATAATCCCATCCATCATCCCATCCTCCATTAGAATACATATATGCATGATTCTGAGGTGCTCCACCATTTCCATTATTAGGCTCTCTTCCGGTCCAGTTTGTATATGTTATTTCTTCACCGGTTACCCACTTCCATTCTCTTTCTTTTTCAGCATCTGAAAATCCCAAAGGAAGATAGCCAGCTTTTCCCTCAGCTATAATTGTATCTTTTACAAAATCATTCTCACCCTGTGAAGATATGGTAACTAAATGGCCACCCATTCTTTCGCATGCTTCTTTGGAATCATCCCAGAAAAGTGCATTTTCCGGTACAAAGTATAAGTGTTGATTATATTCATACAATTGAGTACCAAAGAAATAACCTGTGGACAAATAATCTGTTTTATTTCTTAAGTTACTAACCAATGTACTATATTCAGCATTATATTCCGAAGCTAAAACAAGTACCTCTGTCGAAATATTTCTTTCAACAGTGCCTACCATTTTATCAACATCTTCATATTCAGCCACAAAAACCTTTGGAAGAGATTCAACACTGGATTCTGTTTTCGCAACAATTTTAACCAGATAAATTTTATCCTTTGAGAAAAGCAAATCATCTGTGAAAATGATCCATTCACTTTGTCCTATTTCTTTTACATATACCTCGTATAATAAGTCCTTATTATCTGCTGTAATGCTAAGAGTATATCCTTCTTCCTTATCATTTTGCTTAATGGTTGTATTAAATAAAGGTCTTCCAACAACATTTAAGCCATCGGAAATAATATATCCTTCTGACCACATACGATATGAATCTAAATCGTCATTATTTCCAACAGGATTGTCTCTATGTCTGATACTTATTGTATACTCACCAGGCAGAGTAAGACTTTCTTTTGGCTCGTTACACTCTTCTACAATCATTTCACTTCCATCATGTGGTGTACATTCATATGTGAATATACGATCATATAGAGGATCATTTTCATAATCCATATATGCAGAAGAATATGCCAAGTCCTGACCACTGATTACTAAATCTGCCTCTTCGCTCTTTTGTTGATTTGCAACTATTTCAGATAGAATCTGATTTACAGATATCGTGCCAGCGACAGGAATAACATGGCCACCAGATTCAAGAAGAGTCTTTTCAATATTTGCAATTCCTTTTAATGATAATTCATCTGAATAATTGAAATCACCAATAAGATAGATATTATCAGTATTTAAATCATATAAATTCAAGACTTCTTTAATCTGTGATGAAACTTCATCATCACCATAATTAGTAATAACAACGTATTTGACACTTGATTCATATCCAAGATTAGCCAAAGAGCTTACAATCTCATCAATTGATTCCTTATATGTGGTCTTTTCTTCTTCAGATTTACATATAACGATAATATTTGGATTTTCATCTACCCAAACATTCGCTATGGATTCCGGCGCTCTGTTGCCAATTTCAAAGTATTTCTCTACTCTTGAAACAGGTTTTACTGACGCAATATCAATACCATTTTCTTCATATATTGCCTTTATATTTGAATCAAGTTCTTCAGAAACCTTTTCAACAAGTCTGTACTGGCCAACTTTATTAAGTTCTAATGAATAATCAACAACATCAAATTCGAATGAACCTACAAATTCTCCATATAAACCACTTCCTGCTACATCATAATAAACATCAACTGATCTAACACCAAGATTATCGCCATCCGGAGAAAAAGACATATCAATTATATTTATATTTGCTTTACCATTTTCATCCCTTAAATAATAATCATCTGTAATACAATCAGCCACTGCAGTTTCATCATTATTCACAGTAATTTCTTTAGCTGCAATGTACTCTTTCTTACGATATTTTATATTTGAAGATATTTCATAGGTTCCTTCATTAAGAAATACAATTGATATTTTTTTATTTGTATCTTCCAATAGAACAAAATAATCCATATTCTCTATAAGGCTCTCTCCTGTCTCAACATCTGAAACAATCCATTCAATATCTTCATCTTTAACCTTAGAAATCCAGTCATTATCAAGCAGTGATAATTCTAAAACATGATTCTCTATTACTTCTTCATTACATGTGATTACAGGTTCATCCAATTCATTGAGGCAACCAAGAACAGACAAGTCATCTTCAGAAGCGGTTACTGTTAAATTACTTCCATAATAATAGATTTGTTTAGCTATAATTCTTCCGTTAAGATTTAAATTTCCGGTTATCATTACATATCCGTTTGGAGCGTACAAAATTCCGTTCAGTTCAGAATCCATAGCATTTATCTGGATATTCCCTTTTTCTGAACACATAAAAAGGAAACCTTCATTAGAACTCTGAATATTTTCAAGTCCCATTTGAATGTTTCCTGTCGCAACGATTACACTATTTTCTGTAGAGCATATACTGCTATAAATTCCAACATCTCCATTTACAATCATATCTCCTGATAAAACTGTATTATTGAAAGATGTATAGCCTCCATAAACTGTTGCTGTTTCCCTAATTTCATCTTTTATCTCACCAACAATCTGTGGCATTTCAACATAATTTGTATACTTATGTATATTTCCAATTTTAGCGCGATAATCAGGATCTGAGACGCTTACAATAAGGTTATCGTTTCCAGTTTCAATATCTCCGGTTACACTTATAGCATTGCCACGATATATGAAACCTCCATTTGAATGAACATCCCCTGTAACATCCAGACTATTTGCGTTAATATTAAAAATGCTTCCGTCATCCCCTTCAAAAAGAGCATAATCAAAAGCATTGTCCGAAACAGGATCACCGGTTATTATGTGATATATATCTGATATTTCTTCTGCATAGACATTAAGCGCAGTTCCACAAACAGAAAAAAAGACAGTAATTGCCAGGAATCCTGCCATTACTCTTGTTCGTGTATTAAATAATCCTTTTCTAATTCTAATATTTTTACGCTCAATCTTCTTCATACAGTCCCCCTTATACTCAAAAATAAAAACAGCGATTAATAACATTAATCATAATAATTGCATCCGAACCATCATAACTTTAGTTTTAGACTTCCAACTTTACGTCCATATACAGCAATTCTACTATAATAATTAGCTTTATAATCATGCTATTTATGCTAAAAAAAGCCTATTTATGTTAAAATACTTTATATTTATCAAAATACAAATTCCAAACACACCTCTCAATGCTTAATCCTATTTCAAATATATAACTCTTATTCAATCCAAAAAAGTATTATTCATGCAAATAATAAAACAAATATTATTTTTTCATACCTCTTCCATTTTGTAAAAGTGCTCCAATTGTTATGATTTGCAAACAATTGAAGCACTTTTATATACCTTAAAGATTAATAATCCCAAAAATATAAAATAAAAAGACGGTATTAACCGTCTTTTTTTATTTAACCAGTTCTTTAAGAAATGGAACTAAACCATCATGATCATTATCCGTAAATGATATATGTGTTGCCGCTTCCATGGCTTTAGGATAGCCGTTTATCAGACACACTCCCCTGCCGGCAGCCTTAAGCATTGAAATATCATTCTCTGCATCTGCAAAAGCATATGTATTATCTACATCAACTCCAAGAAGCTTACTCATGGTAACAAGGGCTTTTCCCTTGCCGGATTCCTTAGGAAGCACCTCCAGCAAAATCGGCGTCGAGAAAACACATTCAACCTTATCTCCAACTGCTGCCATCACTTCATCTCTTACTCTTTGAAGCAGCGCATTATCATTTAAATCCATTATCATAAGCTTAAATGTTTTATCATTATCAAGCATATCATCAATAATCTTATAATCCATTTTGATATACTTACAGTATTCCTTAACTTCTTCAGTCTCACGCTCTGTTAAGATCTCATTAAGGGAATATGAATGAATATGTACTCCATTCTTATATGCTATCTCTCTTACTGTTTTAACTGTATCTGATGAATGATATACTTCTGAAAGAATTTCTTTTTTGGAAGTATCATATATCACACTGCCGTTATAGGATGATATAAGCGGTTTATAACGCTCTGTAAGTCCAAGTCTGTCTGATAATTCCACAATTGACTTTAATGGTCTTCCCGTGGATATAGAGAATACATAGCCCTTCTTAACGCAGTCATCAAGCGCCTCTAAAGTTGCAGGCGTAATAACCTTCTTCTCACTAAGTAAAGAGCCATCCATGTCAAAGAACATAATTCCAGGCTTATCAGATACCTTGAAATTCTTAAGATATTCCTCCTTAAGATTTGAAACAGCAATATCAGGAACATTCATAGCTCCATAACCTGTTCCTATCTCGCAGCCCGGTCTGTTATCACCATGGCAGTCACTGCCACCTGTTTTAATAAGACCATATTTATCTGCAAGGCCTTCCAAATATTTAATTTGCTCAGGATTATATTTAGAATAGTAGACTTCTATTCCTTTCATTCCTGCATCAATCATTTCTTTAATTAAGTTTTCAAGAACATCTTCAGAAAACTCATATTGTAAAGGATGCGCAAGAACAGCGATTCCGTTACCGGAAAGAATCATCTCTACTGCCTTTGACGGGGTAACCTTGGCTCTTGGAACATAGCAAGGCATTCCCGGATTAAGATATTTATCAAATGCCTCAGTTATGGTAGAAGCATAACCTTTTTGAACCATATATTTGGCCAAATGAGCCCTGGTAACAACTCTGGTGCCCATTTCCTTTAAGAACTCTTCATAGTTAATCTTTATTCCAAGTTCATTCATTCTTGCAGCTATCTGCTCATTACGGGCAGTACGGCTTACAAGGAAGTTATTCATGTTATCATTAAATTCTTTTTTAAAAGGATTTAGGTAATATCCAAGGACATGCACACTCACACCAAGATATGTTGTTGATATCTCGGTTCCGGCAATAAGTTCTATGCCTTTATATTTTCCGTAATTATAGATTTCACCCATACCTTTTACTGTATCATGATCTGTAAGGGCAATTGCCTTAAGTTCTTTTTTTAGGGCTATGTCTATAATCTCAGATGGAGTAAAGGTTCCATCTGAATTTACGGAATGAATGTGCAAATCAACCATTAATTATTCCTCGTCATCTTCTCTTTGAGCAACATAAACAGTTCTCTTACGAGCCATTTCATCGCTTGCAAGATATTCGTCATATGTTGTCATCTTATCAATAAGTGTACCATCCGGCATGAATTCCATAATTCTGTTTGCAGTGGTCTGAATGAACTGATGATCGTGGCATGTAAAAAGTTCTACACCAGGGAACTTAACAAGTCCGTTGTTAAGAGCTGTAATACTCTCCATGTCTAAGTGGTTTGTAGGCTCATCAAGTACAAGGCAGTTTGAACCACTGATCATCATTTTACTAAGAAGGCATCTAACCTTCTCACCACCTGATAAAACTCTTACTTTCTTAAGAGCGTCATCCTGTGAGAATAACATTCTTCCAAGGAAGCCTCTTACATAAGTAATATCCTTAACAGGTGAATATCCCATAAGCCAGTCAACTATGGTTTCATCTGAATCAAATTCCTTGGTATTATCCTTAGGGAAATAAGCTGTGGATGTAGTTACACCCCACTTATATGTACCACTGTCAGGTTCCATCTCGCCTGTAAGAATCTGGAACAGTGTTGTAATTGCAAGTTCGTTACTTCCAACAAATGCAACCTTATCATCTCTGTTTAAGATGAATGTAAGATTATCAAGAACCTTCTCACCGTTAATTGTCTTACTTAAGCCTTCAACCTGAAGTACTTCATTACCGATTTCTCTTTCCGGCTTAAAATCAATATATGGATATTTACGGCTTGATGGCTTAATCTCCTCAAGTTCGATTTTCTCCAAAGCTCTCTTACGGCTTGTAGCCTGCTTTGATTTAGAAGCATTAGCAGAGAAACGATTAATGAATTCCTGCAACTCCTTGATTTTCTCTTCTTTCTTCTTATTTGCTTCCTTCATCTGCTTAATAAGAAGCTGGCTTGATTCATACCAGAAATCATAGTTACCTGCATAAAGCTGAATCTTACCATAATCAATATCTGCTGTATGTGTACAAACCTTATTTAAGAAATATCTGTCATGGGATACTACAATGACTGTATTCTCAAAGTTAATTAAGAACTCCTCTAACCACTCAATAGCGTCTAAGTCAAGGTGGTTGGTAGGCTCATCAAGGAGCAAAATATCCGGGTTGCCAAATAGTGCTTTTGCCAAAAGAACCTTAACCTTTTCGCTACCATCAAGTTCAGACATTAATGAATAATGAAGCTCATTGCCGATGCCAAGACCATTAAGCAAACTCTCAGCATTACTCTCAGCTTCCCATCCGTCCATATCCGCAAATTCTGCCTCAAGTTCACTGGCTCTGATACCATCTTCATCAGTGAAATCTTCCTTGGCATAAATTGCTTCTTTTTCTTTCATTATTTCATATAATCTTGGATTACCAAGAATAACTGTATCAAGTACACTATATGAATCATATTTGAAGTGGTCCTGCTCAAGTACTGACATTCTCTGACCTTCAGTAATTACGATATCACCTGTTGTAGTTTCAAGTTCACCTGATAAAATCTTAAGAAATGTAGATTTACCTGCACCATTGGCACCGATAATACCATAGCAGTTTCCTTCGGTAAACTTAATATTAACATCCTCAAACAAAGCCTTCTTACCAAATCTTAAAGACACATTGTTGGCACTGATCATTTTAACTTTCTCACTTTCTTACAAAACATATTTCCAAAGCCCACTTGGGCACACTTTTCTTATTTTACATATTTTTTGAAAAAATACAACCTATCTGTGTTCTTTCTTATATTCCCTGACAAAATTATAATCAGGATTTTTCTTTATATGATTCTTTGAACTTAAGGCATCAATCTTATCAACCAAATAGCAGCAGTCGTCGTATCTGTCATCATCAAAAAGTTTATCCACTATCTTACCGGCCTTGACCATCTCTATAAAACTTGCTTCACCCTTTATGGCTATAAGACGGTTAACATTACTTTTAAAAGCTACCTTTGCGCCAAAATCATCCAGCGTCAAAGCCGTGGTTTTAACCACATTTTTTGCTTTTGCAGAATTCTTTGCAGATGCTTTTGTCTCTGTCTTTTTTGTAGCCGTCTGTCTGCCAGCAGGCTTTTTATCGCCATCGTCACTTCCAGCCTCTTTAGCTGACGCCTTTTTGCCGGCCTGTTTTCCGGCCACTTTATTAGACGTACCAAGTTCAGCATCCATCTTAACAGTAATAATATCCTTAACCTCATCCTTATAAAGAACTGCAAGAAGTTCTTCCACACTCATATCCAGAGCAGATGCTATTTTAAGCACATTTAAGGAAGATGTCTTAAGAAGACTTGTCTTACCACTACACATATCAGTAAATGAAGAATAAGCTATCTTACACTTCTTTGATAATGAATATTTAGTTTCACCTCTTTGTTCTATTAAATCATTCAGATTCATATATTAACTCCAAGTGTCTTGATCTCACTGATTACTCTTCCAACAGGAAGACCTATAACTGAATTATAATCTCCATTAATCTTTGTTATATATACTCCGGCCATGCCCTGAATTGCATAGGCGCCTGCCTTGTCCATAGGCTCACCTGATGCCACCATTCTGTCAATTGCTTTATCACTTATGGATGTCATGGTAACATCTGTCTTTTCATAAAAAGATACTACCTTTCTTTCGCCTCCAAGCACAGCCACCAAAGTTACGCCTGTATAAACATTATGAGTTGAATCAGAAAGGCTTCTGAGCATTTCCTTCGCATTCGTCTCAGATTTTGGCTTACCCAGCACCTGTCCTATATGATAAACAATTGTGTCCGAGCCGATAATAAGATAATCATTATCGTAATCCGGCTTTGATATATATAATTTTTCCACATTCTCAGCCTTCTGCTTAGAAAGATTAAGAACTATTTCATGAGGAGCAAGGCCTTCTTCAACTACTTCTTCTTCCTCACTTACCATAGCCTCATATTCAATACCGGCCTGTGCCAATAATTCTCTTCTTCTTGGAGATGCTGATGCTAAAATAATCTTCAATTTATTCTCCTATGGTTTCATCTTTGGAATGAAAGTTCTTCCACTGACCTTTCCGCTGCCTACTACTGTTTTCTGCGCTTCTTTACAGAAATAATCCTGAGCTGAGAATAATGCTTTGCCTCTCTTATCCACCTTCTTATATTCTCCATTTTCATTAAGAACATAAGCCTTAAGTGTATCTTCAAGATTAGCCTTTAAAACATCCATAACCCTTTCTCTTAGAGAAGGATCTTCAACAGGGAATAAAATCTCAACTCTTCTGTCTAAGTTTCTAGGCATCCAGTCTGCTGAACTTAAATAATATTCTTCATTACCGTCATTATAGAAATAATAAATACGGCTGTGCTCTAAGAAATTACCAACTATTGAGCGAACCGTTATATTCTCACTGACTCCCGGTATACCCACCTTAAGGCAGCATATGCCTCTGATAATCAGTTCAATCTTAACACCTGCAGTGCTTGCAGCATATAAAGCCTCAATTATCTCCCTGTCACATAATGAATTCATCTTGGCAATTATGTGGCCCTGACCACCATTTGCAGCAATCTCTTTTTCACGATTTATCATATAGATAAATCTGTTCTTCATCCAAAGAGGCGCTAAGTATAACTTATTCCAGTGAAGAGGCTCTGAATAACCGGAAAGCATGTTAAATACCGCGGTAGCATCTTCGCCATATTCTTCCTTACATGTAAACATACCAAGGTCTGTATATAACTTGGCTGTTGCATCATTATAGTTACCTGTTGCAAGATGCACATATCTCTTAATGCCCTCATCTTCTCTTCTTACCACGAGGGTGATTTTGCAATGGGTCTTAAGACCAACAAGACCATAGATTACGTGGCAGCCAGCCTGCTCCAACTCTCTTGCCCAGTTAATATTATGCTCTTCATCAAATCTTGCCTTAAGTTCAACTAAAACCGATACCTGCTTACCCTTCATGGCTGCTTCCTTTAAGGCTGCAATAATCGGGGAATGACCGCTGACTCTGTAGAGTGTCTGCTTAATTGCAAGTACATTCTCATCCTCTGCAGCCTTTCTTACGAAGTCAACTACCGGCTGGAAGCTTTCATATGGGTGATGCATCAGGATATCACCTTTTTGAATGGCGCTGAAAATATCCTCCTCATCTCTGAATGCAGGTTCTAAAACCGGATCATATTTCTTTACCTTGTAACTGTCAAAACCTTCAAGTGAATAAACCTTCATAAGACAGGTCAAATCAAGAGGTCCGTTAATCTTATAAATATCATTTTCTTCAATATCATGCTCTTCGGCAATTCTTTTAAGAAGTTTTTCATCCATGTCATCAGAGACTTCCAGCCTGATTGCCTTGCCCCACTGTCTCATACGAATCTTGGACTCAATCTCAATAAGAAGGTCTTCAGCCTCATCCTCATCAATACTAAGGTCAGCATTACGCATAATACGAAATGGATGAACACATAAAACTTCTCTTCCTGAGAATAATTTATTTATATTTCTTTCAATTATTTCCTCTAATAGAATAACGCAATTTTCACCATCTGCCCCCGGTATCTCCACTACACGGCTTAAAACGCCAGGTACCTGAACCATTGCAAAATCAATGCCTTCTTCACCCTCATTTTTCTTTGGGTCTTTAAGAAAGGCACCAAGATTCAGAGTTTTATTAAGGATGTGTGGGAATTTCCTTGAAGAATCCACAGCCATTGGAGTAAGTACAGGATAAACATTATCCATAAAATACCTGTCCACATATTCTGCCTGCTCAGCATTTAATTTCTCGTGAGATGTAACTATTCGAAGACCAATCTTCTTAAGTGCAGGAAGCAGGGCTTTATTATAAACTTCATACTGATTCTCCACCAGTTCATGAGCCCTTTTACTTACCATCTTAAGCTGCTTTTTAGCACTTAAACCTGCGATGTCATTCTTGGAATATCCTGCATCCACCATATCTTTAAGCGATGCAACTCTTACCATGAAAAACTCATCCAGGTTTGATGCTGTGATGGATAGGAATTTAACTCTCTCCATAAGCAGTATATCTTTATCCCTGGCTTCTCCTAGGATTCTGTCATTAAATAAAAGCCATGATAATTCACGATTGTAATAATATTCAGGATTAGAAAAATCTGACATTTATAATTTCCTCTTTTGCTTAATTATTGGTTTAATATTATATACTTCCTCAAAGAACTTGGCCTTATTAACGAATAAGCCCTTTTCAAGTTCAATCTCCTTGGTTGAATCCACATGAATAATAAGTTCATTGCCATCAAGATTAATTCTGATATCCTTAAACTTCTGCTTATGGCTTCTGTCAAGTCCATTGGCTACTCTTAATATTGCAGTAAGTTTTGCAATGGTAAGATAAGTATTTCTATCCATAAGGCTGTCTTTTGCCATTTCCTCATAATAAAGGAAATCCTCATGATTAAACTTCACCACGTTGGCAATTATTTCTCTCTCAGTATGAGACAGACCAATAATCTCGGTATTCATTACGATATTGTACGAGCACTCGCCCACCTGAGCAAAAGAAATATATTTACCGCAGTCATGAAGTATTGCACAAAGGTGAAGAAGCAGCCTTTCTCTCTTACCAAGACCATGTATCTTCTTCATGCAGTCAAATATGGCAAGTGAGATCTCACTGAGAGTTTCTCCTCTTTTTCTGCTGCCCTGATAACGCTTACATATATTCTCTGCACATGCAATGATATCCTGCTCAAAATTATGAGATGGCTTAAGAATCTTTTTCTCAATTGCATAATCATATGCAATGCCATCACACAGCGTAAATCCAGGAGCATATATAGTCTTAATTCCGAAAGTTTCAATAGCCTTCTTTACTATACCGCCTGCAATTAAAAGAGCCTCAATATTATCCTCTTCTATTGGCAGATATTTAGGTATCTCATGCCTGCTAAGTGAATAGCCTTTCTTTACAATATCAATAAATCTCTCATCACTGATGAACTTTCTTCCGTCCTTGTCATCTAAGTAAGGATCAAGATAGATTGAAATATAATCATCAATAATAATGAGATTGGTTATTTCTTTATCTTTAATATATAATTTCTTGAATAAACTGAGCTGACTCTCCACCATTTCATCAAGAAGTGATTCCATATGATATGGAGATGAATTGATATTTCTGATATTCTCTTTTAGTCTCAAAACACCCATCTTCATATTCTGGGTTGTAACCAAAGAATCTTTGTCGAATAAAGAAAGCTGAACACTGCCACCACCGATATCCATAATGGCAGTTTTATCTTCAATAATATAATTAAAATTATCATTAATAGCGGCAAGCGCTTTATAATCAAGATATCTCTGCTCAGAGTTACTGAGTACCGTTATATCAATACCGGTTCTTACCTTTATTCGGTCAAGAACAATTATTGTATTATCTATCTCTCTGAGAGCACTGGTTCCGTAGGCTTTATATGTATCTACATTATAAGAATTCATAATGCTCTTAAAATCATCAAGAATGTTGCATACTTCTTCTATCTTCTCATAAGGAATCTTTCCATATGCATAGGAAGAAGAGCCCAAATCTATTCTGTGTCTTAAATGTTCTAACTGCTTAATTCCATTATCAGACATCTGAAATATCTTCATGGCTATTTCATATGAACCTACGTCGATTGCCGCAAATAATATTTTCTTCATTGTTATACCCTTCATATGTGGTTATAACCACATTTTTACTCTACAGGTGCTTTATTGCCAAGCACATTGGCTGCATTAAATTCACTATATGTGCTGCTGCCAATCATTGTATGATATGTTGTAAAATCATCGTCGAACTGCTGGAAATATAAATATCTTGATGTGGCATTAAGATGGTTAAATACGCCCTGCGCAATTACTTCCATATCACTGCCGTCGATTCCAACTCTGACTAATGCAGGATTTTGGCCAACAGATGTAGCATAATATACATAATTGCCACATACATTAAATGTATCAAGTCTGTCTTCTGAAAGCACGTCAATCACATTATTTATAAGGTCATATCTGCAAAGACGGTAATCATTCTCCATATCCATGAAATAAACATAATCACCTTCTCTTACAGGATTCCACATATTATAACGAACCTTTTCAGTCATGGCCTGAGTGTTTATATCCATGGCATATAAGAAATGGCTTTTGGTATTATCATTAAAATAAATCAGACCATTATGACCGCTGGCCGGATTAATGATATCAGGAGAAATCTCATGCATACCTTTGCCTTCGGTATTCATCATGTATAAAGATACACCTTTTTCATTGTCATAATGCTGGAAAAATAAAGAATCATCCATTAAAAGAATTGTAAGAGCCTGGTCTCTTGTAAGAGTTTCAACTTCTTTACCCTTAAGATTGCATCTGTAAATGCCCACGACTTTCATTACGAATCCAAGACCTGATGATGTGGAAGAATCCTTAAGATAATAGTAAAGATGCTTCTCACCTGCGTTAATCATCTGAACATCACCATCAAGAAGTTTTGAAATGCCCGACTCATCCGGATTCATTTTATATAATGAACCATGATCATAAGAATTGGCAAAATACACGACTCCGTTTCTTTCTGCGAAAAGGCCATCATTATTGATATTACTTCCGGTATTACCGATTAGTCCCTTAGGATTGGCCGGAACTTTGATACTATGCCTTGTAATCAGCATTGCAATAGCCGCAAAAACAATGAGCGCAGCAAATACAATTATCAGAATAATTGCATTTTTACTGAGTCTTAATTTCCTCTTTTTTTCCTTTGCCACCAATACATCCCCCTTAGAAATAATTTTAAGAAATTACTGTATAATATATCTGTCTGTTAATCTGTCCAACATCTCACAGGTATTAAGTCTGTTATGTGGATTAATATGGAATGGCGAGATATCCTTAAGCGGCTGAAGCACAAAGTCTCTTCTAACCATATCGCCATGTGGAATGGTAAGATTCTCATCATCAATGATAATATCATCATAATAAATAATATCTAAGTCTAATGGTCTTGGTCCCCACTTGGATGTCTTAACCCTTCCTGCTCTTCTTTCCTCAACTTTAAGTCTGTCCAAAAGTTCATAAGGAGTACAGCAGGTCTTAAGTTTAACCATACCATTTAAGAAATTATCCTGATTCTCATCGCCATAAGGTTTTGTCTCGTAATATTTGGATGTTTTAATGATTTTGAATTTGGTATCTGCTCCAAGATTTAAAATGGCATTCTCGATATTGCCTTCTCTGTCTCCCATATTAGAGCCGGTTGCAATATATGCTGTATGCCATCCTCTTGTAACCTTAATGGCAACATCCTGGAATGTTACAGGAATAGGAGCATTAGGTTTCTTGATTTCAACAGTTACATTTCTGCACTCTGTGAAAGTTGTAAGAAGTTCTACCGCCAGCTGATTAGCTAAAGTTTCAAGAAGATTAACCTGATTTTTAATCATGAATGTGCTGATAAGCTGAGTAACTTTACCATAATCGATGCTGTCTTCAAGTTCATCTGAATTGGCAGCCTTGGATGTGTCACATTCAAGATCTGCATCAATTAAGAACTTCTGACCTTCTTCTCTTTCCTTGGCATAAACGCCATGATAAGCAAATACTTCCACACCTCTGATAATAATATGATCCATAACCCCCTCCTATCTGCCAAGAATGGCTTCTGTCATTCTAATAGCTCTGGCATTTTCTTTAACATCATGAACTCTTACAAAGGCTGCGCCCTTCATAACTGACATAACCGTTGTTGCCAGTGTACCTTCCACTCTTTCGAATATTGGAAGGTCTAATGTAAGACCAATAACTGATTTACGTGAAGTTCCAATTAAAATCGGATATCCAAACATATGGAACTCCTCTAAATTATTAATTATCATTAAGTTCTGCTCATAAGTTTTGCCAAAACCAACTCCCGGGTCGATGATGATTTTATCATCAGGGATTCCTGCTTTTTCAGCATTCTTAATATATTCTGATAAATCCAGGCAGACATCATGCATAAAGTCATCATAATCAGGAGACTTGCGGTTATGCATAAGGACGCAGGCCACATCATTCTTGGCAACCACTTCAGCCATTAATTCGCTGTCCTGCAAAGCCCATATGTCATTAACCAAGTCAATCCCAGCTTCGATTGCCGCCTGGGCTACTCCTGCCTTATATGTATCAATGGATACAGGAGTGTCAAAATTATTCTTTATCTTCTCAATAACCGGAATTACTCTCTCTATCTGCTCAACCTCGGAGACAGGTACATATCCCGGTCTTGTTGATTCACCGCCAACATCAATAATGTCTGCGCCTTCTTTTATCATTTCTTCTGCTCTTTTTAAAGCATTATCCACCAGCATATATTTACCGCCGTCAGAAAAAGAATCAGGCGTGACATTAAGAATTCCCATTATATGTGTATGATTATCAACATCAAATTCTTTTGATCCTATACGCATAATCAATACCTCCTTACCCCTGTTTTAAACAGCGTTTTAAGTCTTATCTTTTTACTATCTGCAGGAACTTCTCCTGCATCTTCTGGTTATCTTCAAAGACTCCTCTGCATACGAAACTTACAGTCTGGCTGCCCGGTTTCTTAATGCCTCTCATGGATACGCATAAGTGCTCTGCTTCAAGCATTACCATAACCCCTTTGCACTTAAGTTCATCCATTAATGCATCTGCAATCTGTGAAGTCATTCTTTCCTGAATCTGTAATCTCTTGGCATATACTTCTACTGTTCTTGCAAGCTTGCTTATTCCAACTACCTCACCGTTCGGAATATATGCTATATGAGCCTTACCGAAAAATGGCATCATATGATGTTCACACATGGAATAAAATACTATGTCCTTCTCGATAACCATCTCGTTATTATCAACATGGAATCTCTTGGATAAATGAGTCTTTGCGCTGTCATCATAGCCGGCCATTATCTCTTTATACATTCTGGCAATTCTGTCAGGTGTATCTTTAAGGCCTTCTCTTTGTAAGTCCTCTCCAATACCTTCAAGTATTAATTCCACACCCTGTTTAATCTTGTCTTCGTTAATCATATCGCCCTCTAATTTTTATTATTTGTTCATCTTAAGGATTTCCCTCATCTTTCCCAAATAAGAAAGGGAACCCCAGATTAAAATATTTCCATCTTTTCCTGCCATTGCCCTGGCTAAAAATATGGCATCTTCAAGTGAATCTGCCGCCGTTACATTGGCAATATATTTATTATATTCTTCTGCAAGTTTATATCCATCTAGCGCTCTTGGATTCTCCGGTGGAGTTATCGTTATAACTGCCTTTGCATGCTTGTATGATAATTTAACCATCTCTTCATAATTCTTATCTTTGAGT
>JAEEGH010016371.1_pt1 | contig 15953 bp, 13 predicted proteins | sample 9134181 | NCBI WGS metagenome assembly JAEEGH01 (sample SAMN16246544, study PRJNA631951) | gut metagenome | biome: gut microbiome; feature: rumen; material: DP-attached | host: Bos | place: Iran: Karaj | collected 2018-10
GCTGCCCGTTGACAGAGAATATTTCTGAAGGGTCAGCGTTTTCTATTTCTATGTTATTGATTGATGTTTCTGACATGCCAACAATGGTACCGAACTGGCTCCAAGGGTCACTATTTCTATACACTTCCACTGATTCTTCTGGCACATGCAGCGTAGCATATTGGGGATAAGAACCACCGAAAACACCACTATATGTAATAGGCACTTTAACAGCAAGGCAATAAACATGTTTGAGTTCAGTACAATTTGAGAAAGCATAATTAGAAATAGTTTCAATTCCATTTCCAATGGTGGCTGAGGCGAGACCGGCGCAATCTTCGAAAGCCCCATTACCAATGCTTGTCACGCTATTGGGAATGGTGACGGAGTTGAGGCTGGTGCAGCCACTGAAAGTCTGATACTCAATGCTTGTCATGCTGTTGGGGATAGTGATAGAGGTAAGGCTGGAGCAATTCTTGAAAGCAGCTCTATCAATGCTTGTCACGCTATTGGGGATATTGATGGAGGTGAGGCTGGTACAACCTTGGAAAGCATACTGTTCGACGCTTGTCACGCTGTTGGGGATGGTGATGGTGGTAAGGCTGGTGCAATCTTCGAAGGCACAATAACTGATGCTTGTCACGCTATTTGGAATGGTAATGGAGGTAAGGCTGGTGCAACCACAAAACACACTCCCACCAATGCTTGTTACGCAGTTGGGGATAATGATGGAGGTTAGGCTTGTGCAATCTTCGAAAGCATACCATCCAATGCTTGTCACACTGTTAGGAATTGTGATGGAAGTAAGGCTGGTACAACCATAGAAAGAACTTTGACCAATGCTTTTTACGCTATTGGGGATTTCGATGGAGGTGAGGCTGGTGCAACGACAGAATGCCCAACCATCAATAAGTATGACATTACAAGTAACACCTTTATAATCAACAGTGGCAGGAATAACTATGTCTCCAGAATACTCAGGCACCCTTTTCCTGACCTCTGCACAGTTTTCATCTGTGTTGATATAATAATTTATGTCATCAATCAAGACTTCGCCATTAAACGCGCTGGCCATCATAGGCATGAGGGTAAGGAGGAAAAGTAATAGTTGTTTTTTCATAATCATATAGTTTTACTTAGTATTCTTGCTTTGAATAGGGCACAAAGAAAAACGTGAGCAATTTACTTCGCTTACGTTGTTCGAGGTATCGGCAAACACCTATCTATCCTAAACGAGTAAAAGCCCACGCCGTCTGGCGTGAACCATCTACTTCAGTTCTTGATAGATGTCGTTAATTTTTGCCGATTTACGAACAACAAGAATCAAAAGCGAACGTCCATCCTATATGTCCTTTTTATATTTATCTCAGCCCATAGGCAATTCCGTTTTAGGGTTATACATAAAGTTATTTCCCCTTTGCTTGCAGCATCTCAAGAAACTCTTTCAGTTTCAAGACTAATATCTTGGGGAAGTCAATATCTTTTAAAACATCATAGTGCTTATCATCGGATACAATAAAAGTAGCGTTAGCTGCACTCGTTCAGGATAGCTTCGTTCTTCTCGTTGTCCCATTTTCCCGATTCCCATAGCTTGTCAACCTCATCATCGACTCTGCGAGCATAATAGTCACAGATGACCTGACGAAGTTCATTTGCCTCCTCCACGGTCTTCATTGCTCCCAATAGTCTGAGTATGCTCATTTGGGCTTCATTCAATGTTGTTGCTTCCATATCGTTCATACTTTATCTAATCCGTTGGCAAAGATACGAATAAGCGAGAACATAACCAAATAAAAAGGCATTTTTTTTATTTGTTATGTTGAGCGAGAGTATCTTCGAGACGATAGTATCAAAGATACGAATAAGTGAGAACATAACCAAATATAAATGTTTTTTTCTTGTTGCTGGCCGATATGCGGCTGTTACATGCCGTGTAAGGCCGTTGAAACGGAAATGCATCGTGAAGGTATGCGGAAGGGGTCAAAACGATTGCCGGCGGGTATCAACCTTTCAGCCAGGCGTAAAAGACCTTTCAGCCAAGCGTGAAAGACCTTTCAGCCGGGCGTAAAATAGGAGAGCAGTTTGGAGCGTTCATGTCTCCGTGTAGATATACTGCTGCCCCATCTTGCTTTTCAGCAAGCGGGGCGTGTCACCCTCTGTCCAGGCATCCAGCTGTTTCTTGGCGGAGTTATAGGGCAGATGTGTCTGATTGACAAAGTTTCTGACGGTGACATAACCCTGTGCACGCAAGACTTCCTGCAGCGCCTGGTCCATTTTCTGTCTATCTTGCAGCAGCTCACGGGTATTGGGGTTCTCCACCCGCTGAAATCCATTCATCCACTTTTTCACCTCTTTCACAAAGTCTTTGTTGCAGCGGAAGTCAACACCTTTTAAGGTAACGTCGTCCTCAGTCACCTCATCGGGATTGGTCACCTTACGCTTCAGGCCGAGACAAGGCGAGAAAGTGCCGAAGGGTGTCTTCACATTATAGCCTTTGGCCAGGAATTCGCCCGCTGCCTGCATAAACACGTCAAGGGCACGCTGCATCTCACTCTTTCGCATGTGGAACTCCTGGGCACAATAATCATCAAACATACGGACACTGGCCGTATTACAAGAAGCACTTGCATAGAAAAGATATTTGCCGTCCTTACCTTTCGCGTAGGTGGGCTGTACTTTGAAGGGAATCCCTTCTTCATTAATTAATTGCATAACAGTTGTTGTTTAATTCAAGTTTTGCATGTTTCACATTCTCAACTTATAGAGATGAGAGGTGAGAGGTTAGTAGTTAGAGATTTCTTAGGGCAGGCACGGGCGAAGGGGCTTCCACCACCTGGACAGCACTCCTGCACGCCATTTCCTTACCACTTTTGTACGCTTTATCTCCTATACTCGTAAAGAGCGAATAGTTCACTTCGTCAGGGTCCATCAGGATGTTATACTCGAAATAGTCCTTCAGGCCTTTCCCCACGTTGGCATAGTCATCCACAGCGATGCCCTCCGCCTGCAGGTAATCCTTCAACCCTGCTCCTTGCTCCTTATTTATATATAAGGTAACGTTCTGCGTACTGATGAGCAGGTAGCCTGCAAACACAGGTTTGCCTTCCGAATCACGGCCACGAAGGGTCAGCGTCCAGGCAATGTCATCAAGCGAAGCCATCAGCATACCGTCAGCATGCCTGTCACGCAAGGCCTTTCGAATGCGCTGCAACTTGTCTTTAGTGGCCTCGCCAGCAAACTCCAACGGATGGATGAAGACCGGATTGGTGGGTATGGCAGGACGGTCAGCCCAGATGCGTTCCAGCGGGTCCCAATTAGTGCGTAGCGTCATGCCTCCATGTTGCCGCAGCTCCTGCTGAAGCTCGCGAACCTTAGAAGCTGAGACTACCGAGCCGTCGATAGCCACTTCGGTCAAGCCCCGCATATGACCCGACAGCCATTCGGCTATGGTAGGCGTTCCGCTGACCTTCTCCTTCATCAGCACGTATTCCGTACCCTGTAACTGCTCCTCCGCCGCCAGGAAATAGCGGGAATCCGTCCATAGGGCACCATCAGTCAACGTCACCACCGCCGTACCCGCCGAATCGTTGAAACCGCTAATCCATTCACGCCCTTTCCAGTGGTCAGCCGTATATTCGCTATTGTGAGGATTGGTCGTAGGAATGATGACCGCATCCAAGTGTTCACGCCGCATCTCCTCGCGCAACGCCTCTAATCGTTCATTTATCTTTAACATGATACGCTAACTTAAAAACTAATCAACGATAAACTATAATTACAATTCCCTCTGCAAAAATACAAAAAAAAACGGGAAAACACATACCAAAAGCCGAAAAATTCGTATCTTTGCACTCGAATGTCAATTGAACCGTTATGTCTGAACAGCAAAACAATATTGAAGAACGCGCTATGCTCCCCGTCGGCACCCTGCTGCAGGGCGGCAAATACCGCATTGAGCGCTATCTCTCGTCAGGAGGCTTCGGCAACACCTACGTAGCCACCAATACTGAGTTTGAGGAACAAGTAGCCATCAAAGAGTTTTTCATGCGTGGCATCAGTCAACGCGATGAGAACTCCGTTTCGGTCAGCGTGAGCAACAAGACCAATCTCTCCCAGTTTTCAGCCCAGAAGGAGAAATTCCGTAAGGAGGCCCGCCGCCTGCGCAAGTTACGCAACAACCACATCGTTGTCGTACACGACCTATTCGAGGAGAACGGAACAGCCTACTACGAGATGGATCTCATTAAAGGCGAGTCGCTCAGCGAACGCATGAAGCATACCGGTGGTCAGCCGCTTCCTGAAACAGAGGTGCTGTCCATACTCGACCAGGTGCTCGATGCCCTCTCCGTGGTACACGCCCAAGGACTCTATCATCTCGACCTCAAGCCAGCCAACATCATGGTTGACCAGACGGGACGTGCCCTGCTCATTGACTTCGGTGCTTCGAAACAGATGTCGGCTGGCGAAGGTAACTCCGTCAGCACCTCGTCTGCATTGGCCTTCACACCAGGTTATGCCCCCCTGGAACAAACCGAGCAGAGCATCAAATCCTTTGGTCCGTGGACTGACCTCTATGCTCTTGGTGCCACACTCTATAAGTTGCTAACTGGTCTCACACCTCCTTCTGCCAGTGAGATTCTCATGATGAAAGGCCCCTTAATGTTCCCAACACCAGTCAGTGCCAAGACACAACAACTCATTGGATGGATGATGCGCCCCCGTCTCGACGAGCGTCCCCAGTCAGTCGATGCTATCAAACGTTTCTTGGCAGGCAAATATGCTTCTGAAGAAACAGTAATACAGGACGGGCCAACTCCCAAGCCACAACCTAAGCCGCAGCCGAAACATCAACCCCAACCGCAGCCGCAGCCGAAACCACAACCCGAGCCAGAGCCTTCAAGCAGCAAGAGAGTTTGGTGGATTGCCGCTGCATGTGTCGCCTTAGTGGCAGGAGCCGTTGTCATGATTGGCTTGTTGCTGCTCAAGAGTCCTTCGGATGAACCTGCTGTTGCCGACACCGAGATGGTTCTTCTATTACGCACTCCAATTGACTCCTATCTCAAGTCTTTGAAGCAGAATCTGGACGAGAAGGACGCTGTAACATTTAATAAGCACCTGAGAATTGTCAGCGAGCTGATTGACGAATCGCTGAATGAGAACCCCCGAGAGTCCGTGGAAATGCTTGAAGCCATCAGGGATTTCCTCGGCAAGAATGGTGATGCCATCAAGACGAATCTGGGTTTCAGTTCAGAGACCATTCAGAAAACAGAAGAGCTCACCAAAGGCACCGTCCAGGAATACCTGACATCAAGAGCCAAGATTTATGGTATTACACTCACACCAGATGTCTTTGAAGAGAAACAGCATAAAAGTGAACAGAGAATCTGGTAATCAATAATTAATACATTCAAACTATTATGAAAAAAATCAATTACATTTTGCTATTCGTAGCATTGGGAGCAGCAAACCTGCTCGTATCGTGTAGCTCATCCGTTTGGGAGGATGAGAGTGCAGCCAACATCTTCAAGGCTATTGCCGACAACGACCCTCGTGCCTTCAACTGGATTACCGTTGAGGAAGTAGATAAGCTGGACGGCACGGACAAGGAGATGATAGCCAAGCTAAGGGAATTCGCCAGCGACATCGACAAGAATGTGCCGCCGTTGTTGGCAGAATGGCGCAAACTGGGTGAGGAAGTAGGCATCAACTGGCAGGACATCAAGGTCGATACCGTCAAAGTTACAGATTATTCCAATTATGAGCAACTTGGTATAGAGTCACACGAAGGCTATATCCTTGCCGTCAGTAAAGGAAAAAAGTTTAAAATCAGATTTGAACAAGCCGTCGAACATTTCATCGGCGAGGGATGGCGTACCATTATCCTGACCAACTTCCTTCCGCTGGATGAAAACGGAAAGGTGATTTCCAAGACCGTGCTGAAGCAAGACGGCACCTTTGACGAGTTCTACCGTTCACTGGCAGAGTGCTTCAACAAGGAGGCAGAGACGGAAATCGAAAAGATTTTCCTAACCAATGACAAGGGGGAAAGAGTATTCCAAATTGATGAAGGCGAGAAAGACACATGGGAGGAAAACTGGGAGAACTTTACCCTTGAACACCTGAGAAAGGATTTTATCAACTGTATTAATAATGATGATTGCGTAGCCGAGGAAATGAATCCCGCCATGTTGCTGGAATACGGAATGGTTGACCGCTTCGGTCTAGACGAGAACGAAATCTTCAACAAAGCCCAGCTATGGAAAGTACGGTTCAACCTTGAAAAATACAAGGAAGTAGCTGATTGTCCCGATGAAGCCATGCATTTCTTAGACGGAAAGTTCATGAAGTACAAAGGCCTCTGGTACTACATCGGTGACTTCGACAGCGGTTACGAGCATTAAACCATTATGTCTGAACAGCAAAAATAGTGCTTTGCTGTTCAGACATAACTATTTATTTTACAATTTTCTTTCCTTTGTATACATATACGCCATTAGTGGGGTGCTTCACGCGGCGGCCACTGAGGTCGTACCAAATTGTTGATTCGTCTTGAGAGATGGTTTGGGGGCTTATGCCAGCCATACCTTCCCATTCCAAGTAAATGACTCTGTTATGCGTATAGGTATGGATTACTCCGCTATGCCAATAGTCATCCGTAACGTCAACATGAACCTCTATGGGATAGCCGTCGTTGTCTTTCACATAGGTGTAATCACAATTGTAGTAGTCGATTTCTGAGTCACCTGCCTCTCCGTCAGTAGCCGTGACGTTACCCACCAAGTCATTGGTCAACGTTCCCAAATATGGAGCCAATGCATAGAAGGTCGCTATCACGCCTGCATCCTCGGGGTCTGCAAAACGTATGGCACAGAAGTCAATGGCGAAGGCTATAGCGGCATCCGGACATTGGTCGTTGTAAGTTGCATCACTGAAATACATCAGACGGGTATTATTACGATATTCATCCAAATGGGTCGGTCTGCCACTGGCCCACGTAATGTCGTAGCGCTCAGAACCAAGCTTAATGCTGGCCAACTGGTCACCGTCATACGTAAATTGCATGCCGTTGTATGAAGTCACCTTACCGCCAACAGGCTCAATGTCGTATCCTTAAATATTACCATCGCTATCGTATTGCAAGGTGTAACTATGTGTCTTGTAGTTGACTGTCTTCAAACGTTTCTGGCCGCTTACAGTCATGGATGCTGCCCCAACCAGCATCTACAGCAATAATCTAAATAACATGTTTCTCATTTCCTTATTCTTTTTTTATGTGCATTATTTGGGATACAAAGGTAATAAAAAAAATCTATAATGAAAATAATTATTAATTTATTTTGTACTTTCCTCGGTTTGCACTACCTTTGTGGGCAAATATTGTAAAATAGTAAATTGTATAATTGTAAATTATTATGGCATTTTTAACTAACGACAAACTGACCATCGTCGGCGCAGCTGGCATGATCGGATCAAACATGGCTCAGACAGCCCTGATGATGGGCCTGACCAACAACATCTGTCTTTACGACGTTTTCTCACCCGAAGGTGTAGCTGAAGAAATGCGCCAGAGCGGCTTCGACGACGTGAACATCGTGGCAACCACCGACGCCAAGGAGGCTTTCATCGGTGCAAAGTACATCATTTCCTCTGGCGGTGCTCCCCGTAAGGAAGGCATGACGCGCGAGGACCTGCTGGCCGGCAACTGTAAGATTGCCGAGGAGCTGGGTCAGAACATCAAGAAGTTCTGTCCTGACGTGAAGCACGTGGTGATTATCTTCAACCCCGCCGACCTTACGGGTCTGGTAACGCTGCTCTACTCTGGACTGAAGCCCGGTCAGGTAACCACCCTGGCAGGTCTGGACACCACACGACTGCAGTCGGCTCTGGCTAAGAAGTTCGGCGTGATGCAGAGCGAGATCAGCGGTTGTGCTACCTATGGTGGCCACGGAGAGCAGATGGCCGTCTTCGGCAGCCACGTTGTCATCAAGGGCCGTAAGCTGACCGACATCATCGGCACGGCAGAGTTCCCCGTCGAGGAGTGGGAGCAGATGAAGACCGACGTTACCAAGGGTGGTGCCGCCATCATCAAGCTGCGCGGCCGTTCCAGCTTCCAAAGCCCCTCATACCTTAGCGTTGAGATGATTCGCGCTGCTATGGGCGGTGAGCCGTTCCGCTTCCCCGTAGGCACCTACGTGAAGACTGACAAGTACGACCACATCATGATGGCCATGAAGACGAAGCTCAGCCCCGAGGGCGCTACCTTCGAGGTTCCCGAGGGCACTCCCGAGGAGAATGCCAAGCTGGATGCCTCTTACGAGCACCTGTGCAAGATGCGCGACGAGCTGGTTACGCTGAACATCGTTCCTCCTATCAGCGAGTGGAACAAGATTAACCCCAATCTCTAATCTCGTTGAGAGCGGAGTGTTGAGAGAAAATTATGGCTCTGATTAAATCGTATAAAGGTCTCGCTCCCAAATGGGGGCGGGACTGTTATTTCAGTGAGAATGCAACGATTGTAGGCGACGTAACCATGGGCGACGAGTGCTCGGTATGGTTCAATGCCGTGGTACGTGGCGACGTGGCACCCATCACCATCGGTGACCGTACGAACGTGCAGGACGGCAGTTGCGTACACGTGACGCACGACACAGGTCCCACCCACATCGGCAGCGATGTGACCATCGGCCACAACGTGACGGTGCATGCCTGCACCATCCACGACGGTGCGCTCATCGGTATGGGGGCTACCCTGCTGGACGGCTGCGAGATAGGCGAAGGTGCCGTAGTGGCTGCCGGTGCCTTGGTTCTGCAGAACGTAAAGGTGGGTGCCCACGAGATATGGGGCGGCGTGCCTGCCAAGTATATCAAGCCGACGCGGCCCGGTATGACGGACAACGCCAAGCACTACGTAGAGTATGCGAAAGAGTACATGAAAGAGAGTTAGAAGTTAGGAGTTAGAAGTTATGAAAAAGATTTTATCATTGATTATGGGCCTAGCTGTTATGGCTACGCTGAATTCATGTCTGAAGGATGACGACAACAACAATAATGATGGGCTGAGTCAAGAGCAGATACATTCGTGCTACCTGCAAATGGCCGGTGAGCACACAGGAAAGCTTATTTACCAGAAATACGAGGATTACACGAATCTGAATCTAATAAACGACTCCATCGATGTGTCGTGGACGGTTGACAGTGATTCTATCATTACTGTTCATAATGTGCCCACCAGTGCATTGGGAGCTCAGGTACAGAGCAACGTGTTGAAAACAGCCATCGAAGAGGCAGGAAAGGTGGATATGAGGATATTTTACCTTCCTTATAACACCTCACCCGTCAGTTTCATGGTCTATCCCTATCCTGTCGAGGCTAACGTCTTCATGAGTAATGCCACACACGCCGTAACCATCGGTTTCGCAACCAGTTCCTATTCATGGGGCTCGTATGAGAACAGCAAAATGCGGATGCAACTGGTACTATATGGCGTCTATCTGGACGACAGCACTTATTCTTATCTGACTTCACAGGTACCAATGGTCATTGAGGAAATATAAAAAACAAAAACGTCAGGACTTTCATCCTGACGTTTTTTGTTTACTTATTCTTCTGGTAATACTCCAGTCCCCGTTTGACGTTCTCCTGAACGGCGCGCGAGGAAAGCGTGGCACCCGTCACGCAGTCCACTTCGGACGAAAGGGCCTTCTTCACCGTCATGCCTTTCCACTTGGGGAACATGGCGTTTTCCACTTGCTGGAAGTATTCAGGCGTCTCGCGGTTCTTGAGCGCCTCAATCCTTTCAATCTTGTTCTTCTTGATGTAAATTTTCAGCGGAGTGGTGCCCCGATAGCCGCGCACATTCTTGGCCAGCGTAGTGGTATTGACAACATCAAAGCCATTCTCCTTGGTGATGACACCGTCGCCCTTCGTCATGCTCATCAGCAAGAGAGCGACACCTACTATCATGAGTTTCTTCATTCTGTTATCTTTGTTTTATTTTTATCTCCTAACTATTTTGATGCTTTTCCCATCAAAAAGTTTAATTATGTATCTTTGCAACCACATATTCCGAGCGGGTGCCGATGCGGTAGCGACCACCCCAGATGCCCATTCCCGAAGTGACGTAGAAACGCGTATTGCCCACCTGATAGTCACCGAAGGCACACTCGTAGATGGCCTGCGTAATCCAGGAAACAGGCCATATCTGCCCGTGATGGGTGTGGCCGCTCAGCTGGAAGTCAACGCCTGCCGCTGCCGTACGGTCGAGGTGGAAGGGCTGGTGATCGAGGACGATATAATATTTTGAATGTAAAGCGTTGGGTGTAGAGTTTGCTTCCGCCGCAGAGTCTGCACTGTCCTGTTCCTGTTCAAGGGCTGAAGCTAACTCTACACTCTCCACTCTACGCTCTTCACTTAAAAGTTCTTGTAAAGAACTACGCCCAACTTTGAAGCGGTCATCCCTGCCGATGATAGCCAGTTCGCCTACTCTGGCAACGGAATCACGCAGCAGGCAGATTCCGGCATCCTTGTAGAACTTTACGGCACTTGAGTCACCGGCATAGTATTCGTGGTTACCCAGACAGGCATAGACAGGTGCATTCAGCCGATGGAACTCCTCTGCCATACGTTCCTCTAAAAGCGGACGCATTGAGCCGTCGATGATGTCACCGGCTATCAGGATGGCATCGGCATGCTCTTCATTGAGCAGGTCAACCCATCGGGCCAGTTCGCTCCGACGGTTATGATAGCCAAGATGCAAATCACTCAGCATCACCAGCTTATATTCACGTTGCAGAGGTTTGTTGGTGGTCAGCGTCAGCTCCTTCCGGTACTTATGCTGATAATGCAGGTAGCCGTAGGTAAAGATGCCGATGAGCAACGCTGCCAACACGCCTGTGGTGGTCCAGTTGGCATAAAGCCATTCGCGCGGCACCAAGCGCAGCAGCCGCCCAAGATCGAGCACCAGGAAGATGATGACCATGTAGAGCATGACAATGATGCTGCTGGTGCCGATGTTATAACACGTGGAAGCTAACCACAAGGGAAGGTTGTCGAACTTGCGGGCCATACTGAGGAACATCAGCAGGAAACAGCCCACGCCAATGACAATGACAGCCGCCTTCCACCAGCCATTCAGGGGTAGGAGTGTCCACAGGTGCCATGCCAGGTAGGCAATACCGGCAAGGGGCAATACCCAGAAAATCAACATCCACATATATTTCACTATCCTAATTACAAATACCTTGAAAAGACATCATCCAGAATGGTAGGCGTGGCACCTGCACGCTGTTTGACGTAATTGCCAGCAGCCTCACCGCGCCGTTTCAGCATATCAGGATGGGTGGTCAGCTCGTCCATGTATCGCTCAAAGTCTTCATACCCGCGAATTTCTATGCCGCCACCGTTGAGCTTCAGTTCCTGTGCCTCCTGGAACTTCTGGTTGTTGGGGCCGAAGAAAACAGGTATGCCCCACGCCGCTGCCTCAGGCAGGTTATGGATACCTGCGCCGAAGCCGCCACCCACATAGGCCAGCGTACCATAGCGGTAGATGCTGCTCAGCAGGCCGAAGCAGTCAATGATAAGAGCGGACCCACCCCCGACCCCTTCCTGTGAGGGAGAGGAGGAGCTACCTTGCACGCCCGAAGGAGTATCTTCTCCCCTCCCTACAGGGAGGGGTTGGGGGTGGGTCTTTTTCGTGTAGCGTGAATGTCTGTAACCGATGGCATCCAGTTGCTTTTCTATCTGCTGCAAATGGTCCTCACCGATAACATGCGGGGCAATGATGAGCTTCCACTCGGGATGTTTCTTGAAATACTTAATGAAGATGTCCTCATCAGGCGGCCAGCTACTACCTGCAACAAAGACATAAGGGTTATCCTTGACGAATGACTCTGCCACGGGCAGATTCTTTGCCTGCTCCTTGATCTGCAGCACACGGTCGAAGCGGGTATCGCCCGTTACCGTCACACAGGTGATGCCCAGACGGGCCAGCAGCTCGCGGCTCACCTCGTTCTGTACGTAGAAATGGGTGAAACACTTGAGCACGCGGGAGTATTGCTTGCCGTACCAGCGGAAGAACACCTGGTCAGGACGGAAGATACTCGAGACACTATAAACGGGAACGTTGCGGTGTTTCAGGATGTGCAGGTAGTTGTACCAGAACTCATACTTGATGAAAAACGCCATCACAGGATGTATGGTACGCAGGAAGCGACGGGCATTGGTGATAGTGTCGAGCGGCAGGTAGCAGATGATGTCAGCACCCTCGTAGTTCTTACGAACCTCGTAGCCCGACGGAGAGAAGAACGTCAACAGTATCTTGTACTCCGGATGCTCACGGCGCAGCTGCTCCATCAGCGGACGGCCCTGTTCGAACTCACCCAGCGAGGCAGCGTGGAACCACACGTACTGTGCCTCTGGATCTACCTTCTCGCGCAGCACGCGAAACGCATCCCTCTCGCCACGCCACATCTTGCGCACCTTCTCATTGAAAAGGCTCGCAATGGCTACGCCAAGCAAGTAAATGTAAATGACTAGATTATACAATTTTATGTCGGTATTACGTTATTACGTTATCACGAAGGGAGAAGCTCAATGGCCCTCTTCATTCGCTTGATGGTTTCCTCCTTACCCAGGAAGGCAGAGATGTCGAACATGCCGGGGCCTTTGCCTTCGCCGACCAGCGTCAGGCGCCAGGCATTCATGATATTGCCCAGCTTATACTCCTTCTGCTCTATCCATGCATGCACAATCTGCTCCTGATTCTCCAACGAGAAGTCATCAATACCCTCCAACACACTGATGAGTTCCGTCAGCTGTTGAGCGGAGTCCTCTTTCCAGCGTTTCTTCACGGTTTTCTCGTCGTACGACGTCGGAGCCTCGAAGAAGAACGAGCACAACGGCCACAGTTCTTTGACGAACGAGACTCGGTCCTTCATCATGCTGACCACCTGTGTGATACGCTCCTTGGAGTCCTGAACACCGTGTTCACGGCAGATGGGTTCAAAGAGGTCGGCAATCTCCTCTGCCGACTTCTTCAGGATATACTCATGGTTGAACCAGATGCCCTTCTCGTAGGCAAACTTTGCACCGGCCTTCGAACACTTCGTGATGTCGAACAGCGGAACCAACTCATCGAGTGTGAACAGTTCCTGCTCCGTGCCAGGGTTCCAGCCTAAGAGTGCGAGGAAGTTGATGACGGCCTCGGGGAAATAGCCGTCCTCACGATAGCCGCGGCTGACATCACCCGTCTTGGGGTCATGCCACTCCAACGGGAACACAGGGAACCCCAGACGGTCGCCGTCACGCTTCGACAGCTTTCCCTTGCCGTCGGGCTTCAGCAAAAGCGGCAGATGGGCAAACTGCGGCATGGTGTCCTCCCAACCAAAGGCACGATACAGCAGCACGTGCAGCGGAGCCGAGGGCAGCCACTCCTCACCACGGATGACGTGGGAAATCTCCATCAGGTGGTCATCCACAATGTTGGCCAGATGATACGTGGGCAACTGGTCGGCACTCTTGTAGAGCACCTTGTCGTCGAGGATGTCGCTCTGTACACGCACCTCGCCGCGAATCAGGTCATTGACCAGCACCGTCTGGCCCGGGTCAATCTTGAAGCGCACCACGTACTGCTGTCCTTCGGCAATGAGACGATCCACCTCTTCCTTCGGCAGAGTCAGTGAGTTACGCATCATGCCACGTGTCTTGGCATCGTACTGGAAATTCTGTATCTCGTTGCGCTTGGCCTCCAACTCCTCGGGGGTATCGAAAGCGATATACGCCTTATCGGCATCGAGCAGTTGCTTGACATACTGCTTGTAAATGTCACGACGCTCGCTCTGTCGGTAAGGACCCTTGTCGCCGCCGAAGCTCACGCCCTCGTCAAACTTGATACCCAGCCACTTGAAACTCTCTATGATATACTCTTCGGCACCTGGCACGAAACGGTTGCTATCGGTGTCCTCAATACGGAACACCAGGTCACCGCCATGCTGCTTTGCAAACAGGTAATTATATAACGCAGTTCTTACGCCTCCGATGTGCAAAGCACCCGTCGGACTTGGTGCAAAACGCACCCTAACTCTTCTCTCTGACATATTAAAAAGACTTATTTCTTTATATTTTTGTGCAAAAGTACGATTTTTTTTTGACAATTGAAGTTTTTTTTTGTATTTTCGCACTCTGATTACACATATTTTATAAATATAAGGTAAGAAAATGAGCAGAAACAGGTTTGAAGATATAACTTGGCACGACCTGCTGGTGCGTATCGCACTGGTCATCATCAGCGTCCTGCTTATCCTCTGGGCCATGCCGCGTGACGGTCAGGTGACGTTCAAGGCTGAGAAGGGTAAACCATGGCGATATGCCGACTTTGTGGCACCCTACGACTTCCCCATTTACAAGTCGGATGCCGCCATTCAGGAGGAACGCGACAGCATCATGCGCCAGTACGAGCCTTACTACGGACTGAACCACGAGACAGAGGGAAAGATGGTGAGCAAGTTCACCCACGACTTTGCCGATGGCATTCCTGGTTTGACGTCTGACTTCATCAGCATCATAGCCAACCGTCTGCACCAGTTCTACGAACAGGGCATCATGCCGTCTGCACAATACGACGAACTCATCAAGGACACCATGCGCGTCATCCGCATCGTGAGCGGCAAACAGGCCGTCAGCGAACGCATCATCAGCGTCTGGTCGCCCAAGTCAGCCTACGAACAGCTGTTCCAGGACCCCCTGCTCAGCCAGCACCGTGCCCTGCTGCAGCGTTGTAACCTCAACGACTATATTTCTCCCAACCTCATCTACGACAAGGAGCGCAGCGAGTCGAGCCTGAACAACCTGCTGGAGAGCATTCCGCTGGCCAGCGGCATCGCCCTGCGTGGTCAGAAGATAGTGGATCGCGGACAGATTGTCGATGAGAAGACCGAGCGCATCATCGAATCATTTATTAAGGAATCCGAACTGCGTCAGACCGACAAGTCGAAGCTGAACACCAAGCTGGTAGGCGAGGCGCTGCTCATCCTGCTGCTCATCGGCTGTTTCACCATCTACCTGTCGCTTTTCCGCAAGGACTATTTCGAACGGTGGCGTTCCATCACCATGCTCTACTCCATGATTGTGGTGTTCTCCGTCATTGCATTGCAGATGGTGGGGCACAATATTCTGCACGTCTATCTTCTGCCCTTCGCAATGGTGCCCATCTTCATCCGTGTGTTCATGGACTCCCGCACCGCCTTCATGTCGCATACCGTCACGGTACTCATTGTGGCATGTGCCCTGCAGCATCCGCTCGACTTCATCATCATTGAGGAAGTAGCCGGCTTCATCGCCATATTCTCACTACGTGAGCTGAGCAGCCGTTCACAACTGTTCAAGACGGCCATCCTCGTCACGCTGGGCACAATGGCAGCCAACCTGGGACTCGACTGGAAGTTCGGCAGCGACTTCAGCGTAATTGATTACAGCGAATACAACTACCTCATAGTCAACGGTGCCATGCTCTTCTGCTCCTACCCCCTGCTCTACCTCATTGAGAAGCTCTTCGGCTTCACGTCGAACATCACGCTTATTGAGCTCAGCGACATGAGCAAGGACGTGCTGCGCCGCATGAGCGAGGTGGCTCCAGGCACCTTTCAGCACTCCATCCAGGTGGGTAATCTCGCCGCCGAGATTGCCAACAAGATTGGTGCCAAGGCACAGCTGGTGCGCACGGGAGCCCTCTACCATGACATCGGCAAGATACAGAACCCCATCTACTTCACGGAGAACCAGTCGGGTGTCAATCCCCACGAGAACCTCTCCTACATTGACAGCGCACAGGTCATCATCAGCCACGTCACCGACGGACTGAAGCTGGCCGACAAGTACAACCTGCCCGATGTCATCACGGACTGCATTGCCACCCACCACGGACAGGGCAAGGCTAAGTATTTCTACGGGAAGTACAAAAACGAATATCCTGACGAGCC
>JAEEGH010016374.1_pt1 | contig 15952 bp, 11 predicted proteins | sample 9134181 | NCBI WGS metagenome assembly JAEEGH01 (sample SAMN16246544, study PRJNA631951) | gut metagenome | biome: gut microbiome; feature: rumen; material: DP-attached | host: Bos | place: Iran: Karaj | collected 2018-10
CAAGCGCCGCCGAGGCGGCCGCGCAAAGCGGCGAGGGCCCGTGGTGCGTCGGGTGGTTCGTCGACAACGAACTCAGCTGGGGGAACGACGACCGCGAAATCGGGCGCGCGGTTCTGCGTTCGCCGGCGACGCAGCCCGCGAAAGTCGCAGCGCGCGATTTGCTTGCGGTGAAATACGGAACTGCCGAGGCACTTGATGCGGCGTGGGGTACGCAATACGGCTCGTGGGACGCCTTCCTCGCCGCCACGAACATGCCCGACGAGGCGCGATGCGGACAGGACCTCGCGGACATCCACCGCGCCGCCGTCGCCAAGTATTTCAGCACCGTCCGCGACGCCATCAAGGCCGTTGCGCCGAACCGCCTCTACCTCGGCTGCCGCATCGCCTGGGGACGCGACGTCGTCTATGAGGAGTGCTCGCGCTACGCCGACGTGGTGAGCGTCAACGCCTACGGAAGCCCGCCGATGCGCGACCTGCCGCCGACCGCGGTCGACAAGCCCATGCTGAGCGGCGAGTTCCACTTCGGCGCGCTTGACCGCGGGATGTTCCACACCGGCCTCGTCGCCACACGCAACCAGGAGGAGCGCGCGGACTCCTACCGCGCCTACGTCGGCGCCTGCCTCGACCACCCCCGCTATGTCGGGACGCACTGGTTCCAGTGGATGGACCAGGCGCTCACCGGACGGGGCGACGGCGAAAACTACCAGATTGGCTTTGTAACCGTGACCGATGCGCCCTATCCCGAACTCGTTCGGGCCGCGCGCGACATCGCCGCAACCATGTACCAACGCCGCTTCGGAGAGCGGCATACCGGAGGAAACAATCCCTAGAATGAAAACAATGACGTATGACGTTGTCGTCGTAGGAGCCGGCCCCGCCGGCCTGGCGGCGGCAGAGGCGGCCAAGCTGGCCGGAGCCGAAAAGGTTTTAATCATCGAGCGCGACACGCGGGCGGGAGGCATTCTCCAACAGTGCATCCATCCCGGATTCGGGCTTCAGATGTTCGGCGAGGAGCTGACCGGGCCGGAATATGCCGAGCGCTACTTCACGCGGGCGACTGCGTCCGGCGTGGAGCTTCTGACCGGCACGACGGCTCTCGAACTGCGCGACAGGGAACTGGTCTGCGCGGGCGCCGAAGGCATTCTGCACATTCGCTTCGGCGCGCTGGTCTTAGCCATGGGCTGCCGTGAGCGGACGCGCGCCAACCTCGTGATTCCCGGCAGCCGTCCCTCCGGCATCTACACGGCGGGAACCGCCCAGAAGCTGATCAACCTCTACGGCGACAAAGTCGGCAAGGAGGTCGTCATTCTTGGAAGCGGCGACATCGGCATGATCATGGCGCGTCGCCTGACGTTGGAAGGCGCGCACGTCAAGGCCGTCGTCGAGCTGATGCCCTTCCTCGCCGGTCTGACGCGCAACAAGGTGCAGTGCCTGGATGACTTCGGCATTCCGCTTCTGCTTTCGCACACGGTCATCGACATCGAGGGAGTCGACAGGCTGACGTCCGTCACGATTGCCCCGGTGGACGAGAAGCGTCGGCCAATTCTCGACAAGCAGGAGAAAATCGCCTGCGACACGCTGCTCCTGTCCGTGGGGCTGATCCCCGAGAACGAACTGAGCCGGAGCGGGAACATCGCGCTTTCGTCGGTTACGCGCGGGCCAATCGTGAACCAGTACAAGCAGACCTCGAATCCCGCGGTCTTCGCCTGCGGGAACGTCCTGCACGTGAACGACCTTGTGGACCATGTTAGCCGCGAGAGCGCGGAGGCGGGACGGAACGCGGCCCGTTTCGCGGTGGGGAAGTTGCCGTTGGCCGTCACCTGGCCCACGGTTCCCGGGAAAGGCATCCGCTACGTCTGCCCGCAGATGGTCGTCGCGGATGGAAGCGAGGACGTCACCCTCTATTTCCGGACAATCGTCCCCGGCCGCAAGACTGTGCTGCGTTGCACGTCCGGAGGAAAGGAACTGGCGGTTAGGAAATGCGTGCGGACGAGTCCGGGCACCATGGAGCAACTGGTGATTCCGAAGGACGCGGTCGCGTCTCTGGGCGGCCCGATTGAAGTCAGCTGCGAGCATGGGGAGGTTTTGGCATGAAAAAGACAATCATTTGCACAGTTTGCCCACAAGGGTGCCACATCGAGGCGGAATTCACCAATGCCGACGACATTGTGCTGAAGGGCTTTTCCTGTCCGCGCGGCGAGCGCTACGCCAAGGACGAGTGTCTGGCACCGAAACGCACGTTCACGTCGTCAGTGCGCATTAACGCGGCCGGGCGGCGCATGCTGCCGGTCCGGACGAAGGACCCGGTTCCGAAGGAGATGCTTCTCCCCTGTGCGGAAGCCGTCAGAAAGATTCACATGGAGGGGCATGTCCACGTCGGCGACGTCATTCAGAAGGATTTCCTCGGAACGGGCACGGACCTGGTCGCATCAATGACACTGTAGGAGATTTCGCCATGTACAAGACAGACATTCTCATCATTGGCGCCGGCGCCGTCGGAACTGCGCTGGCAAGGGAATTTTCGAAATACAAGGTCAAGGTCCTCGTCTGCGACAAGAACGACGACGTCGGCGGCGACGCTTCCAAGTCATGCAGCGGCCTGACCTCCACCAGCGCGACGATGCCGGTTGGGACACTTGAATGCAAGATACGCACCATCTCGCACACCATGGTCGACATCCTCTGCCGCGACCTGGACATCCCGATCATACACTGCGGCAGCATCGCGCCGGTCCTCACCGACGACCAGATGGCGCAGGTGCCGAAGCTGCTCGACAGGGCCTGGCAAAACGGCGTCTGGGACTACGAGTTCCTGCCGCGCGAGGAGATTCTGGAGATGGAGCCGGTGCTGAACCCGGCGATCAAGGGCGGCATCTACAGCCCGCGCGACTCGCAGATCAACCAGTTCCTGATGGTCGTGGCCGAAGCGGAGAACGCCGCCGAGAACGGCGTCGAATTCCTGCTCGATTGCGAAGTGATTGGCATTGAAACCAAGGACGGTCGCGTCCAGCGCGTTCTGACGACAAAGGGCGAGATCGAGGCCATGTGGGTCGTCAACGCCGCCGGCCTCCACTGCGACGACATCGCCAGGATGGTCGACGAATGCGACTTCACCGTCCATCCCCGCAAGGGCGAGTTCTACGTCCTCGGCCATGACACGCCGGTGAAGGTGAAGCACATCATCTCCTCCGTGCCGACGCCGAAGACGCGTGGCGTCCTCGTCATCCCGACGACGGACGACAACCTCCTCATCGGCCCGACGGCCGACGACGTGGAGGACAAGAACGACAAGAAGACGACACGCGAGGGACTCGAAGAGGTGCGGACCAAGGCTCTGGACATGGTGCCGGGCCTGTGCTTCGCGGACACCATCACGCAGTTCGTCGGCGCCCGTCCGGCGCGTCTCCCCGAGGGATACAACATTCTTGTCTCGGAAAAGGCGAGGGGATACGTCGGAATCTCCGGCATCCGCTCAACCGGTCTCACGGCCAGCATGGCTCTGGCGAAATACATCATCCACGAGATGCAGGCCGCCGGCCTGGAGCTTGAGCGCAAGGTCGGATGGATTCGCACACGTCGCGGCATCGTCAAGTTCAGCGACAAGACCGACGCGGAGAAGGATGCCCTGATTGCGAAGGACCCGCGCTACGGGAACATCGTCTGCCGCTGCGAGCAGATCACCGAGGCGGAAATTGTGCAGGCGATCCACCGCCCCGTCGGCGCGAAGACGCTGGACGCCGTGAAGCGGCGTGTCAGGGCCGGCATGGGCAGATGCCAGTCAGGCTTCTGCGGTCCGCAGGTCATCGCCATCATCGCCCGCGAACTCGGCATTCCCGAAACCGAAGTGCGCAAGCGCGGCGTCGCGGCATACATGCTGGACCATTAGGCCAATTGGCGAAATGTTTTAATTCCGGCCTTTCAAAGGAGTATAATGTTTTCGGTACTGCTGCCGAAGACCGTTTCGTTTCATTGTGATGTGATTCTGATATATGAATGCCCATAGGGGAATCACCTTTGCCATCGTGTGCTCTGCCGTTGCCGCGCATGCGGCGACGTGCTACACGGTGCCGGACGAGTACCGTTCCGGGCTGTGGGAGGCGTTCGTGGACGGACGGACGAACGGCGTGGCGAGCGCGCGCACATGCGACCCGCCGTTCGAGAAGCAGGACGCAGGCGGCGAATACGCCTTCACCTCGTTCGAGATGGACGCCCCGGCTGTCGTCACCGTGCGCCCGATGATCGCGCGCGACATGGGCCGCGTCCGCATCCTTCCCGCGTCAGCCCCTGTCAAAATGCGGCCACTCCCGGACGGCGCTCTGGAACTCGCCGTGGAACGCCCCTGTCGCTTCTCCGTCGAACCTGACGGACGCCGCAACCCACTCCTCGTCTTCGCCAACCCGCCTGAGCGCAACGCGCCGGACGAGAACGACCCCAAGGTGAAAGTATACGGGCCGGGTGTCCACCTCGGCGGCGCGAACGGCCGAATCGAACTCAAGGACGGCGAGACTCTCTACCTCAAGGCGGGCGCCTTCGTCAAAGGCGGAATCTACGCGACCGGAAAGGATATCCGCATCTGCGGCCGCGGCGTGCTGGACTGCTCCCCATGGGAGCATTGGAAGGGCCCGACTGGCTTCGCGGTGCACTTCCTTGGGTGCCGGAACGCCACAGTCGAGGACATAACCGTCCGCGGCGCATTTCACTGGACCGTCGTGCCGATGAACAGCGCCGGCGTGACGGTGCGCAACGTCAAGATATGCGGCGGGCGCGTGCAGAACGACGACGGCATCAACCCCTGCAACTCGCGCGACGTGCTGATCGAGGACTGTTTCCTGCGCACCGACGATGACTGCATCGCCGCGAAGGGACTGAAGACCGAAAACGGCAACTGCGAAAACGTGACCGTGCGCAATTGCGTCTTCTGGTGCGATCGGGCGCGCATCGTGCTCATGGGGCACGAAAGCCGCGCGCCCTACATGCGGAACTTCCTCTTCGAGAACTGCGACGTGGTGCATTTCCAGATGCCGGTCTTCCTGATGGAACCCGGCGAGGAGATGCATCTGGAGAACATCCGGGTCAAGGACTTCCGGATAAACACGGAAAAGTCGGACCGCAGAATGTACATCGTCTCGGCCAGCCCCGTGGTCAACCGCTACATGCGCACGAAAGTCCCGGGGCACATTTCCGACTGCGCGTTCGAGAACGTCTCCGTGACCGGCGAGCGTGTCGAATGCAGGTTCAAGCTGTCCGGCAGCGACGAGACCCACAAGACGGCAAATGTGACCATCGCGGGCGCGAGTCTCTACGGCGAGCCGGTCAAGGCCGGCGACCCGTCGGTGCGCATCGGCGACTTCACCGAGAATGTCGTTGTAAAGCCATGAGAGTTTCCATGTCAATAATAACGCAATGCAGGGCATTGGCGCTGGCGAGTCTGGCGGCGCTTGCCGTTTGGCCGCGCGTCGGCGCGGCGGAAGTGAAACTGGCGGACCCCTTCGCAGACGGCGCGGTCCTTCAACGCGGCATGCGCGTTCCCGTCTGGGGCACGGCCGCTCCCGGTGAGCGAGTGGAAGTGTCATTTGCCGGGCAGATCACGAACGCTGTCGCAGGAGCCGATGGCAAATGGCGCGTGGACTTGTCGCCGATGGAGGCGTGTCGCGAGGGACGCGTCCTCTCGGCCGCGGGGTCGTCGGGCGGCGCCCCGGCAGAGGCGCGCGACATCCTCGTGGGCGAGGTGTGGTTCTGCTCGGGACAGAGCAACGCGGAGCTTCCTTTGGTTGGCGGTTCGCCACGCTTCCGTGACGGCAAGGGCTCCATGCGGGCGCAGATGACGCACAAGCCGCTCATCCGCTTCTGCTACCAGGCGGCCTACTGGTGCAACGCCGAGCCACGAACCAACTGCCTTAAGAAAGTCAAGTGGCTGTCCTGCACCCAGGAAAACCTCCTGGCCTCCTCGTCGTTTTCCGCGATGGGCGTCTATTTCGCGCTGGAACTCTTTTCCGCGCTCGACATCCCCGTTGGCGTCATAGGCGCGTGGTGGGGCGGGACGCCCATCGAGGCGTGGATTCCGGCGAGCGGGCTGGCCTCCGTCCCGGAAACGGCGGAGCTTGCCGGAATCGCAGTATGCGGGACATCAAAGTTTCCCAAGGAGGGAGGCTTCGGCGGCTACGAAAAGGCCCAGAACCAGCCGCGCGTCCTCTGGAACGCCATGCTTGCGCCGTGGGCGCCCTACGCGATGCGAGGTTTCATCTGGTACCAGGGGGAGAGCAATGTCGGCGACGGCGCGGCCTACGCGCCGAAGATGCACGCCCTCTACAACGGCTGGTCACGCGAATTCGAGAACCCGGACCTGCGCATACGCTTCGTGCAGCTCGCGCCGTGGTGGGACGGGCGCGCCCCCGCGCTCCAGATGGCGCAGGCGAAGTTCGCCGCCGAGGAGCCGAACGCCGAGATGGCCGTGGTGAACGACGTCGGCAACTTCCGCGACATCCATCCCAACGACAAGGAGACAGTCGGCCAGCGTCTCGCCCTGCTTGCGCTTGAACACGACTATGGCTTTGACCTCGAGTCCGATTCGCCCGTCCCGCGCGAGTGGCGCGTCGAGGGCGACGCCTTCGTCGTCGAGTTCGACCATGCCAAGTCGCTCTATGTCTACAATCCCGACACATCGCTTGACACCGGACTTGAAATCTGCGGCGAAAACGGCGAATGGAAGCCCGGAAAGATCAGGAACCTCAAGGGAAAGTATGGCAACATCAACGGCGCGCAGCTCGTAGTCGCGGCAGACGGCGTAGACGCGCCGCAGAAGTTGCGCTACCTCCATTCGCGCCCATGGTTCGGCGCGATATACAATGAGGTCAATCTGCCGATGGGGGCGTTTCTGCTTGAGGGGAGTTCCAACGGCCCTTGAGCGGTGTTTGACACCAGGGCGGTTATCCCTTGAAAGGATTGACGGCCGTCACGTTGCCGTATTTCTGTCCGTCGTTCAGGTCTTCCGAATAGATTGTCGAGCATCCCGCCTTGTTTGCGGCGGCGAGAATCAAGGCGTCGTAGAAACCGACTTGCCACTCCTCCTTTCCTGTCACCCCGGAAAAGATGAGATCCTTGGTGTCAGACACATACCCGTAGGAGGCCATTTTGGAAAGCATGACGCTGATTTGGGCCGCCGTCTTTGCACTCTTCTTGAATGCGAAGTTGGCGAACTCCTTCAGCACCTGGGAACTCACGCAAATGACATCGTCCCTGTAGGATTTTGTTATCAGGTCAATGGCGACGGCCTTTTTCTCATGGTCTTGCTCGCTGAGCGCGTAGACCCAGACGTTCGTGTCGATGAATACCATCTTGGGCTACCTCGCGTTCGCGGCCTCACGGTCAAACTTGACTTTGCCGTCAAACCATCCCTCTTCGGAGGAAAGGAATGCCTTCAGCTTCTCAGCCTCCTCGTTTCGCGCCTTTCGCTCCATGGCGGCGATTGTTTCAAGATGCTCGCGGATGATTGCGTTTAGCGACGTTGAATGCCGTTCGGCATAAATGCGTACATCCCGGATCAACTCAGGTGGTGCTGACAGTGTTATGCTCATACCGTGTTTTCTCCTTTACGTGCAACTATTATAGCACATAAGTGCGGCAGAGGTCAAAACAGTTTCAATTTTGCCCTTGCTCATAATATAAGACACCGTAGTCAGGAGAAGAGAAAGCACGTTTCTCAAATTCACAGCCCCTTCGCCATTTCTGTCCGTACCATAGTTGCAAAAGGTGCCTGACACCAAACCTCGGTTTGCAAAAGGTGCCTGACACCAAACCTCGGTTTGCAAAAGGTGCCTGACACCAAGAATAATCTGTGGTGTCTGACACCATGGCGGTTCGTCAGAATACGGTGCGGAATTCTGCGTTTTTGCCGGACGTGCGGCATCTTGCCGCGCCGCTTTCGGGGCTACTTATTGCTTCCGCTTCTGGGAGAAGGGAGTTGTGGAGGGTGGGAGGTTTTAGCCACAAAGAACACAAAGGTCCACAAAGAAAGTGCGCAGCACAAGCCGAATGGTGTACAATGGGTTCATGGCTATTCACACAAAATGGAGATATTGACGTATGAAGAAGAAAACCGCTATTTGGATGGTCTCTATGGCCTTGGTGGTTGTCTTTATGGCCATCGCCACTCTGACGCCAAGCTGTGTAATTGTCTCGGAGCGTCATGAGAAAGAATTGAAACAGAAAATTCTAAAATTCCCATGTGAAAACTTAATTGAATCGCTGATTTCGGAAGCGTCTGCGAAAAGCTTTTCGGCGGCACTGGTCACAAACGATGTTGAAGAAGTGTCCGTTGGCTTGGTGGAGAAGATTTTGGATGAAAAGAAGATTGAGCATAGCTTTGATGATTCTGAGCGTAAGATATGCGCCATTGTACGAAACATAAATGGAGGCTTCGTCATTCAAACATCGATAACGATGGAATTTCTGTTCGATTCCGACATGAAGCTTCAATACATCGATGTGAAAAAAGCATATACGGGGCCATGAAGTGCCGCGGCAAACAAGAGGCTGCTGGAAGGTGGATTTTTCGAGTGGGGAAGTGTCTGTTGAAGAGATTGTCCGTCAGTATGCGGGGCGGTTCTGAATTGAGCAAAGGTGGATGAGATGAAAAAGGGCATAAGGTGTTTGCTGGTGGCGGCGGTGGCTGTGGCCATCGGAGGAATGGGGATTGCGCGGGGGGACGTAGGGGATGAGTTCGAGGCTGGCGGGCTGAGGTACAAGGTGCTGTCGGAAGAGGGCGCGCAAGGGACTGTGGAAGTGGGGGCGGAAAACGATGCGGCGGGAGAGGTCGTGATTCCGGCGTCGGTGGTGAACGGTGGAATCGAATATCAGGTGACGGGCATCGGGGGGAGGGCATTCATGGGGTGCAACGCGATGACGGGCGTGACGATCCCGGCGGGGGTGACGAACATCGGACCGCTGGCATTTTACATGTGCAGCTTGCATACCGTGACGATTCCGGTCGGTGTCGTGAGCGTCGGGGACAGTATCTTCGGGAGCTGCTTCGCGCTGGGTACTTTCCAGGCGCCGAGCTTTCTGGAGGGGAAGGTGGAGTGGTCGCGGGGCACCCCGGAGTATTACGATGCGCAGCTGGTTTCTTTCGATGCGAACGGGGGGGAGTGCGAGAGGACGCGGAAGGGCGTGATGCGCGGAGAGGAGATGACGTATGGGGCGCTGCCGGCGGCGACGTGGGAGGGTCATGCGTTCCTGGGGTGGTTCACGGAGGCGGAGGACGGAGATCGGGTGCGGGCGGAGAGCGGGGTGTCGGACGGCAACGAGCGGACGTTGTATGCGCACTGGCTGGAGGCGCCTTCGGGGACGGATGTGGTGGATGGTGTGACGTGGACGTACGCGGTGGAGGAGGATGGGACGGGCGTGACGGTGGTCGATGCAAGTGGCGTGTCATCGCACGTGATAATCCCCGATGCGCTGGGCGGGCTGCCGGTGACGGGGCTCGGAGACAAGCTGTTTTCCATGCATCCCATGTTGTTTCACGTAAGGATTCCGGCCAGCGTGGTGCGCGTCGGAAACGATGTGTTTCGGGGGGACTCGCCGATGCTGGAAATCCAGGCTCCGAGTTTCCTGAGAGGGACGGATTGGGGCTTCTTCGGGGGCCATGAGGAGTTTTTCGACGCGCAGCGGGTGACGTTCGATGCGCGAGGCGGGACGTGCGCGCCGTCGCAGAAGGGAGTGGAGCGCGGGGGAGACAAGGCGTATGGGGCCTTGTCGGAGGCGGCGTGGGAGTGGCATACGTTCCTGGGGTGGTTTACGGCGGCGGACGGAGGGGTGCAGGTGACCCCGGAGAGCCGGGTGGAAGGGGAGGACGAGCGGACGTTGTACGCGCACTGGCGGGAGGGGGCGGCGGAGACGGTGGACGGCGTGACGTGGTTTTTTGCGCCGGATGAGCCGGGGTCGGGCATGGCGGTGAAGGGGGCGGATCCGGCGGAGGGCGCGCTGGTGATTCCGGGGGCGCTTCGCGATTTCCCGGTGACGGGCATCGTCGATGGAGCGTTTTCGGGGTGCGTGGGGCTGACAGGCCTGACGATCCCGGTCAGCGTGGTGGGCGTCGGGAGCAACGTGTTCGAGGGATGCGATGCCTTGGGGGATGTCGCCGCGCCGAGTTTCCTGGAGGGGGAGGCGGACTGGGGGAACGGCACCCCGGCGTACTATCCGGCGCAGCGGGTGACCTTCGACGCGAACGGGGGACGGTGCGCGGTTCCGCGGAAGGGGGTGGAGCGCGCGGAGGGGGCGAAATACGGCGCGTTGCCGGAGCCGGTGATGGAGTGGCATACGTTTTTGGGGTGGTTTTCGGCGACCAATGGCGGGGAGGCGGTGGCGGCGGACAGCGTGGTGTCGGACGAGAACGAACGGACGTTGCACGCGCAGTGGCGGAACGGAGCGTCGGAGACGGTGGGCGAGGTGTCGTGGTCCTATGTGCTTGACGAAAGCGGGGAGGGCCTGACGGTGGTGGGGGCGGAACCTGCGGAAGGAGACCTGGAGATGCCGGAGACGCTGGCCGGGCTGCCGGTCACGGGCATAGGGACGAATGCGTTCCAGCTTTGCAAATCCCTGACGGGCATGACGATTCCGTCCGGCGTGACGCGCATCGGGGCGTATGCGTTCTGGCTCTGCGAGTCGCTGGCGGCCGTGTCGATCCCGGATGGCGTGACGAGGATCGGGGAGGAGGCGTTCGAAGGGTGCGCGCTGACGGATGTGACGCTTCCGGCGGGGCTGACGGACATCGGATACCGCCTGTTTGGCTCGTGTGGCGCGCTGACGAATGTGACAATCCCGTACGGGGTGACGAACATCGGGCTGGAGGCGTTTTTCGAATGCGGGGCGCTCGCGGGCGTGCGGATTCCGGCCAGCGTGCTGAGCGTCGGAAAGGACGTGTTCTTCGGGTGTGACAATCTGGGGGATTTCCAGGTGCCGAACTTTTTGGAGGGGAAGGTGGAGGAGTGGGGAGGCGGAAATCCGACGTATTACCCGGCGCAGCTGGTGACTTTCGACGGAAACGGGGGGACGAGCTTGGTGCCCCAGAAGGGCGTGGAGCGCGGAGAGGGGATGACGTATGGGACCTTGCCGGGGGCGGAGCGGCCGGGGCGTACGTGCGTGGGGTGGTTCTCGGCGGCCGAGGACGGGGATGAGGTGACGGCGGAGACCGGGGTGTCGGATGAGGATGCGCGGACGCTGTACGCGCATTGGCGGGAGGGCGGAGAGGAGACGGTGGACGGCGCGACGTGGACGTATGCGCTCAATGCGGACGGGGTGAGCGTGACGCTGACGGCGCTGACCGGGGCGTCGGGGATGATGACGATGCCGGGGACGCTGGGGCAGCTGCCGGTGACGGCCATCGGGGATGGAGCGTTTTCGGGAAACAATGAGATGACACGCATGACGATTCCGGCCAGCGTTCTGGAGGTCGGCGAGAGGGTGTTCGAAGGGTGCAACAGGCTGGAACTCTTCTGGGCACCGGATTTTCTGGAGGAGAAGCCGGTGGTGTGGGGGGCGAATGACGCGTGGTATTACCCCGCACAGCTGGTGACGTTCGACGCGGGCGGGGGAACGTGCGTGCCGGCGCAGAAGGGGGTGGAGCGAGGCGAGGGGAAGACGTACGGGGCGTTGCCGGAGGCCGTGGAACGGGAGGGATGGCGTTTTGCGGGGTGGTTCTCGGAGGCGGACGGCGGCGATGAGGTGACGGCGGAGAGCGCGGTCACGGATGAGGGAAAACGGACGCTGTATGCGCATTGGACATCGCTCGTGACGGGCGTGACGGCGCGTCAGCGGTGGCCTTGGAACGGACTGGTGGACATCGATTACGAGCTGCTGGAGGGGATGCCGGCGGAGGGGGTGGAGGTGGAGATCACGGTGGAGGACCCGGAGGGCGGCAAGAGCTGGGTGGCGCAGACGTTCCTGAAGGGGGCGGAACCGTCGTCGGCGGTCGGTAGGCACCGGGCGACGTGGGATGCCGCGGCGGACGGCGCGGACGAGGTGGTGTCGTCGAATGCGGTGGCGACGGTGGCGCTGGTTCGGTTTTCGCCGGAGACGCTGTACCGCGTGATCGACCTTTCGGGGGGGCGGCAGGCGGCGACCTATCCCGTCTCGTTCCTCGCGGAGGTGCCGGAAGGCGGGTGGGGCGATGCGTACAAGACGACGAAGCTCGTCCTGCGGCGGGTGTCGCGCGGGGACTGGAACAACGGCGCGTTCCAGATGGGCGGCGACACGGCGACGACCCTCTCCAAGCCCTACTACATCGGGGTTTTCCCCGTCACGCAGCGGCAGTGGGAGCAGGTGGCGGGCACGAAGCCGAGCTACTTCGAGAGAAAGGACTGCTATGCGGCGCGCCCGGTGGAGCAGGTCACCTACAACGCGATCCGCGGCGCGAACGCCGGGGCGAGGTGGCCCGCGGACAACGCGGTCGACGGGAGTTCGTTCCTGGGGCTCCTGCGGAGCAAGACCGCCCTCGGCACGCTCGACCTGCCCACGGAGGCGCAGTGGGAGTTCGCGTGCCGCGCAGGGGCGACGAGCGACTTCAACAGCGGCAAGGACGCCACCAACGCCGTCCAGGACGCCGCGATGGATGAGGTGGGGCGCTACGTGTACAACGGCGGCACGAATTACAACCAGACCTGCGGGACGGACGGCGGCACGGCGGCGGTCGGGAGCTACGCGGCGAACGCCTGGGGCCTCTACGACATGCACGGAAACGTGTGGGAGTGGTGCCTGGACTGGTGGGCCGATTCGCTGGTGGGTGGGGAGGAGCCTGCGGGGCCGGAGTCGGGGGAGAAGCGCGTGATGCGCGGGGGGGCGTGGAACTATTTCGCGGGGGAGTGCACCTCGTCTGCGCGGCGCGGCAATGTCCCGTCCGGCAGCGATTTCGGCGGCGGATTCCGGCTGGCCTGGACCCCGGCGCCGGGGGAGGTGCCGTCGTCCAACGTCACGTTCGGCGTGTCGGCGCCGTTCCGCCTGGACACGCGGAGCGGCTCCCGGGAGAGCACCGGCGAGGAGTCGCTGACCTATTCGGCGCTCTGGGCGGGAGGCGACGCCGCGACAGTGACGCTGGCGGAGGATGGAACGCCGTTTGCGGAGGCCCTGGACGGAGAGGGCGAACAGGCGTGGCGCACGGACTACAACGGAACCTACACGCTGACGCACACAACGGTTTCGGGCGGCGTCACGGGCGCGGTGGAGACGGCGGAGTTTACCGTCTCGGGAAAGGCGGAGCGCCCGCAGACGGTGAAATTCGACGCAAACGGGGGGACCTGCGAAGTGAAGACAAGGCAGTATGTGCGCGGCGGAACCTACGAGGAGCTGCCGACTCCGCAATGGGCGCATCATCAGTGGCTGGGATGGTTCACCGCGAAGGAGGGCGGCAAGCAGGTGACCACGAACAGCACCGTCACGACGAACCTGACCCGGACCCTGCACGCCCACTGGCAGGAGCAGACGCCGCAGGAGCTGTACGAGGCCTGGCTGGACGCCTTGGGTTTGGCCGATGCGGAAGACGTCGGCTACGCCAACCGGGACAACGACGCCGACCAGGACGGCATGTCCAACTGGCAGGAATACCTGGCCGACACGCATCCGAAGGATTCCAACGTGTTCTTCCACCTGACCGCCACCCTTGACGAGTCCGGCGCCGTCCTGCTGACCTCCCCCGCTTTCACCCCCACCCGCCACTATGCGCTGATGACGTACACGAATCTGACCTCCCCCCCTTCGAAGAAGGAGCTGGGCCCCGGAACGCCCGGAATGGTCCTGACCAACCACCCCGACGCCACCCAGTTCTGGCGCCTCAAAGTCGGCGTGGAGTAGTGGTGGCCACAGGGAGGGTCAGGATCGAGTTCTCGAAGCCGACGTTGCCGCGGACGAGTTTCACGCCCCATGCGATCTTGAACTTGGCGTCGTCGTAGTGGCTCTGATGGGCGGTTCGTGGAAGTTCATGCCATGGCAGGGAAGGACAATCCCGGCATCCCGCAGCCTTTTGCCCCCGGTAATCCTCTCCCCATCAGTCAAGGCTGTATCCCGAAAAAATGAACGAATAATGAGTCCTGCTTACCGAAAAAATGAACGAATCGTGGACTTGTCTCCCCGAAAAAATAAATGAATCCTTGCGCCGGTTTTCGCTAGAAATCCTCTCAAGACCAAGCAATGCCCGCCGGTTTCCAGACAATGGAAGCGTGTTTTGAGGATGGGAGGGCGCTCAGAAGGGCCGGGGATGCCGACGGTGTGGAACGCGGTGGATCCGTCGGTGTGGCGGTTCGGGAACGGGGAGGCGCTGCAGGTGGAGTCGCGGGCGAACACACGGTATGTGCTGTATTACGAGCCGGGAATGGCGTGGAAGGACTACGAGATGCGGGTGAAGTTCGAGAGCGACACGTGGTTGATCCCCTCCGGGATAGACCCCGTTTGGTGCTGAAAGCTGAATGATGAATGGGGGGCGCAAAAGGCACGGCGGCGGGAGTGCGCTGTGAAAAGTGAACGGGGGAGGGAGGATGGTGGGGGGTATGGCGAAATTTTGACAGGGTGGTCAAAAGTTGACCAGTTGAGAGCGGGGGGCGGAATGCCGGAAACCCGGAATCCCGGTTAGCCGAACGGCCTAGCAAATTGGCGCGCTTTGTCGCGGCCCCGGCCCGGACGAAGCCGGGCCATAGCGCGGGCAGGAAGCCCGCGCCGCGTTCTTCCCCTGGCGCTGTGCGCCACCCCCCTCCCGGAGGGGGGCACGCTGGCGCGCCAGCGAGAAGGAAGGTGGGGATAGGGAGGGGGGGCGAAATGAGATTGGCACGGATGATGCTAGTGATGGGGGTGAATGAATTTGAACGGGATCGGATTGCGTGCCGGGTGGCATGGCGGTCCGGGGCCCGGGTTCCGGCGGCGGCGCCCGCGCGCGGCCGGGAAGCGAGAAAACAGCGGGAAAGGAAAGAGGTTCGAAATGGCATTCATCGGTAATTTGTTGTGGTTTGTGTGCGGCGGATTCGTCGGTGGGACGATGTGGCTGCTGTCGGGGTTGTTCATGTGCTGCACGGTGGTGGGGGTTCCCCTCGGGGTGGCGTGTTTCCGGATTGCGCGGTTCGCGTATTGTCCTTTCGGGAAGGAGCTGGTGCCGGTGGAGTGGCTGGGCGAGACGCGGATCGCGGGGACGGGGGTGTTCCATCTGATCTGGATTGTGCTGCCGGGGTGGGTGCTGGCGCTGATGAACGGACTGATCGGGGTGGTGTTCTGCTGCACCATCATCGGGATTCCGTGGGGGATCGCCTATTTCCGGCTGGCGGAGGCGTCGTTCGCGCCGCTGGGCAAGCGGGTGGTGTCGAAGGATTACGCAAAGGCGCTGCGGAGGAAGTATTATGAGAACAAGGCCAGCGAGGCGCTTGGCGGGGGCCAGGGGGGCGGCGGGCCGACGATCATCATCAACAACCAGCAGCAGCCGGGCGGGGGCGGGCGGTAGGCGGGTTCCGAAACGCCGTAGCCTTTTGCGAGAGGGCTTTGGGAGGTGCGGCTTTTTGCCGCACCTCCACAATATGGCAAGACGGGGGATGGTGGCCGGCCGACGGCCGGCCATCAGGAAAGTGGCGGGGGAGGGCCAGCGGCCCCAACCACCAAACTATCGAACGGTCAAACGATAAGATAATGCCTTTTGGCGGAGAAATGTTGCCAATGTGCCAATGTTGCCAGTTCCAATATCAATGTCCACTGGGCGGGAGAGCCGGGGCGGGATCAGTAGAGGAAGCCGAAGAGCCAGAGGGGAATGCGGTTGGCGCGGCCGACTTCAAGGTCGTCGAGGGCGAGGTAGGAATCGGGGGCGTCGGCGATCTGGCGGAAGGTCTTGCCGGGGCCGCCGACCTCGAAGAGGTGGCGGTCGTCGACGAGGAAATCGCCGCGCGGGGGGTAGGTGAGGACGTGCCGGGCGGCGCGGAGCTGGTTGAGGAAG
>JAEEGH010016377.1_pt1 | contig 15951 bp, 15 predicted proteins | sample 9134181 | NCBI WGS metagenome assembly JAEEGH01 (sample SAMN16246544, study PRJNA631951) | gut metagenome | biome: gut microbiome; feature: rumen; material: DP-attached | host: Bos | place: Iran: Karaj | collected 2018-10
ACGTCATCCCGTACGCCTACTTCCAGCTGTTCTTTTTCAATAGCTGAAGAAAAGACATAATAGTCATCCAGCTTTGATGTATCAAAATATACGTTTCCTCCTGCCTGATATGCAAAGCCCTTCTCAAGCAGAACCTCAACCATATGGATGAACTCAGGAATGCAGTTTGTTGCAGGTTCAATAACATCTGGTTTCTTATTACCAACGGCCTCGAAATCCTTGAAGAAAGCGTCTGTATAGAACTTGGCAATCTCCATAACGGACTTGTGCTCTCTCTTGGCTCCTTCCACCATCTTGTCTTCACCGGTATCGGCATCTGATGAAAGATGTCCCACATCTGTGATATTCATAACACGCTTAACGTCATATCCCGCATATTCGAGGGACTTTACAAGAACGTCCTGCATGATGTAGGTCCTGATATTTCCTATATGTGCGTAGTGATATACAGTGGGACCGCAGGTGTACATCGAAACCTTCCCCGGTACGATCGGCACAAACTCATCCACGCTTCTTGTCAGTGAATTGTAAAAACTAAAACTCCCAGCCATTCTTATCTCCTCCGTTTTGAACTTTTGTATCATACGTCATCCTCTGTCGCAGCCCTGACACCTTGAACATCCCGCCTCGTCACTGTAGACCGAGCTATAGGCATCCATTGGACTTGTCAAAAGACATATCGCCTGAGATGAAATTCCTTCTCCGCTTCCGGTAAAGCCCAGCCCCTCCTCGGTTGTGGCCTTAACGCTCACCTGTGACATGGAGATTCTCAGGGCCTGTGCAATATTGATCCTCATCTCATCGATGTAGGGTCTCATCTTCGGCGCCTGAGCTATTATTGTGGCGTCGATATTCTCTATTATGTAATGCTCTTTGTCTATTATCGTAGCCACTTCTTTTAAAAGAGCTAACGAATCAGCCCCTTTGTACTTGGGATCGCTGTCCGGAAAGTGAAGTCCTATATCCCCCAGCGCAGCAGCTCCTAAAATGGCATCCATTATAGCATGAAGAAGAACGTCCGCATCCGAGTGTCCAAGAAGCCCCTTCTCATAGGGGATCTTAACTCCGCCCAGGATAAGGTCCCTGCCCTCCACCAGCTTATGTACATCGTATCCCATTCCTATACGCATATCAATGTCCTTTCTGTATAACTCCCCGTGAAATCCCGCATTATAAGTATGTCTCCAGGAACTCCTGTATATTGGGCAGATATGTAATAAATAGTTCCACGATAAAAGCCGCTCCGCAGGCAGATGCTGCCACCGTGAGAAGGCTCTTTCTGTTAAATCCAAGTACCAGTGCGACAAGGAAACCTATAAGGGCTGATGCAAAATAGTCAGTGGCACTGAGTATTGCAGGAAATGTCATGGCTGCCAGTGTCGCATAGGGCACATAGTAGAGAAATGACCTGATAAACTTACTCTTAATCTCTTTTCTGATAAGTGTAAGAGGAAGAGCCCTGATAAGGTATGTAACTCCTGCCATAAGCAGGATATAAAGATAAACTCTGCTCATGACTTATCTCCTTCCTTTACAGCTTCACTTCCCACTGTATAGTCATCGTGTGTTTTGGGCGAAATAAGCGCCGCAGCCGATGCAACAACAATTGTTATTATTATGATCCTGAAGCCCGAGGAGATCGTATCCCTAAGCACCGGAACATACGTAAATACGCAGCTCAGGGCCATAGCAGAGATTACAACTGCCATAACCGACTTACTGGTTCTGGTATCGGGAATTATGATAGCGATAAACATTCCGTAGATTGCAAGTCCCAGGCAGCTGATAAGTCTGTGGGGAAGGAGCTGTCCGGAAAGAGCTCCAAGAACCGTACCAAACACCCAGCCAAACACAGAAGTTGCGATAAGTCCGTAGGAGTACAGAGGCACCAGCGGTTTCTTTCTGAAGAAGCTCACTGCGAAGATCTCATCCGTAACTCCATATGAGATTCCCAGCCTGTGCAACGTACTTACGGACGGGGCCAGCTTCTGTGAAAGTGCCGTGCTCATCAGCATGTATCTTAAGTTGATGATGAACTGCAGTATTGCCAGCTCCACAAAACTTCCGTTTTTTGCAATTACATCCAGCGCAGAGAACTGTCCCGCACTGGTCACATTCAAAAGAGATGTCATGGCCGCCTGAAAAGTGGTCATACCAATTTTTGACGCCTCAATTCCGAAGGCGAAAGACACCGCTATATAGCCAAGACAGATAGGGATTGCGTCCCGGCATCCTTCCTTAAAATCAACAAAACTTCCAGCTTTCATTCTTTCTTCCTCTAATCCTTGTCATGCATCAAATTTCTGACATTTATCCAAAACATCTGATATTTTTGTCCCTGCAGAAAGGCTTCCCTGGACCATTGCAGGGCTTCCACCGCCTCTGGCCTGAAACTCGTCCTTAAGCAGGTTCTGTATAAGTCTTGAGTCCCTGCCGTCCGCTCCCGATGCAATAACATATTTATAACCTTCATCCTCATTTCCGGAGAACACTGCGCAGTAGCCGCTGTGCTTCCCGGTGAGGGCGTTTACTGTATTTCTGATGACACCCTGATCCAGGCCCGCTTCCCTCACAAGGAACACGTTTCTGAGCCCGGGGTCTATCTCCTTAAGCTCATAGGACAGGACCTTCTCCCTCATGGCGGAAAGCTGCCCTTTGAGAGCATATATCTCATCGCCCATCCTGCGGACCGAATCCACCAGCCTGTCTCTTCCGGTAGTTAAAAGAGCTGTCAGTTCCTCTGCAATCTTCTGATCAGCGCTTATGTAGTCGAGAGCTCTTTTGCCACATAAGATATTGACCCTTACGCCGCCTTTATAGTTCTGGCACTTTATGACCTTCACGATTCCGATCTCGCCGGTCCTGTTCACATGGGGTGCGCAGCAGGCACAGACATCATAGCCTTCCACGGTGACGATCCTCACATCTCCCGTCAGCTCCTTTTTGCTCCTGTAGTCCAGGCTCTCAAGCTGTGCGGGATCCGGGAATTCACACCTCACGGCAACATTTTTCCAGATAGCTTCGTTGACGATGTTCTCTACCCTTTTGATGTCATCGGGATTCAGGACTCCGTTGTAGTCCATAGTCACTTCGCTGTCGCTTAGATGAAATCCCACATTGTCGAATCCAAACTCTGAATGGACAACACCGGAAAAGATATGCTCTCCCGTGTGCTGCTGCATATTGCCAAATCGGTGTGCCCAGTCAATCTTCCCGTGGACTTTGCTGCCTTCAGAAATAGCTCCGTCAATAACATGAGTTATGATTCCATCACTTATGGATACATAGCTTACGCGGCGCACCGCCCCCGACTCGTCCACTATCTCGCCAATGTCAGGTGACTGTCCTCCCTGCTCGGGAAAGAAAGCCGTCCGGTCCAAACACACAAAAAAATTGCCCTTATCCCCCTCTGTGCAGGAGGTGACAGTGGCATCAAATTCGTCAATATATGCGTCTTCGTAGTATATTTCCGTAGTCTTAACCATAGACTACATTTTACAAAACTGCAGGCTTTATTGCAAGAAATTCCATAATAAAGAAAGAGACTGCATTAAGCAGTCTCTAAAGGTAACTGTGAAAGTATATCAAGAACCCTGTTCTTGATGTCGTCCTTCTCGGACTTGAGAGCGAAGGCCAGCTCAGTGTATAGGAGCTTCTCGGCTATTCCGAGGTACTTCTCGTTGAGGGATGCGAACTTCTTGCCCTCAGCCTCCCTTACGGCCTTGACCCTTCTGAGTGTCTTTACCAGGCTCATCATCTCCTCGGCGACATTGCGCTTAATCACTTCCAGGATAGCAGGCTCTGCCTTCTTGCCCTCGGGAAGTTCCAGCACTGCCTGGTACTCGATATCGTCAATAAGGTCTTCCGCATCGTCTGCACCGATGACCTCGCGAATCTTCATATCCGCGCCGTCCACGGGAACGTAGAGAATGCTTCCTGCATCCACTGCCGAAATCATCTGATAGTACTCTTTTTCTTTGCCTCTTTCAAGAAACGACGGCACAAGAATATCCTGCACCCTGCAAAGACCGTGGTTGCTGTAAATTACACATTCTCCGACTTTTAACATCGCGTTCCTCCTTATCTTTTTTTGATAAAAACCCGCTCCCGACTGGAAGCGCTTACAGATAATATTCTACCACATTATTACATTTTTTGTAACAATTTTTTCATGAATTTTTTGTGTTTTTTACTGTCGCTTTTTGTCTTTCCAGTCCTCAAAGCTCAGCGCGTTAATGTGCTCTATCCTGGTCTCTGAGAGCATTAGAACTCTTGACTGCGTGTTCACGTGATGGAGCTTAAAGCCGCACTTTTGCTGCACTCGTCTGGACCTGTTATTGCCCTGAAAATATCCGGCAAAGATAAGGTTAAGCTTAAGGTCTTCAAAGCCGTGGCGGATCATCTCCCTGGCCGCTTCCGTGGCTATGCCCATGCCCCAGAATGGCACTCCGACCCAGTATCCAAGCTCTGCTTCCCTCGGACCAAGTGGCCGCTCAGGACTGCCTTTCAGTGTAAGCCCTATGCTTCCTATGGGTTCATCGCCTCCGTCCTTCAGGCAGATGGCATAAGTTTCTTTTCCCGAAAAGATTGTCCTTATGATGGCTTTGGAGTAATCAACGTCGCTGTGAGGCGGCCAGCCTGCAACAGGTCCCACCCTCTCGTCCGAAGCGTATTTAAAGAGGCTGGGAGCATCATCGTCTCTCCAGCCTCTCAGAATCAGTCTGTCAGTTTCCAGTATCATGGCTTTTTCTCTTACAGGCTCACATAGCTAAAGCCTGTCTTGTTGGCGAACTGGTCAAAGGGCTTTTTATAGAAAATGGAGTAAGCTTCTTCCTTATGTTTTGCTTCATGGGTCAGATAAAAGATAACCTGGCCGCTCTTGATGTCCCACTCGATGTCATGGGCAGGATCCAGGGCGTCAATATCCTTAAAGGAGAGGCCATATTTTTCTCTGCAGAACCGGTCCCTGTTATCGAGGTCCATGGTCTCTTCCACAACCTGATGTTTCTGTTTGATCAGCACATCAATCTGCTCCAGCATGATCTGATGAACTATGTTAAAAGAATTGATCTCGTAGCCCACAAGCCTCATGTCGGAAATTATCCTGTCAAAATCCACGTATGCCATGGCGAAGGGATCAACCTTGTTTTCCCCGTAACAAAATACTGCCTCGTAAAGAGCCTCATTCATAGCCTTTCTCCTTTCTGTGCCTTAAGAAACTCGATATATTCGTCTTCAGATAACGGCTTTGAGTAATAAAAGCCCTGTAAATATTCTACACCTTTTTCGATAAGAATTTTAGCCTGTTCTATAGTTTCTACACCTTCCGCAAGAACATGCAGTCCATAGTCTTTCAGGAAGTTGATGGAGTACTCCATCATGCGCATGTTTTCCGGTCTGCTCTTGTCCAGACAGCTCCAGACAAATTCCTTGTCCATCTTGACGATCTTGTAGTCCATCTTGAGCAGCTCAAGAAGGTTGGAATAACCCGAACCAAAGTCGTCCATTGAGAAGGTGCTCCCCAGCTCTTTCAGTTTCTGGACGTTCTGCTTGAAGGCCTCATCGTTATTGATGTAGGCGGTCTCAGTGATCTCGAAGTTGATAAACTTGGGCGGAATGTGGTACTTCTCCATCTTATTGATAAGTCTTGAGTAAGTGTGCTTATCCACAACTTCGTTGCCGGAGAGGTTTACTTCCACTGTCTTGATGCCATAGCTTGAAAGGTTCTCTCTTGCTATAAAGGAGCATACTTTTTCAAATACAAGGTCGTCGATCTCGATGATGAGTCCGCACTTCTCAGCTATAGGAATGAAGTCCTCAGGCGAAATGTAATTCTCTGTATTGGGTCGCCTTAGTCTCACAAGGGCCTCTGTCGATGTGAACATTCCTTCGTTCACGTTTAGAATCGGCTGGTAGTAAACATCAAAGGCTCTTTCCTTGACCGCCTGACGTACAATGTCTTCAATGCTGTTTCTGTAGGTCATCTTGTCGATGATGCTCTTGTCGACCACAAGGTTCGGAGCTGTCTGAGTGTAAATATACTCAGCGGACACATAGCTTAAAACCTGCAGCGCTTCATCAACATTATCGGTACATCTAGGAACTTCCAGAACGGAATAGGTCAGCTTGTATATACCGCTGTCGTCCTTGTAGTTGTTCGCCAGGTTCATCAGAGCCTCAACCTTCTCAGGCTCTTTTACCACAAAGGAAAGAGTGTTCCAGTGGGATAAATAACAACCGTAACCTACGCACTGCTGGCCAAGATTTGCCACATCGCTCTGGATGGCCTCAAGCTTCTGCCTGTCCTCTCCGTTCATGATGGTGCTCTTGCCTGTAAAAATAACTGACGCTATGAAAAAGTTCTTTTTCCTGCCGAAGCGCTCTGTAAGCATCATTAGGAAGGCGTCATAGTTCTTTACCTTCACAAGGTTCTTTTCGAAATATTCCTTCGGGTTTTCCATCGAAAGGAAAAGGATCAGCGACATGAGCATCATCGCTACAGAGGAAACCTGTATTCCGTGGAAATAGAACTGGAAAGACACCAGCAGGATCCACACTATGAGTCCGGCTATTATTGCCTCTGCGCCATCCTTCCTGATCCGCTTTCTAAAGATGATGGCAATGATCAATGTGACAAAGATATACAGAAATCCTATTAAGTAGGCAAAGCCCACAACCGGGCCGTAATTGTAATAATCTCCGGTAATGGTCTTGGTAAAGTCAACCTCTCCTATGAAAGTGACTACAATACCGACAATTGCCGGAACAGCGATGGCGGCCATATACCTCAGCTTCAATACCCTGCCGGAAGTTATCTTCGCATAAACGTACAAACAGATAATAAAAGCACAGAAAATCAGCGTACTTATATACAAGCGCTGTGAAGTCCTTCTCAGTGAGTAAAAAGAGCTGTCCAGATACTTAAAGACCGCACACTGAACAATCTCACAGATAGTGCACACATAGGCTGAAACAAGAAAACAGAAGAACACGCGCGTCGAAAAAACCTGCGGCATGTTCTTCCTCAGATATACAACTATAAGTATCGTTAATACCAAAATTGCAATTAAAGGTGTACGAATATCCATAAACTGATTATAATACAATTTCTATGTCACAACAACATGTTTGCCTCAACCATCTTCACGTAGAAGTAGGTAATAGGCAGAAAACTCTGGGCGAAATTCTTGGGAGCCCCCGTCCCTGCTATGACTGTATCCTCCACGATGCGCTTGTTGCCCAATGATGGGCCTGTTCCGACGATGGACCTGTCAAAGGTCTTTTTGCCAAATTTCAGATACTTGTCATCTCCGGTAAGCTCATAGCCGATGGCCATTGCCTCCAGAAGAAGTGTATTTGTACCGTTTCTTGACAGACTTGGCAGCTCCTTGTAAACAAAGATTCCCTGCCTTGTCATAAAGTTCTCAGTAAGGTCGTCGATCGCGCAGAGCATAAGTTCTTTTAGTTCTTCACTTGGAACCGCCCTGTAATAGCGCATAAGCGATCCTACTGCTACCGAGATCATGAATCCCACTCTGATTGTGGTGTTGTCAGTGTAGGGTGAAAGCCAGTTGCCGTAGCGCTCGTTCCAGGCTTTAAACTGTGACAGAATCCACTCGCACTTCTCAGTCCACTTGGGATCATGTGTCTCAAGGAAAAGAGCTGTCAGAGTCCTCAGCGCCCATCCGGTTTCCCTGGCACTGCTCTCCCCGGGAACCTGATACATGGGGGTTTCCAGGAGGCGCCTTACGTTCTCGCCTATTCCAATGGCCGTTTCCAGTGCTCTCTCATCTCCTGTAAAGTGGTACAGATCAAGAAGCCCTTCAACCCATTCATGGCTGCAGACCATCTCGCCCTTACAGCCTTTGCCCTCTTCAGAGCCTCCGGTGTGGCGCCTTGTATGCTCCCACTGGCCGCCCATTCTCAAAGGATCACTGCTGTAGTGGCATACGTCCACATCCATCCAGTGCTGCGCTGCAATGTTTGCATAGTCAAGGAATCTCCTGACACCGGTTCGCGCGTACATCATGAACATCGCATGAGGGAAATCGTACTCGTTGTTGGTCCAGACAAGATTTCCTGCGCCTCTCCCCTGGGCTGTGTAGCCGGGATCCGGGCCGTCGCCGAAATTGAGCATGCCATAGCACCTTGCATGGGCATCAGCCTTCTCTGTCAGGCAGAGCTCCACATCGTCTATCTGATCATCTATGTTCAGGAAGATATCCGGCATAACGCCTGCCTTTGCGAACTCCATGGGATCGATCCACGGTTCGTCAGGCATCTGGTAGATGATGCTCCTGTTATCCAGTTCATATATAGGCTCCGACGCTTCGTGGAAATGCAGAAGGAATCTCTGCTCTCTGGCCATTCCTGAGGCAAAGACTACAGGCTGGGCCTCTGTGTTCTCACGGTTCAGATTCTGGTCCGGTATGAGATAGACTACAATGCCGTTTTCATCGCTCTTAACAGCTTTTGGAAAGTTCTGGTAAGCCTGGAATACCGTTGCGCAAACGCCGAGATTTCTTTTGGCGTCGGTATAATCTGCAAAGAAGGTTCCGTAGAACACTTCGGCGAAGTGCTCGTTGGCTACCTTTTCAAGCGTCTCGGCGAGGATAATGTTGTCAAGTTTTTGGCCGGTTCTGCTGATCTTGAAGTCTGTTCTGTAGTTGGATTTGGCAACAATGGTCCTAATGCCGGTTCCGGAGCAGGGATCAGATTCGCCGAAATCATAGAGAGGAAGGTCCTTGATACCGGTGGTGGTAATGATATCACCATCCTCACAGGTTTTTTTCGTGTCACCACAGCCTGTGGAATCTACGGCTATGTCTGATGCTGCGGGGCTTGAAAGATCTATGTCCGCGCTTGGATCCGACTTGATGGCAAAAACCATATCATCCGGCATAACATCGCCATCTGTGCAGTTGATGAATCTATATCCCACGTCGATCCAGGGTTTTCCGAGAGTTACAGAAAGTCTCATCTCGAATCTGACTCCCTCGCCTGAGAGTGTGGTACTCTTGGGAATGCATCTTCCATAACCCTGAAGGATTGCGAAGATATCGCCTTTTTGAGCTACTTTCCACTCATCGAACACTGTGTCGAATTTCTCGCCTGCAATGGTGACGTAGGGTCCTACAAACTGGGATCTGTCATAGGTCTTTTCCATGTAGGCGAAGCTGTCGAAGAGTGTGTCTGTGGCGTTCTTGAGTGTGAATGCCAGTGGGCCGTTCGCAATGGTTATAACGCCGGAACTCTCCTTTATATTGAGGTAGCTCAATACATTAGATCCGCAATTTTGTGAAGACGAACCACTGCCCGGTGCCTGTGCTTCATCAACTGACCCGGACGCGCTTTTTGACAGCGCAGTAGTTCCTGTTTCCAGAGCCCTGTCATATTCCGGGTCTCCTTTAATGGTCAGAAGCAGTTCTTTTCCATCGTTCCCGGGGATATCCGCAAGAAACCTGAGGTATATATATCTTATAGAGCCGTCATCCCACTTTGATGTAATCTGAGCCTGAGTCTGTAAACTCCTGTCCACGTCCAGAACTCTTATTGTTGATACGTCGCTCTCCTGAAGTACTCCTTTGGCAAAAGGAACACAGAGCCCACAGAGTTCGCTCTTCCTGTCATCCTTATAAAGCTTGTCGAAATAGATCTTCACGTTTACGCCCTCCAAATTTTTGTACTTACATTGTATGACATGGGCTCATAGAAAAAGCATTGAATCATAAGGTTTATTGGGTGAAAATTCTGATTTCTTGCTCAGATACTAGCGTTCCGTTTTAAGCAGGTAGGATGTATACCCCGGTATCTCAAGACCTCCGCCAAAGTCAATATCCTTGCCGGTTATGAGATCCGTTGCCATTCCGGAGCGGGCGTCAAAGTGTGCCACAAAAGGATTTTCATCGATGTTAATAGCGACGATGACTCTGTCCCCCTCTGCCTCACGCTCAAATACACACTGTTTGTTTGTGAGAACCAGAGACTTGAAAGCACCATAGTTCAGCGCTTTCGAGCCTTTCTGTCCCTTGCAGAGCGCAGCGATATGGTCCGTCAGGTCGTTCCATTCAGGCTTGTCAAAGCATGGTCTCAGCGCGGGATCACCCTGTTTCTTGTCCGCCTTCTCGCCCCATTCGCTGCCATAATAGATGGTGGGAATTCCGGGCATTCCAAACATCAGGGTATAGATGAGCTTGAGATGCTCAGGATTGTTCAGTGTTGATGCAATCCTTGAAACATCATGGTTGTCCACAAATGAAAGAAGATGTTTTCCTTTGTAGAGAGTCCAGGGCTCAGGGCCGAACTGACGCATCAGTGAGTGAATGATCTCAAAGAGGTTGTAGCTGTTCATAGCCGAGAACATACCCTTGTAGCACTCGTAGTTTGTGGCGCTGTGGCAGGTGTCATCTCCCATGATCCTGTTGTAGTCGCCGCCTATCATCTCTCCCATCAGGAAGAATTCATCTTTCCAGTTGCCTGTCTCATAGCGGAGCCTCTTGATAAAGTCAGTGTCCACGCAGTAGGCCACGTCAAGCCTCAGACCGTCAATCCCGAACTCATCGATCCAGAATTTCACGCTCTCCAACAGATAGTCCACAACCTGAGGGTTCCTGAGGTTCAGCTTCACCAGGTCAAAATTGCCCTCCCAGCCCTCGTACCAGAGCCCGTCGTTGTAACAGCTGTTGCCGTCGAAGCTTATATGGAACCAGTCCTTATAAGGCGAGTCCCATCTCTTTTCCAAGACGTCCTTAAACCCGAAGAACCCGCGTCCTGCGTGGTTGAACACACCGTCCAGGACCACCTTTATTCCTTTCTTGTGCAGCGCGTCGCAGACCTTCTTGAAATCATCATTGGTTCCGAGCCGCACGTCGATCTTCTTGTAGTCCCTGGTATTGTATCCATGAGTGTCCGACTCGAACACCGGATTGAAAAGAACTGCTCCTACACCCAGCTTTTCGAGATGCGGTATAAAATCCAGCACCTTCAGTATCCTGTGCTCCAGGGTTCCGTCATTCTCAAAGGGTGCCCCACAAAATCCCAGAGGATATATCTGATAAAAACTTGTCTCATAAGCCCACATGTGTTTTCCTCCTGTCTGATGAAGTCGTTTGCCTTGTCTGCATTAAAGTCATTTTCCCAGTTTGTGCTGATACTCTATATAATATTCTACATCAGGAAAGCACCACGTGGTGATAAAATAAAAATTCCTGTTGACAATCCTTTCACCAAGGGGTATATTATCTTAGTCGGCTCCAATGAGCAGGCACCATATGGCGAGATAGCTCAGCTGGCTAGAGCACGCGGTTCATACCCGCGGTGTCGAGGGTTCAAGTCCCCCTCTCGCTACTAGGTTTGAAGAACGAGAAGTGCTTATTTTTAAGCATTTCTCGTCTTTTTTATTCTTGATCTATAGTCCTCAATATTGGGAACACTTGGGAACACTGTTTCTAAAGCTCGCTTCTTTTCTGATCTTTCAGCTATTGAGTAGTTATAATTCATATCGTTTACTCTCCCAGAATGTCCCATCATTTCAGCTACAACCTTCTGTGGCAATACCTGATTTAATAATGAAGATACTGTCCTTCGGATTCCATGTATAGATGCATTTTTTATTCCAGCCTCCTGTGATCTTCTGGATACTGCACTACTGATACTGTGGCTTGTATATCTTGATCCATCTTCTCTGACAAATACATAGTTGTCTGAACTGTTACAGCCTATAGCCTTTATTTTATAGAAAATGCGTTTGATATCATCTGTCATTTCGATTGTCCTGTGTTTGCCATTTTTAGGTTCACCTATTACAAGTTCTGATGGCTTGTTACTGTAATCAAGGCGATGCTCGGAATAATCAACATGGATTATTCCGTTAACTTCATCAATACAAGACCATTTTAAGGCTGAAATCTCACCGACACGCATACCAGTGTACATCGCAAGTTCGATAGCATAATTTGGCATATAATCAGGATACTTTTGCTGCATATACAACACCTGTTCTCTTAGCTGAACCAACTCTGTTCTATTCAATACCCTATCAGAGTCATCCTTTGGCTGGACAAAAGTACAAACAGATAATATAAGAGATCTGTCTATATAATTTGCTGGATTATCCTGTATGTACCTGTTACGGTAGGCATAGAACATGACCTGGCTAATATAACCAAGGATATTGCTTGCGAATTTCTCCTTAAGATTATTCTTCTTAATTATCTCCAAGAGCATCTCCTCAAGCTTAGGTGCAGTTATATCTTTAATATTCATTGTTGCTAACGCTGATTTTTTTATGTAATTGTCATAGTCTCGCTCATAGCGTCTGATGGTTGTAGGAGAAAGACTGCGTTTCTTGTTAGAAGCACCTATGAATTTCTTTTTATACTCAACCCATTCCAAGAATACATCTGAAAATTTTTTAACAGAATATTCTTCTTTATCTTCTAGCTGATAAAATGCGACAAGATATTTAATAAGATCCGATTTATTTTTCTTTTTTATTTTTCTCCTTCCTTCTGGTTTAGTTTCATCCGGAACATAAGTAGTCCACCTACCATCTTTGTTTTCCGAGATATCATAATTATGTACTTTATCTAAAATGCTTTTCATCAAATTATCCTCATCGGATTCTCTGATGTCATTCATTGTTAGTATACCACAGTTCAAATATGACATAATGAAGGGAGTCATATCTGAAGTATCTATTTTCATCACTATGGCTCCCTCCTTTCTTTTTGGTTATTGAACCTTAGTTTAAATAGTACTTGTTAAGCTTTGTAAATACTGTTTGACCTCTTGCTTAAGAGAATTATCCTTTATGGTTTGTAAAAATCTCTGTATATCATCCGTTACCATATATGAAAGGGTGATATCTGATGAAACTGTGTTATAGATTTCTTTTAGCTTTTCAAACATTCTTTCCTGGCATATGTTAAATGTTTTGCCAGAGCAATAGTAATTATTTCCTTTGCAACTATAGGAATCATGAACAATAAAATGCACCTTATACCTGTTATTTTTCTGATCTTTATATGGTACCGAAAATAAGTTATATTGTTTTCGTATATATACGTCTGGGAATGCCGAACATATTATTGTATATAGACTTGGATACCACGCATATTTATTGCCATTGCAATCTGATATATTCCGGAAATTGTTAGTACAGAAATCAATATATGCGGGTGCTATGCCAATGCTGTTAAATTTTTTTAATAGATTTGGATCTAAGTTTCTATGTGTTTGAAGCCTTCCACCATTGACAACATTATTATCAAATAAGAACTCATCCTGTTTGTCTACATCACCGTATTCATCAGAAAAAGCATGGTATATCAATGAATCCTCAAAATAATCACCAATGCCAAAACAAGTTTTTAAGATGTCCAATAATGATTGCCTCATAGTATCAATATTTCTTTTATCAAAAAGATTCATAAAGCTTCTTTCAGGCAAGAAACTTTTTATGTATTGCTGTTTGCTTTGCCTTTCAACTCTTAACAATCCGTACGTTATATCTGTTTGTGGAGTATTCGGATTCTTTTTCTTTTGTTCATTCCATTTGTCATAAATATTCAATGTATATGAACCGTTCCCAAAATATACCGACTCGCGAGCTCTTTCTGAACCTATAAATAGATCAGCTTCTTGATATACTTTGAATTTCTTTTTAGAGGGCAGATACAATGATTCATTCAATAGATATATATAGTTTCCAGGATCAATATCAAGGTATATGTCAAATGCATCGTCCAGTCGATCAAAAGTCCATATAGCAATATCATTATTATTTTCTCCAAGTTTAAGCACCTGACGTAACAAATTGTTTAGGGTCATTTGAAGTTTTTTAATATTCCTGTCTGTAAGATCCAAAACAAGGTTTCCATTTTTGCCTAAAGCTCTAGAACAATTAACTACCAGCTCAAGCTTATACTTCTGATTATTTCCAATGTTTTTGTTCTTATCTTGAGATGGGTATGAGTATTCTTTAATAGTTAATTCATTGATTCCATAAACAAAATATGAAGTATCCCTATATATTTTCTCTCCAGGAGCTTTTCCTAATAGTCTTTTTATTTGCATTGCCTCTTTACGGGATATAGTATGCTTCAGCACAACTGTATGGATTCCGTAGCAAATCTTTTTAATCATATAGTCTTCTCCGATTTTTTGTCCCACAATAGTCAAAAGAATAATTATGTTAACAATAGAAATTCTGTCCCACAAAAGAGGCATAAAATATGTCCCATAATTTGTAAGATAGCGAAATATAAGGCACACCTCAGATATCATTGTTTTTCTGCCTTGATAAACAGAGTAATTATTCTTATTAACATAGGGAATATAATAATGTGAAAACAATATCATTTTAAATTGGTTACTTGAGTATTTGAGCTTTGCTCAAATACTACAAGCAACATATCTAATATCAATTCGTACACTTAGTAATTTGATACTATTTTCTCAGCTTCATCTAATGTTGGAGAAAACATTCCATTTTCATTTTCTCCCCATATGATGAGACCTGTTTCTTGATTGCCTATACAATAGCCATCATAGGATTCATAACAGTACTGTGAATAATACAATTTCCACTTTCTCTTTTTTATAAATAGGCTTTTTTTCTTGGCTGCTCTTCTTAGTCTGGCTTCTCTATTTTTTAATTCATTTGTCATCCTTTTCATTCTCACTTTCTAGAATATTGTTAATAGCATCTAGAATCTCTTTTTGATGCTCCTCTGATAAAGGTTTACGGAGTAGGGTGGAAAGATATCCTTCTGTTATCCCCATAGCCTCTGCTACCTCATATCTGAATAATCTTTTCTTTTTTATGACTTCTTTTATTTCTTCGTTTGCCATCGTTATACCTCCAATATTTGTGCTGATAAGAATTCTTATTGACATTATCTAGTATACTGATAAAATTAATTTTGTTCATTATAATTGCCTATTTAGAACAATAATTTATATTTTGATATTATGTTCAATTTGCTAAACAAAAAAGGAGGCCCTCATGGATAAAAAAAAGAAAGTACACAAAAGATCTTATGAAAGAAAAGACAATAGATTCATGGATTTAAGATATAAGTCCAAAACAGATAGTTATGCCGATTGTTCCATTCAAGATTTGGCTAAAAAACTCGAATGTAGCAAAGGTACAATAAGTAAATTAGAGAACGCTACTTCTGAGGACGATATATTGTCTACTAAAGCTAGCTTATTTAAAAAATATCATGATGTCTTTGGTTGCTCTTATGAGTATCTTTTTAACGATACAAATGTACCCGATCCCAAGCACTCTAAATTAAATCATGATTCACCTTTGCTATATCTTGATAGTGCTACATTAAATAATTTAGAACAAATGTTAACTGACAGCGAATTTGCCAGTTTTAATAAATATATGTTTATAGCAATCCTTTCAGATCCCAATGCATTACAAAGTACCATGTCCAATATATTTGAAAAGTTATATATTATAAACCTGATATTAAGCGATAAACATCTTCATAAAGCTGAAAAAGAAATTAATACTGCGAAATTTTGGGCTGAGATCAATAATACGATGGAACGGTACTTAACAAAACTATTGCCTAATTTACAGCTGGGATTCAGACTATATGAAAAAAAAGAAATAGAAAGAGGTGATGAAGTGGTCGATTTGGCTATAAAATTAGAAAATGAAGAAAAACAGAAGCATACTTCAATTATTGCAACTGTAATAAATGATGAAAACATTAGCAAATAAATAATAATGCAAATATTATAAATATTACAATTAAAAATGACGCAATATAATTTTGCCATTTTTTCTAATATTTGCCAAAAAATAATGCCTAATAAAGGTAGTATAAAGTTACATTCTTGAGATAAAAAATACTAAAACATATACATTAACATGTTTAAAAGGCAGCAGGCATTGAAAAAGTTTACTACAAGATATTTTCATTACCTGCT
>JAEEGH010016381.1_pt1 | contig 15949 bp, 16 predicted proteins | sample 9134181 | NCBI WGS metagenome assembly JAEEGH01 (sample SAMN16246544, study PRJNA631951) | gut metagenome | biome: gut microbiome; feature: rumen; material: DP-attached | host: Bos | place: Iran: Karaj | collected 2018-10
TACCGACCAGTTCGGCTACTACTCTCATGAGGGCCAACGCCAATGGAACGTACAGCCTGGTACCTATGCTGTCAAGGTGGGTGCTTCATCCGCTGACATTCGTTTGGAACAAGACATCACGCTGAAGGGTGAGAAGATTACCAAGCCCTTGCGTGACCACTACTTCTCAGATGTGGAGGTTACAGACTAACCTCCCATCTATAACTTCTAACTAACTTATTATCAACACATATTCAAATTTTCAAAACAACACACAACTATGAAAAAGACGATCTTGACGATGCTGGCGCTATTGGCAATGTCCACAGTGTCAGCCCAAAAGAGTAAGGTTCCTTTTGTCTATGACGTAGAGAATACTGGTAGCAAATTTGCAGCACCCACTATGCCTGCAGCAGACCAGTTGCTCATCATTCATGAACTGCCCAATGCCTTGGAGGGTGTGAATAAATTTAAGGACTGGTCGAAGCGTCGTAGTGATATTGGACACATGATTCAGCACTATGGTATTGGTACCAAACCTGCTGTGAAAGCCAGTCAGGTGAAAGCCCGTATGGAGGGTGATACACTTGTCGTTGACGTTACCGTTGGCCAGGAGGTGCTGACGCTGAAATCTCATATCCGTTATCCGAAGACAGGTCAGGCTCCCTATGCGCTGATGATTGGTACTGACATGATTGCGTTACCCCGTCAGCTCTTCGATGACCGACCTATCGCCACTGCTACTTTCGTCTCGGCACAGGTCAATGACTACAAGCAGTTTGGCAAGCATCATGATAGGGGAGAGCATAACTTCGATCGTCTGTATCCCAATCTCAAGGAGAATGGTGCCTATAGCATGTGGGCATGGGGTATGAGCAGACTGATTGATGGACTGCAGCAGTTAGGTCCTAAGGTTACGAAGATTGATACGAAACGTATTGGTGTGACGGGTTGTTCGTATGCGGGCAAGATGGCGCTATATTGTGGTGCCTTCGACGAACGCATCGCACTGACGATTGCTCAGGAACCTGGTGGTGGAGGTGCTGCCGCTTGGCGTAAATCGCACGAATTCACACTGGCAGGTAAGAATCTGGAGGACATTGATAAGACGGACTACCATTGGTTTCTGGAGAGTCAGAAGGAGAACTTCCACGGTGACAGTGTCTATCGTCTGCCTTACGACCAGCATGAACTCTGTGCGATGGTTTGTCCACGTGCCCTCCTGCTGTTAGGCAATCCCGATTACGAATGGTTGGCCGATGGTTCGATGCTGTATTCTGCTGAGGCTGCCAAGAAGGTGTGGGAACACTTTGACATCGGTGACCGCATGGGATGGAGTATTGTTGGTAAGCATGGTCATTGTCGCTTGCCCGAGACGCAATACCCTGAGGTCCTTGCCTTCATCGACCGTTTCCTCTTGGGTCGTGATGTGAAGACTGACGACATCAATAGGGTCGAAGACTTAAATGAAAAACTGAAGTAAAAAACTAAGGATTCCAACTTAATGTTTCGAAGTCTTCTGCGTATTATATTTGTATGACACGTACAGAATTCGAACATATTGCTGCGCAGTTGCGCCAGAGAGTACTGAAAGTCGGGCTCGACTTCTTCGGCAACAAAGAGGATGCCGAAGATGCGACACAGGAGACGATGGTACAGCTCTGGCGCTACTGTGAGCATATCGATGTGGAACGCAATGTGGAGGCACTGGCTGTCAAGGTGGCCAAGAACTGTTGTGTCAGCATGTTTCGAAGACAACAGCAAAAAGCAGATGTGATCAATATCGACCAACAAGCATTCAAACAGCAGGAAACCAATAGCTCCCCACAAGAACAGTTAGAGGCTAAGGACACACAACGGATGCTCTCTGAAACACTTGACCTGCTGAAGCCTCGAGAACGCCAGCTCTTCGAGATGCGACAGATAGAAAGCCTCTCGGTAGAGGAAGTCTCTGAGCAGACGGGCATTCCTAAACCTTCTATCATCGCAATGGTTTCAGCAGCACGAAAGAAAGTATTTACAGAACTAACAAGGAGGATGAAGCAATGACAAACAACGATATACAGCAACTGATAGATAAGTATCTCAATGGCGAGACTTCGCCAGCGGAGGAACAAATGCTGGCTTTGGAACTTTCCCATCGTCAGGAGATGCCTGAAGAGTGGCAGGCTGTCCGTCTGATGCTGGGAGAACTGGCGATTGGCGAAGCAGAATACGATGCCATTATCAAGCAGCGCAGTCATAAGCCATCTGCTATCCTCATCGCCCTGCGTGTTGTCCTCTCGACAGCCGCTATCTATTTGGTAGGTCTTTTCTTCTGGCTGCAAATAGAGCCAACAGCTAAGATAGAGACAGCATATAATAATAAGGTAGAACAAACTCAGCCTGTGTCACAACCTCCATACTGCACAGAAGGTACACCCCGGGAAATCCTGATGTGCTATGTGGAAAGGCGAAAGGCTCAGCCTCATATTTATCAACAATTAAAACAGAAGATTTATGAAAACCAATAGAATCCTTACCATCGTAGCAGCCACCGTGCTGCTGATGACCTCCTGTAGCAACGACGATGAGCGCATGCTCACCATCATCAACGAAGATGGCACCTGCAGTCGCGAGATGACGTTCCACCCAGATCAAGAGACTGTAATGGCTCCACTCAACGAGCCCATTCAAAGCAACGGTTTACATTTTGGCACCGACTGGGAGCGTACTTGGTCGGTAAAGGGCGATTCTGTTCGCCATGCTTGTCCTATGACACAGCAGCAATGGGACAGTCTGATGAACGTATGGTCTAAGCAAGATAAGCCTCAAACGGGTCTGATGCACGTCAAGCGTCAGTACCAGAACGTTAGCGAAATGAGCGATTCTCTCACTCAAGCCGTCCGCCATCTATTCAAGGCGACAGCATCGCTCGACAAGCACTTCAAGTGGTTCTATACGGATTACACCTATAAGGAGACGCTCGCCATCACGGATATCAACCAGATATTCCCAGTTTCCTTAGACCGTTTTGTCAGTGCCGACAGCGCATCTTATTGGTTCACGGGTGAGCCCAACCTTGCCGCAGGCCTCACTGGAGCAGAACAGAAAGAGATGTTGGACGATATCGAGGCGAGAATCAGTCATTGGCTCAATGCCTGCACGATGTCCTTTATTTATGCTCAAGTCTGGTTACGCTATAACAAGATTGAGAATCCTCCTGTCAGCAAAGAACAGTTCCTGGCCTTAAAGGATTCGATTGTCATGTCGCCTGCGGTACGCAACATGGATTTGTTCAAAAGTCTCAGTCAGGTCAGCAATATCCTCAAGGACTTCTATCAGTCTGACGCTTATACCCCCTTGCTTAGTGACAGCACCAAATGGGAACGCATGCTCGAAACGAAATACAAGAGCTATCATAATCTTGTAACCATGAAACCCATGCTGGACTATGTGATGCCTGGCAAGGTCATCGATGCTGGCAATGGTGTGGTAGAAGGCAACGTGGTTCGCTACAAGTTCTCTGGCGAACGACTGATCCCCCACCCTTATAATGTGACCATCACTTCACGCGTCACCAACGTCTGGGCATTCATCGTAACGTTCCTCGTCATCGTCCTTGCTGTTGGTAGCTTCTTCGTAAGCAAAACGTTTTTGCGCAAAGAAAAATAAAGTAAATTATAATATCTGATGAAAAAACTAATTGTATCAACCCTATTTCTTGCCTTCGTGACATTCACAGGGTATGCCATTGACAAAACGCATTTTCAGAATGGTACTGCAGTATTGAAAGGACGTATCATGAACAAACCTGCAGACGAGTGGAACATCCTTTCAGTAAATATTTACAACGTATTTACTGATGAGGAGAATCAGGTCCTCACGATTCCTGTTGCTGCCGATGGCTCGTTTGAAAGTCGTATTCCTCTACCATACTCCCAAAGCATCAAGGTGCAGGACGTGGACTTTATGTTTCTGGCTGTGGGCGATACCTTGGAGATAACGAAGGATGCGAAGCTGAATGATGAAGAAGGTGTGACATTCGTTGGAAACACCATGAGTGCCAATATCAACCGACTATGGCCGAAAGTAAGGAAGCACTACTTTGGTGAGGGCAACTTATTCACCAAAGGACTGACAAGGGAGAAAATACCTGCTTGGAAGAAACAGATGGTGAAAAAGATGGATAGCGTGATTGCTGACATTGAAGGCGGCCATCTCCCCATACCTTCTGGTACGAGTGCTTTCGAGAAAGAGGTACTTAGTGCCAATCTGCTGAGCGAGCCATTCATGGCCATTATGGAGAACTATCGCTACAACATGACCACAGGCCCTCTTTACAATATTAATAAAGGTGAGTTGGGCGAATATTATGATTTCCTGGCTGATCGTGAGAAGTGGCTCATGGATAACCCTGCCATACTGTTTGTTATCTCATCGCCATCTACCTTTATCAATCGCATAAGAAACTACACCATGATTGACATCCATTTCGCACCCAAAGTGGCAGGAGAGAGCAAGGCTGAATATTACCAGCGGGTGTCGCAAATCGTCAAAGAGCGTTATGGCCTGAAGGCTATTGGTTTCGTGCAACAGTTGATACTCTCTCAGGATGTGTTCTACGAAGGCCGTTTAGATGAGGAGTCCGACCCTGACGTCTTGGCGGAGTATTTTACAGGCATCATTCCACTCATCAGCAATCCCATCGTGGCCCAACACGCTCTCAATCGCTATCGCCAGTATGTCAAGCAACGCGAAGGCAAAGCCATTAAGACGGCTACTGCGATGCCTGAGGCTGATGTTGCCTTCCAACGCATCATCGAGCCATACAAGGGCAATACCCTCTTCATCCATTTCTGGGGGATGAGTTGCAAACCTTGTCGAGCAGAGATGCTGGGGGAACGCGAGAAGGTGGAACAAATGAAAGACCAACCCGTCCGTTTCCTCTATGTCTGCGACGAGAAGGAAAGCCCTCGTGAACGCACGGAGAAATGGTTGAACGAGAATAATATCAAGGGCGAGCACATCTTCCTGAAACACGAAGAATGGCTTCTGCTGAATGCCAAACTACAGTTCAATGCCACACCTTTCAGCATCACCGTTGACGAGGCTGGTAACATTAAACCATAATTTTTTCTTTCCTTTGCAATGTTTCTTTCGTTTTCTGCGTATATATAAGTAGAGAATGCAACGCCACACTCTGACCTAGGTCAGAGAACAGACAATCATGACCGAAACAGAGACACACCTGATAGAGGGGTTGTGCAAACAAAACCCCAAAGCCCAGCAGCAGATGCTCGACCAATATGGTCGTGACGTCTATGCGCAGGTGATGCGACTCATCCCTGTGCAGGAGAATGCTGAAGAGGTGTATCAGGACGTCTTCATCAAGGTCTTCCAGAACATCGGGAAGTATGATGCGGAGCGGTCGTCGCTGAGAACGTGGATTTCACGAATAGCATATAACGAGTCCATCAGTTTCCTCCGACATAAGGCCCTACCCGTCATCTACTTCGAAGATAGGGGCCATGAGGCAGAGGCTCTGTCAGACGAAGAGGTGGACGAGACCTTAGGACACGCCAACCAGGAAACGGTACAGCTGATCAGGGCAGCGCTGAAACACCTGCCACCTGAGGAACGAGCGATTGTCACCATGTTCTATTATGAGGAGATGAGCCTCAAGGAGATTGCTTACGTCACAGAGAGCCTGCCCACAACAGTTGCCTCGAAGCTAAGCAGAACGAGAAAAAAACTTTGTAGAATCATAAAAATGTTACAGTCATGAACGAGGACAAACTCAAAGCTTTACTACAGCAGGACCAGAGCCTGCGTGACGCCATCCGTCAGGATGAGGCAGAGCGTCCTCAGATGCCTGCCGACCTCAATGCCAGGGTGATGCAAAAGCTGAGTGTTCCCAGCGATTTCGTTGCAGAGTCCGACGAGAAAACTGCCAGAAACAAACGTCGCCGACTCTGGCCTTGGCTGGCAGCAGCCTGTGTAGCAGGCGTGCTGGTAGTGTTGCTGATGCCTCCTAAAGAGACTCTTGGTGAGAAGGAGATTGTCGCAAAGGTGGAAAAGATAGCTGTGGAGGAGCCCAAGACTGAGAAAACGTCACAGTGTGAAAACCCCAGTCCGCAGGCTACGGACCAAGAGTTCGCAGGCTACGGACCAAGAGTTCGCAAGCTACGGACTTTTTCCAAACCCAAAGAGGAACCTGCGGAAGACCCACAGGAATATATCGCAAATGAGTCATCTGCGCAGCCTGAAGTCGAGTTAGCCCAAACAGCGCCTGAGTCGAAACCAAAGATGCTGACAGAGCGCGACATCCCCATCACTCGTCCAGAGAACTACCAGTATACCCCAGAGGAAATAGCCCTCTTGAAGAAGCAGGCCGACGAGGCCTACCTGAAGTGGGTGGAACTGGAACTCGAGATAGCAAAATATAATCAAGAACAAACAGCCCAAAATTAATACATTATGAAACGTTTATTTATCATGCTGCTCATTGCTTGCAGCGCCATAACAACCATTAGTGCCGACCCGTCTGCTGCCCCCCAGAAGAAGCCTGAGATCGTCACTGCCACGCTGAACGCCATCATCCAGAAGTTTGGCCAGAACGAGGGACAGGTATATTCTGTCAATCGCAATCCCAACACAGGTATCATAGAGTCTAGTATAAAAATCGTACCTTTCCGCTGTTCAGCAAACCACATACAAAACGACAACGTGATGAATGCTGTGGCCATCAACTTTCCAAAGGACGAACCCTTGGCCTATCAGTTCCTGCATGTCCAGCCAGGCAGCAACGAGATGTTCTCGCTGAAGGTGATTACCAACAACGGCACGAATCAAAGCACACAGCGTATTCGCACCAATAAAAACCAGGAGATGTGGTTTATGTGCTGCAAGAACCCTGAGAACCCCCAGTTGCGCGACGCTTATGCCATCGTTTGGGAGCATACTGACGAAATAGAAGGTACTATCTATATGATTACCTCATTGCGCCCCGATATGTACGAGAAGGCTGCCGAGAGCAGGATGTTTAAGATTGTAGGTCGTGTCGATGAGAATATCAAGGACTCGCTCTACAATATCTATATCGCTGAATCGCGTGAAGCTCTCTACAACCTTGAAGATCATGAGTATGTAGCTTGTGTTCCTGTGGTCAACAAGCGTTTCGAGTGGCAGACAGAACTCACCAAGCCCTGTGTAGGTCGTCTGCGCTGCATCTTCCCTGACGGCAAGCTCTGCTCTGCATGGATTGATCTGGACTTTGTGCCTGGCGAGACTTATAACATTACCGTCCATAACGGCTACTACGATGAAGATAAGGACTACGAGCGCCGTGTGGGTCGCCAGTCGGGTCACAGCCTGATAGAACCCAATGCTGTCAAGGTGGAAGACACTCCGTCTTTCAAGCCTACAGAGATTCAGAGGATGCAATTAGAGCCCATCATGGAGCTTGCCAAGATGAAGATGGAGGATATAAAGAGCACCTACCAGCAACTTCGTTCAAAGAATCTCTCTTGGGTGAACAAGGGTGCTGTCTTCGACAACATCACCAAGAAGAACAAGGAGTTGGACAAGCAATTCCAAGATGTCATCAAGGTCGTCAAAGGCATAAAAATGCCCAAGCACGAAGAGTCGCAGGCGTGGAGCGAGCTGTATAAGGAAATCCTGAGATTCTATACCGAACAGAACAAAGCCCTTACAGAGATGTCAGGTCAGGGTCAGCTGCCCAAGTCAGCTCAGAAGACTCAGGAAACCATCAACAAGCTCATCCAGAAATACATGAACGAGATAAGCAAAACCCTGATGCAATAAATAATAATGTGCTAAGACTGAATAACCTGCCCTTATTCGCGGATAAGGGCAGGTTATTGTGTAATAAGGTACCGTTATTGGAAAATAAGGAACCAGTATTTTAATTCTCTGCTGTCAGGTCTTCTATCTGGTCGATGATGTCCTGATACTGGCGCTGGGTCTGGAAGTGCATCTTGAATCCACAGATAGCGCCGATGACACCTCCGCAACAACCACCCCAGAAAAGAGGATTACTCAAGTCGTAACCGTTAGCGAGATATACCTCGTAAACAAACCAGCCAAACCATAGGATGACTGCAGGGACGCCGAAGAACAGCCAGTCGGCATCGAACTTCTTGGCGCGAGCCATACGGCGACGAACATCTACGAGATTGTTGGTCATCATGTTCGAATCATTCAAGTTACGGCTATTATAATAAGTAGCACCTACGCATACAAGCATAAAGATGCTGGAGCCAATCCAGAAGGTCATAGAGAAACTACACAGTTTGATAAATACCCAGTAGAAATAAGGTACCATGAGTATGCCTAAAACCATAATAACATTGTATCTGCGGCTGATATTGCTTGCGGTCTTTTCCATCGAATGACGGATAAGGCGGTCGTTCACTATCTCCTGCTGGTCCAGCTTCTTCTTCAGGGTTTCCATCTGCTGGCGCATATTCTCTAATTCGAAATTCTCGTTGTTCATAATGGGGCGTTTTTAATTGTTTGACATGTTCTTTAGCTGTTCACGGATTCTAAACAGACGGACGCTGACGTTCTTAGCTGTGATACCGACAATCTGGCCGATTTCATCGTAGCTGAGGTTCTCGAGCCAGAGCAGGACAATTGCTCTGTCGAAGGGCTGCAACTTGGAGATGCGCTTGTGGAGCATGTCCACCTGCTTGGTGTCCTCGTCGCGGTCTTCAAAGAGGTTGATGTCCATTGTCAGCCGGACCTCGGATTGGCGTCGCTTCTTCTTCCTGTCAATAGATATACAGGTATTCAGGGCGACGCGATAAATCCACGTCTTGATGTCACTACGATGCTCGAAGCTCTCGAAACCTTTCCAAAGATTGACTAGTACCTCCTGGAACAGGTCGTTCACCTCGTCGGCATCCTGCGAGAACATGTAGCACACCGTGTAGATGGTGCTCTTCTGCTCCGCTACGGTTTGCGCAAACTGTCTTTCTAATGCATTCATTGTCTCGTCTGATTTTAAATCCTTTTGCCCATTAGACGCAGCAACGTTTCGAAAAACTACACGCTTTTCTTCTTTTTTTTAGTTTTTGTTTCGAATGATAGAATTATTTCTGCAGAATCTGCTCGGCATGCTCCTTGGTCTTCACCTGCTTACCAGCATAGATCTGCTCGATGATGCCCTCCTCATTAATAATAAACGTGGTGCGGATGGTGCCCTCAGTTTTCTTGCCATACATCACCTTCTCACCCCAGGCACCCATCGCCTGCAACAGCGTCTTGTCAACGTCAGCAATCAACGGGAAAGGCAGTTCATACTTCTCCTTGAACTTCACATGCGAAGCAGCAGAGTCCTTGCTGACACCCACTACTTCATAGCCTGCCCCTTGCAGTTCACTATAATGGTCGCGCAGACTGCAAGCCTCAGCGGTACAGCCACTAGTATTGTCCTTCGGATAGAAATACAGCACCAGCTTACGTCCCTTGTAATCACTCAGACGGATCTCCCGTCCCTGTTCGTCCTTGCCCAGTATCTCAGGCGCTTTGTCTCCAATGTTCATAGTCAATTAAGTTCTATTATTCACCTCGATTAATTTTCATTCTCTCCTCATCTTCCCTTCGCTTTTCAAATTTCCGATGTTCTTCGGCAAAATCAGTGTGCTTCATATACCAAAGAACAAAGCCACCAAAAACAGCCCAGATCAACATCTGCCAGAACACCTTAAGCAACACAATGATGAAAGCATATGCTGCCAATAATAAGCCGATGATATAGACTACTGCAAAAAATGTGAGAAGCGTACCATTTATCACACCAAACTCCTCAAAATTATATGAGCCGAAAATGATAAAAAGCACCAAAACGGTTATGAGCCCTACGGTCATATTTAGCGTATTGCCTTTAAGACCCATACGGTCAGCCACACCAGCGGCAACAACAACTAAAAAGAGCCACCAAAAACGTTTGAATTTTGGCCTCAATGAAATAGATGCACCTGGTTCGTCCATCAACTGGGGGCCAAACACAAAATTCTGATAGGCAAAAAAACTATGAATCTGTAAAAACAATACCAATACAAATGGGAAGAGGCGCAACAAGGCACTGAAAAAACCAACATGGTCCAAGTCACACCACCATACTACATTGTCTGCACCTAACTTGCTGAAAAGTACAATTTCCATATAGCCGGCAATCAGTAACATAGCTGGTACCACGATTGCTGAACACCATCGCAGCAGTTTACTGCGAATAGGAATGTAACAAGCCACAGTGGCAACAATCAACAACAGGGCTATGACATAATATGGTGTCATTGTTCCCCAAAAGTCATTTGGTAATACATTTACTGTCGTTTCCATAATCATTAATTTTTAGTTGATTTTAGGATAGTAATTAGCGTAAATTTGGGGCAAAGATACGAAATATTGTCTGAAATACATAATGAAAAGGACTCTTTTTTGTTAATCTTTGACAATATAACGTTTCAAAATAGATGGCATAAAGTCATAACCACCTTGTAGCCCTTTTTCATAATTACTATTTTCTCAAGGTTAAAAAGTTGGAGTCAGAGAAAATGATCACCTTCTCCGACCCCAATGATCGATTCATGTCTCAATCGATATTTAATGCTTTGTGTCGCAACGTGCAATGACTTCATCGGTTTCTTTCGTGCGGATAGATATTGTTGCGGCTCCCCTGTTAAGCAGAGTGCCGCTAACTACAGCATCAGCACTGTCATTCCTTGAATGATATGATGGGTCGTATGGTTGTTTGTCTGCAGTTTCATGGATGCAAAGTTAAACAATATATTTGAGAATACAAAAAGAAAAACGGTTTTCGGTTTGTATTTCGCTCGCTTATTCGTATCTTTGCCGCATGAAATCTGTTTGACACTCAAAAACTGATCAATTTACAATATGAATAAACTGATATTAACTATTGCGCTCATGGCTGCCGTGATGGAAACAGCGGCTCAAACCATTCCTACGCTCGACGAACACCACCTGTTGCTTGACGGCTCGCTCACTCATGACGAAGCACAGGCCCAGCCCTTTGTTTTCAATGACTTCCGCGAGGCCGTCGCCCACCTCAGCGACACTACCACACTCTACATCCGTCCGTGGGTGTATTGGGTGGACAATCCCGATGAGCCGGAAGTGGTCAAAGGTGAAAACGGGCGAGAGCCATTTGGCATCGTTATTCGTGCCAAGAAACTTGACTTCATCGGACTAGCCGAGCGACCAGAGGATGTGGTGCTCGCTGCTCAGCGCGGACAGACGCAAGGGGCTATCGGCAACTTCACGATGCTCGACATGTACGTTGACGAGTTGAGGGTAGAGAATATGACGCTGGGCAACTACTGTAATGTAGATTTGGACTATCCCCGTCGTCCTGAACTCAGCCGGAAGAAACGCAGCGATGCCATCACTCAGGCACATGTGGGCTATGTTCACGGTCGTAGCCTTCATGCCAAGAAGGTGCGCTTTATCAGTCGACTGAACCTGAACCCACTGAACGGAGCTAGAAAGAGCGTCTACGACAGCTGCCACTTTGAGTGTACTGATGATGCCCTGAACGGTACCGCTCTCTATCGCCACTGCGACTTCGACCTCTACGGACAGAAACCTTTCTGGAGCACTTTCGGACGTGGGGCGATGTTCGTAGATTGCGACTTCAACGTGAAGAGCGACAATCGCGAGATATATTTCTGCAAGCAAGGTGGTCCTGTGACGGTGGTCGACTGCCGCTATCATAGCCCCTCTGACAGCCTATACATTGGCTGGACGGCCTATCCGCAGCGCTGGCTCCGCTGCTATCAGAAGAACTTCACGCTCAACGGCAAACCCTATCTGATTGGTAACCGCCAACAGGAAAACACCGTCGTGATGGACTCCATAGCGATGAATATGACCGAGCCACCCTATCTCTCCATCAGCCGTCGGGAAGCAGAGATACAGGTGGGCGGCGAACCTGTCGCTCTTTCTGTCAAAGCCGATGACAACAAGGTGATTTGGCGTATCCAACCACCTTACGACCAAATTGTCACGCTGAGCAACATGAAGGGAAACTCCACCAGCATCAGCATAGCATGCGATGACATTGAAGAACCTGTCACCATCCCTGTTACGGCCTATACCATTGGCGACTATCCTGCCGTAGCCGCATGCATGGTAACGATAAAGCCTTCCCAACTGCCTCCACCCTCATTCAAGAAAGAGCCTCGTATTAAGATAAAGAAAGGTGTGGCCTACCTCAACTACGAACTCGACCTGCAGGGCCGACGTGACGAGTCGCACATCATTTGGAGCCGACTAGACACTGACGACTGCCACAAAGAGACGATTCTGGCCTGTAGCAACGACGGGCCAACGACTCACTATCGCCTACGGCCTGGCGATATAGGCCGAAGACTGATGGCGACCATACGTCCTGCTCATCATCGCAGCGAGTTGGGCAATATGGTAGAGACTGTCAGCCAGCCCATCCGTTTCAAAGACATCGAAGACACGAGGACATACGAAACCGACTTCAGCGACTTCTGGACAGGCTGGAGTCTCTCTTTGCTGCCAGACACTTGGCAAGTAGACGGATACAAGCCGCTCGACACATCGGAATACGACTGGAAGTTTGACCCTCAGAAGCGCATGTGGGAGTATGGCGAGGGCTTCAACGGAGCCGTTGGAAAGGGACTTTTGCAGGCCCAGAGAGGTGCCCGACTGATGTACACACCCATTGAACGCGACTATGACGACATGTCGCTGACGCTGCAAGTCGATCCTACCAAGACCGCCGGACAGGGCTTCGGCTCGGCCACTGGGCAGTATATGGACATCTGTCTGAAGTTCGATACGCAGACGCTTACTGGCTACGGGCTCCGAATTATCCGCACTGTGAAGCATGCCAAAGCTGTCGATTTCTACCTGGTAGCATATCAAAACGGAGTCGTTACCCCCCTGACAGAACCCATCTCCTCCACCTGCTATCGCACAGGCTGCACCATCAGCCTCAACTACGCCAATGGTCTACTCACGGCTCATGTCGAGACCAAGACGCCCAAGCCTACCGACTCGACCCTTCCTCATCAGGTAGATCTCCAGGCTCATGTCGATGCCAATCCCTTTGGCGGCATCCATATCCAGCATACGGGCTCGTGTGGCGAAAGCACAACGATGCTTCACTATCTGAAAGCAACGTGGTAGCCTTCATCCTAAAAAGAACAAGCTGACGCCCACGACAGAGATGAAGGCACCAATAATAGCTTTCCAGGTAATCTTCTCATGGAAGAGCCAATAGGAAGGCAGAAGGATGATGATGGGCGTCATAGCCATCAGTGTGGAGGCGATGCCAGCTGCCGTATATTGTACAGCCATCAGCGAGAAGCCGACACCCACGAAGGGACCAAAGATGGTGGTGGCAGTAGCAACGGTAAGTCCTTTTCTGTCGTGCATAGCCTCGCGTAAAGGGGCCATTCCATCGCGAAAATAGAGCAATAGCGAAAAGCCGACGATGCCAGCAATACAACGGTAGAAATTAGCGCTGAAGGGCACCAGCCAGTCAGGCATCGCAGCTGACACTTCGTAATGGTCCATACCAATCTTGCTCAGCACCAGGCCCACGCCTTGACAGACAGCAGCTCCAATGGCGTAGAGCACCCCGTTAAGGGGCAATTTCAGGGACACCTTATGGTGCTCGCCTCTGCCCAACACGGAGATACTAATACCAAACAACGTTACCAGCATCGCTATGATGCTCATCGCCGTCATCTGCTGCCCCAGCGTCACCCAAGCCATCAGAGCTGCCGACAGCGGGGCCAGCGTCATGAAAAGCTGGCCATAGCGCGAACCTATAATAATATAGCATTGAAAGAGGCAGAAGTCGCCAATGACATAGCCCACCAGTCCGGATAACAGCATCCATCCGGCTGCCACTGTCGAGACACCTGTGGGTAACGGATTTCCTGTCACCACCAGAAACAACACCAGCGAGAACACCAGTGCTAGCGCCATTCGCAGCACATTCAACGTCAGGTTGCCCAGCCGCTTCGAGCCGAACTCGCTCAGCAGCGCCGTCGCCGTCCACGAGAACGCTACGCCTATCGATATCAGTTCGCCTAAATATGTCATCGTTTGTTTTTGTTTGGTCCTGCTATTATGCTCTATTATTCATAGTCGTCAATCACAGCGTTCATGAAGTCCATCATCGGCTTGGCAGCACGGAAAATCTGCTCCATTTCATCGAGCCAGCCGTCGCCCTCGAAGAACGATTCCGGCACCGCATGCCAGCAACAGTAGTCCTTCAGGCGCAGATAGTTCACGTGGGGCCAGTCTTTGGGAAAACCTGATGGACAGGTCTTCAACTTCGCCAGTCCGAAGCCCTGGGGCTGGTCCCAGCTGTCGATATTGGTCGGATCCTTGGTGCTGCTGGCCTCATCGCTGCCGAAGTATTTCAGAAATGCTTTGCTCTCCACACATTTGAGCCACTCAGCTGTATTCGCCATTATTTCGTTGCGACACGAGGTCAGGATGTTCGTCGGCAACCAGTAGTTGCCTACGGCCAGAAGACAATGGTCTGGCTCCAGATGGATATAGTAGCCGCCCCTCAATGCCTTTTTGCTCTTGGCATTGATATAGGCGCCAAAATGGTTCTTGTAAGGCGACTTATCGGCCGAGAAGCGCGTGTCGCGATAGAAACGATAGGTGCAGTCCTTCACCTGCACATGGGCTATTTCGGGGTCGAACGTCACAATACGCTCCAGCGCCTGCTGCACACCCCGTTCATACTCAGCCCTGACGGCCTCGTACTCCTTCTTGTGCTCCTGAAACCACTCGCGGTTATTATTGACCATCACCTGGCGCAGAAATTTCAGTATTCTCTTCTGATCCATATCCTTCATTTGTAAATTTGGGCACAAAGGTACAAATAAAAATAATAACTACCACCATATCTTCAGAAAAGTTTGTTCCTTTACAGCCAGAACGAACGAGACGAAGAGGGGGTTTCTCGGGACGATGAGGGCCACGATGAGAAAGCCGTAAAAAAAACGAGGGGGTATCAGATGCCCGACACCACAAAACGGACTCCCTTGGTATATGTCAGGTCGAGGGCGATGGTGTAGCCCATTGAGATGGCAAGGCGACGGGCCAGAGGCAGGCCAATGCCCAGGCTATGCTCATCGGGCGAGAGACGGACAAAGGGATCGAAGATGCGCTCTGCATCTGAGGCAGGAATAACTGGACCTTCATTGCTGACTGATATGGCATAAGTACCGTCTGCATTGGCATGACAACTCATCAGTACAGTACCACCAGTGGCATACTTGTCAGCATTGTCGAGCAGGCAGTTCAGCAACTCCTGCAACAAGGGGTTGGTATTCACCATCACGTCGTCAGCCACTTCAGTCATGAACTCTGTGGCCAGCACGCGCTGCTTCTCTACAGCCGAGGGGTGCAGGTCGTAACTGTTCAGGATAGAGCGCACCACTTCGTTGAGCCCTATTCTGTCTGGCTTAGGTGAGGGAATATCGTCGTTATAGATACTGAACAGGATGAGCTGATGCGCAGAGGTGGCCACATGGTAGGCATCGCGACAAACGCTGGCTCGCAACTGCACATATTCATCGTGAGGAATCTGTCCGTTCCCATCGATAATCACCTCCGACGTGTTAATCAAGGTGAGCAGTGGGGAGCGAAGGGCATCCATACACACCAGCTTCTCCTCGTCGGAGATACCGACTGTTCCTTTGGCATAGGAGTCGAGTACTGGATCCATCAGCGACTCTATGGCACGGGCAGCAGTGAGGATGTCTTTATAGCGCTTGGGGCGCTCATTGGGCTTCAGGATAAAATCAGGATTGTTGAAGATACGGGCATAGCCTCTCAGCACGTTGATGGGCGACTCTAACTTCTCCTGTATCGTAGTGACAAAGGCACGACGGATGGCCTGTCCGGCCTCAGTGCGTCTGCGAGCCTCCTGCAACTGAAG
>JAEEGH010016383.1_pt1 | contig 15947 bp, 16 predicted proteins | sample 9134181 | NCBI WGS metagenome assembly JAEEGH01 (sample SAMN16246544, study PRJNA631951) | gut metagenome | biome: gut microbiome; feature: rumen; material: DP-attached | host: Bos | place: Iran: Karaj | collected 2018-10
GCGCGGCGGAGATCCTGCTCCTTATGATATGATTCTTGCAACAAAGCTTGGAAATGCGGCTGCAGACTTCCTTGCAGAAAAGCGTTTTGGAAACCTTGTTGCAGTAAAAAACGGCGGTATTGTGGCAACACCTCTTTCTGTGGTTGCCGGCCGTGTAAAGGAAATTACAGAAAAAGACCCTGTGCTTAAAACAGCACGCGACCTTGGAATTTGTTTTGGTGATTAATAAATGAGTGCTGCTGCTTGTGGAGAATTAAAATGTCACCGTTGCGCGGTTTGCGACGGATACGGGTGCCCGGGAATGCTGCCTGGGCTCGGTGGTGTTTTTGAAGGAAAGAATTTTCAGTTAAACTGCGAAGGCTGGCATGAGCTTTTTGAAAAGGCGGTGAAAGCCGGAAAAGGAGATGAAATCCGCCAGATCCCCGTTCGCCCGGAACAGCTCCGCTGCGGCCCTGTAACCGGCGCAGTAGAAAACATCGGATATGCACAGGAAGCAGATTTTTATTTACCGTACCTCAAGAATGCGGCGCAGGCGGGCCTCGGACTTTGCGTGGGCGACGGCTGCCCCGATGAGAAGCTGAAGTATGGTGTGGCAGCCGTGAAGGAGCTGGCTTCTGTACAGGCTGCGTTTTTCTTAAAACCCTACCCACAGGAAAAGCTCTTCGAGCGCATAGAATGGATACGCCCTTATGCAAGCCATATCGGAATTGATATTGATTCTTATAATATTGTTACAATGCGAAACCTCGTAAACCTCGAGCGAAAAACAGCAGCCCAGCTGGAAGAGTTCCGCGAGCATACAAAGCTGCCTTTTGTAATTAAAGGCGTTTTTACAGATGACGATATAACCTTGGTTCGCGAGGTACGCCCAGATGTTGTTTACATTTCAAACCATGGCGGCCGCGTAGAAACCCGCATAGGAAGCACGGCGCAATTTCTGGCCGAGCATGCAGGGGAACTCAAAAAGTATTGTAAGGAAATATGGGTGGACGGAGGAATCCGCACCCGAGAAAATATTCAGACGGCGCTGCATTTTGGCGCCGACCAGGTTATTATGGCGCGGCCGCTTATCCGGGCCACCTTCGACGACCATTACGCCGAGACGATCCGCGACTTAATCTAGAACTTAACTTCGTAGCCACTATAGGTTGCAAGCAGCTGAATGCGATCTTCCATTCCAACAATATTGAAAATCTGATGCATGCGGTTTTTGAGGGTACCAACAGTTACACCCGAAGCAACAGCAATTTCTTCATAACGTTTCTCGGCAAGAATATCTCTAAGCCATTCCTTATCGCGTTGTGTAAGCTCCGGGTATTGAGAAAGGTCCCATACGCGGGCATTCTTTTTGACATAAAGAAATCTGAAAAAGCTTACAGAGAAGAATAAGGTTACCAGAAAAACCAAAGTGTACCCAAGCGCAGAAATCAGAGAATGAATAAGAACTTGAGTACCAAACCTTATGCTGTGCCCTATAAGAATATAATTAATAAGAACAGAAATCGCGATTTTTAAATTTCTGTGGTATCTGTAATAGCCAAGGAAAACAAGGCAGGAAACACCCATCAGATACAGAAGCTGACCAATAGGATTGGTTGCAAGAGTATCAAAAAGAATGATTTCAAAAGAATACAGAAATGAAATAATTGCAAAAAAAACAATGTGGTTAGGCTTTATGAATACAATTACAAAAAAGATAAGACATACAAAATCGACAATAGCAATATGCAGGTCTGATCCGAAAAAAGAATGAAAATCTGTAATTCCCGGAATTTCAAGGGTAAATCCAGTTCTTAAAAACAAACGCAGTATGCTTAAGAACTCAACAAGAAATCCGTTAATACAAAAAAAACGGATAAGGTTTCTGGCAGCTTTTGAATAATTGATTTCTCTCATATTTTTAATTTCCTTTATTAATATGACTACAATCATATCCTAAAAACAAAAAAATATCAAAAAAATGTTGACAAGTGTGCTGTACTACTGTATTATGTGCTTAATACAATAACCATGGTTATTTTTTATAATGAGGTACTAATGGAATATCAGTTTACAAATGATAAACCGATTTATCTTCAGCTGATGGATTATTTTAAGGCACAGATTATTTCCGGTGAGCTCCCGGAAGGTAGTCGTCTTGATTCTGTCAGAGATTTAGCCGTAAAGGCAAAGGTAAATCCTAACACCATGCAAAAAGCCCTTTCTGAACTCGAGCGGATAGGCCTGGTTCGCACTGAAAGAACTTCAGGGCGATTTATTACAGATGATAAGGAAATGATTTTAAATATGAAAAAGGAAGTTGCGGAAAGTGAAATTGCGGCTTTTCTTGAGCGCATGAAATCTCTTGGTTTTGATAAAGAAGAAATTATCAAAATTATCAGTGCCGAATAAGTGGAGAAGAAAATGGGAACAGTATTAGAATGCAAAAATCTTACTAAAAAATATGGCAAAAAAACTGCACTTAAAGATATAAGCCTTCAGATTCCTGCTGGTTCTATAGTAGGACTTCTTGGTCCTAATGGCAGTGGAAAGACAACCCTACTTAAGCTTGCGGCCGGACTCCTTAAGCCTACAGAAGGAGAAATTACCTGCTGCGGATTTAAGCCTGGTGTAGAGTCAAAGGAGCTTGTAGCCTATCAGCCAGATAAGGTTTATCTCAACGACTGGATGAACGTAGATCAGCTTATCAAAATGATGATGGACTTTTATCCAAACTTTAATAAAGGCAAAGCTATAGATATGCTTAAACGTTTAAACATTGAACCTGGTGAACGTCTTAAGACAATGTCTAAGGGAACAAAAGAAAAGGTTCAGCTTATTCTTACAATGAGCCGCGATGTAAACCTTTACATTCTTGATGAGCCGATTGGTGGTGTAGATCCTGCAGCACGCGACTACATCCTGAATACAATCATCAATAACTATAAGGAAGATGCGACAGTAATTATTTCTACACACCTTATAAATGATGTTGAATCTGTTTTGAATCATATCCTCTTTTTGAAGCAGGGTGTTGTGGTTCGACAGGGAGATGTAGATGACATTCGTGAAGAAACAGGAATGTCTATTGATGCACTTTTCAGAGAGGAGTTCAAATGCTAAATATGAAAAACTTAAAAGATATAAAATTCAGAAATCCTTTTCCATCAGTATTTAAGGTTTTTAAGTATGAAATGATTTCTGTTGCAAGAAAAATCCTGCCGGTTTATGCAGTACTTGTTGCGCTGTCGCTGATTATAGGTGTGTTTGTAATGGACAGTAATCTTGAAATTGAACCGGATGGACAGTTTGGCTTTGTAAAAACAATTATCATAATGCTGGCAGTAATTCTGTTTAGCGTGATGGTGGTTATTCTTATAAGCATTATTGCCCGAAGATACAAAAAGAGTATTCTTGGAGATGAAGCTTATCTGAACCTTACTCTTCCTGTAAGTATAGGTGAACATCTGTGTGGCCGTTATCTTGCAAACTTTGTATGGTCTTTGTCTTATGCGGTAATTTCGATTATATCTGTACTGTTAGTATTTATCCGCGGATGGCCAAAGGCTCCTAAGGCAATCTCTGAATTCCTTGAAAAGTCTGCGGAGTTTAAGCTGCAGCATGGTTTTGGCTTTGGATATATTTTCTGGAACTCATTAATTCATGCGGTGCTTTTCTTCATGCTTATCTGTGTGTTTATTTATACAACAGAAACATTAATCCATATGCTTGGAAAACATAGAACCTTGACTGCAGTTTTGTGCTTCTGTGGTATTTTTACAATTTACCATAACATAGCTCAGCTGATTTTCAAGGGAACGTTTGTTAATGCTGAAGATAGTGTGCTGGCTATGAGATCTATTATTATTGGTCTGGATATTTATGACATAGTATATATCGTTATTCTGTCATGTATTACCAGATTACTTTTGACTTATAAATTGAATCTTGAATAACCGGACCTTCCGGATTTGTTTCGGGAATTAATAATAAGCAATTGTGTAATGCCCGCATTCCTCAAAGCCAAGCTTCTGGTAGAGAGTGAAGGCGGGCATATTTTTTTCCTTTACAAAAAGAACGGGCTCTTTGTTTGCACGAAGGGCGCGGTTGCAAAGTGCCTGCACAAGAGCACCGGCATAGCCGTTTCTGCGGTAAAGCGGGTGAGTATAAACTCCGCCAATTTGTATGCAGTTGATTCCAATTGCATTTGTATTAGCCTTGGCTATTATGTCGCCGTCAAAAGTAAGGGCAAGGCACAGCTGATTTTTAAGAATCTGTCTTAAGCTGATATCTACCTCGGCATCTGTGAGTTTACGGCCGGGTACAGCAACCTCTTCTTTCATGTAGTCCTTTTGAAGCGGATGCAGGATTTCCATATCGTGTTCGGTACAGCGGATTATTTCTTCGCCTGCGGAAAGGTTGCTGAGTGGAGTCGAAGCTTTGCAGGAACCTTTCCAGTGCATCATTTTATATGGATATACCTGAGCTGCAGTATCGAAAAACTGCATCAAAAACTCCGTAGCCGCACTTTCTCCGCTTATACAGCGAACAGGCTTTTTCATGAGATACGGCAGATTTTCTTTGAGAGCATTTTTATCGATTTTGCTGATATCAGGGATACAATGATAAATTGTGGAATCGAGATTTAAAATTCCGAGGACAGATTCCGCAGAATCTAAAAGAAATACCAGTTTGTCTGATTTTCTCCGAATTAGAGAGGCGAGGGATACGCAGGTTTTTTCATGAGGTTCTATAAATTGTTGCGCCACAAGAAAATCTTGTGGCGTTTCAACAGGAATCAATTTCATGGTTTATGAGTTACAGTTCCATCCTGAGTAATTTTCGTTTTTGAGCCGTCAGGATTGGTGTATTCAATTTCGTCACCACCAATCGGGTACGAATAATAGCCACCATTTGTATCTGGAAGAACGATACAACCTGCAAACATTAGCATTACAGCTGCTAATAGTCCACAGAAAAGAACTTTTTTCATAAAATCTCCTTGCTTCTTAGTTTCTGAAGCTATGGATAGGGGCTGGAATACGGCCGCCGCGGTTAATAAAGTCTGCACAGCCAAACTTGCTTACAGGCATAACAGGACAGCCTCCAAGAAGTCCGCCGAACTCAACCCATTCACCGGCTTTTTTACCTGGAGCCGGGATAAGGCGGCAGGCAGTTGTTTTATTGTTTACCATACCAATTGCAAACTCATCAGCGAGAATACCAGAGATTGTAGTAGCAGGAGTATCACCAGGAATTGCAATCATATCCAGACCTACAGAACAAACTGTAGTCATTGCTTCAAGCTTTTCGAGGCAGATAGAGCCCTTCTTTGCAGCTTCAATCATACCTTCATCTTCTGAAACCGGAATAAAGGCACCGCTCAAACCACCCACGTTTGTAGAAGCCATAACACCGCCCTTCTTTACCATATCTGTAAGCATAGCGAGGGCAGCTGTAGTTCCTGGAGCACCACAACCATCAAGACCAATTTCTTCGAGGATGCGTGCAACAGAGTCGCCTACAGCCGGAGTAGGAGCAAGGCTTAAATCAAGAATACCAAAGTTTACACCAAGGCGCTTAGCTGCTTCGCTACCAACAAGCTGACCCATACGTGTAATCTTAAAGGCCATCTTTTTAATACCATCAGCAAGAACATTGATTGGCTGTCCCTTATATTCCTTAGCAGCTGCAAGGATAACTCCAGGACCAGATACACCAACGTTGATTACACAATCAGCTTCTCCAGGACCATGGAAAGCACCTGCCATAAACGGATTATCTTCAGGAGCATTACAGAATACAACAAGCTTTGCACAGCCGTTTACTTCGCAGTTTTTAGAAACCTCTGCAGTTTTTACGATAGTCTCACCCATCAGCTTAACTGCGTCCATGTTAATTCCGGATTTTGTACTACCAACGTTTACTGAAGAACAAACAAAATCAGTTGAAGCAAGTGCTTCTGGAATTGAGTCGATAAGGATGCGGTCTGCAGGAGTAATACCCTTCTGAACGAGGGCAGAAAAACCACCGATAAAGTTTACACCGAGCTCGTGGGCACAGCGGTCGAGGGTTTTAATATATGGAACGTAATTCTTTGCTTCACTGGCTCCGGCAACAAGAGCAATAGGAGTAACGGAAATACGCTTGTTGATGATTGGAACACCAAACTCCTTTTCAATATCCTGACCAGTTTTTACGAGATTCCCGGCCTTTTTCATAATCTTGTCATAGATTTTGTCGCAGGCACGTTTGCTGTCTGAATCAGCACAATCAAGAAGAGAAATACCCATTGTAATACAGCGGATATCCAACTTCTGGCGCATAAACATATTTACTGTTTCTTGAATCTCTACTGGTGAAAAAATCATAAATTACCTCTTTGAAATCATAATAATAAAAAAAGACACCTGTCGCAACAGGTGTCTTTTGGACTGTCATTCCGATCCTGAAACAAGTTCAGGAAAGCGGTTTTTGGACCTACGGTCTGTTTGGTCTTGCTTTTACAGGTCTCTTTGGACGTACAGGTCTTGAAGGATTAACGTAAACTGTGCGAGGAGGTGTTGTTACAGCGTGGAATACGCCGCCAATAATACTTCCTACAACAATTGCACCAAGAATATCATCAGCATCAACACTGTCTTCTACAACAACAGTCTGAACCTTTACATCGCTTGGTTTTTCAGCGTAGTAGTCCTTTGGTACCTTCTGCTTTGCCTTGCCGATTACTGTATCATCGTAGTTATCAATAAGCTTTGCACTGATGATATAGTTTGGACCATCAACTTCAATTTTTCCGGTACAGATATAATCAGCATCATCTGATTTTGCTACAACCTCAACGGCGTCTGTACAGTAAAGAGAGAACTGAACAGATTTAGAAATCTTTTTACGTTCGTTGTTTCCTAAATCAGAATTGAATACTTTTACGGCAACAGTTGCACCGTCATCATCAAAATCCTTCAAAAGTTTTTCTACAAGAGAATCAAAAGGATCAGAAGCTGCAGCCTCTGCAAAAGCAAATCCGGCAGAAACTGTAAATAAAACTAACAAAATGGACAGAATTTTCTTCATAATGGCTTTATCCTCCTGAAAAAAGCTATTAAACATATTTGTCACGGCTTTTTCCGTTTTCATTATTATAACATACAAGAAGAGAAAAAGTGTCACTTTATTTGCTGATTTTTATCCATTTCCAGAATTCCGGGTCTTCCTGACCAATACGCCAGAAGCCCATTTTCTGAATGCCTGCATTCTGGTAAAGACGTGCAAGCTGAAGAACAGAATAAGTGTCGTTGAAATATCCGGTTACTTCTACCTGAGCAGTGTATTTGAAGGTTGGAATATCTTCATCATAAATAACTTCTTCAACCTGATGCTCGGTCATAATACGGTTTGCACCGCTGAAGTACCAGGCACCGGCCGTAGTTTCGCTTGCCCAGGTTCGTCCATAAAAAGGAAGACCCATTACAAGCTTTTTAGGCGGAATTGATTTTTGTGCGTATTCCATAACCTTACGGCACCATTCAATAGAGGCAACAGCACCAGGCTTACTTGTAGACCAGTGTTCGTCATAGGCCATAACAAAAACGCGGTCGCAGTAATTTGCAATTTCGGAATACGGGTAAATATCCTCAGAAAGCAGCTTAAAACGGGCTGGCACACAGATAGAAAACCATTTTGCCTTACCAAGCATATAGCGTAGGTCTGAGCAGAATGAAATAAAGTTCTTTCTGTCGCGGGCAGGTACAAGCTCAAAATCAATTTGTACACCGTCATAAGGAGCGGCAGCCTTTACAATTGCTTTTAAAAGATTGTTACGAACCTTTGTACCAGGCTCAAGAATAAAGTGTGTAAGAGACTTGCTGTCACAGACAACAACCAGATGGCAGCGGGCTCCCTTTGTATTGATTTTTGAACGGCTTGGAACGCTTACAAGCTCTCCATAGCAGTTAATTTCGGCAGAAAAAAAGCAGACGTCTGTAAGTGGAATAGAATTATCGTATTCATCCAGACGGCTTTGCATAACATAACCCCAGCTTTCGCGGAGCGGAACAGGTTTTCCTTCAGGTTCACGCAGGGTATAAAGGGGGAGAAGGGGCTGTTCTTCTCCTTCGCCAACAGAAGGTTCATCGCCTTTGAAGGCATATTCTACTTCTTCACTTGGAACTTCAATATCAGCTTTTCCGCGGGCAGAACAGGCGCAGCAAAAAACTGAGAGGATAATTAATAAGCTGATTGTTTTCTTCATAAAAAGATTATCGGCAAAACAGAAGGCGAAGTTTCGCTAATTCTACGTTATTAGGCTTCGATAATCCTGTACATTGGGTCCTCATTCGGATGCAGCTCGAGAATATGCTTTTCGCATGGAAGAACCTCGCTCGGGTCGTGGGTAACGTGCAGCATTGTGGTTGTACCGCCGTTTCCTATAAGCTCCATCAGCTGAAGGATTTTACTGCGGTACTGCTCGTCCAGACCATGGCACGGTTCATCCAGAATAAGTATTTCCGGGGTTTTTACTGCTGAACGTAAAATTAAAATGGCACGCTGTTCGCCATAGCTTAAGTTTCCGAAATTTTCTGATTCACGGCCTGCAAAGCCACCGAGGGCCAGCCATTTTTTTGCAGCGTCAATTTCACTGTCTGTAGGCTGATCATAAAGGCCAATACTGTCTCTAAAGCCGCTTATAATTACAGCCAGCAGAGAGGTTCCGCCAAGCATTCTGTATTCAACATGAAGGCGGTACGAAACAATACCAAGCCTTTTTTTAATATCCCAAATGGTTTCGCCGGAGCCGCGGCGGTTGCCGAAAATTCGAACATCGTTGCTGAAGACCTGCATATTGTCGCCGGTTATAAGCTCAAGGAAGGTGGTTTTGCCGCTGCCGTTTGGGCCGCGTACAAGCCAGTGCTCACCGCGAACCAGCTTCCAGTTGAGGTTACGAAGAACCTGGTGGCCGTCCCAGCCTACGTTTACATCGTTCATTTCAACGAGGACGTCACGGCTTTCAACTGCAGCAGGGTCTGTATTTGTGAGCTCTTCAAACCCACTCTTAAAGCTCTGGCGTTTTTCTTCTTCGCCGGCAGCTTCCTGCTCTCCGCGCTCCTTCAAGAGTGCTTCATAACCAGCGCGTTCTCCGCAGTAAGAAACCTGTTTATCGCGGAATTCCAGAACGTGAGTAATTGCATCTGGAATTTCGTGCCAGCGTTCCATTCCAAGAATCAGCTGAGGAAAGCCCTTTTTGCGTGCAATGGAATCAAAAAAGTCTAAAAGAATAGTGCGGCTTTGAACATCCAGGCCGGCAAAAGGGTCGCTTAAAATCAAAAGCTTTTTGCCGGAAATCAGGGCGCGGGCAAGAAGAGTTCGCCTTATTTCCCCAGTCGACATATATTTCAAGCCGCGGTCGAGAATCTTTTCAATTCCGCAGAGTTTTATGGAAGGGTCATTTTCCAGCAGTCTGGCGGCCGCCGGCAGCTCATTATGTGCCATTCCTTTTTTTATATCTAAGCTGCCACCATAAAGCGCCTGCGTAATAAAAACCCGGCCGGTCCGTCCGTGGTCAACACCGTCCTCAAGATAATCACTTTCATCGTTTTCGCGTTCTTCCTGAATAAGGCGGGCAGCACGCTCAAGAGAAACCAGCTCTGTAGAATCGGAAAAAATATCAGAAAAAAGTCCTTCTGCGTTCGGAGTAATTCGTTCAGCTCTTCCCGAATTACCGTTTCCACAGGCCGAAAGTGCATTCAAAAAATCAGCCTTACCACCGCCGTTAGGTCCAATAACAAGCCAGACCTCGCCTTCGTTCATTTTCCACGAAAGCTCAGGCACCAGCACGGTGCGGTTATTTTCAATTCGACAATTCTGTAAAGTAATCAGGTTTTTACACATAAGATGATTATAGTTCTTTCGCAGTTGCCCTACAATCATTTATTCATTAAAATATCCAGCATGAGTACAACTAACGAATTATGCCCTTGTGGTTCGGGCAAAAAATATGGCGAATGCTGTGAACCAATCATTAAAGGAAAAATCAAAGCTCCTAGTGCAGAAGCTTGTATGCGTGCACGCTACACTTCTTATGTAGTTCATGAAATCGACTACATCATCAACTCTTGCGAAGAAGGCGAAGGAATCGGCGAAATCGACCGCAAGGCAACAGAAGACTGGAGCAAGCAGTCACAGTGGAACGGACTTAAAATTCTCCGCACAGAAAAAGGCGAAAAAGAAGACGAAGAAATCGTTGAATTTGAAGCAGACTACACTCTCCACAATATGCACGACGTTCATCACGAAATCTCTCTTTTCAAGAAGGTTAATGATGACTGGAAATATGTTGCAGGTAATGTAATTCCTACAACTGTAAAGCGCGTTGGTGCAAAGGTTGGTCGTAACGATCCTTGCCCTTGCGGAAGCGGAAAGAAATACAAGCAGTGCTGCGGTAGATAAGAAGTTCTGTCACCCTGAACTTGTTTCAGGGTCTCATCGATAGATACTGAAGCAAGTTCAGCATGACGTGGAAAAAAATATGTTCATAACCGGTTTTCACTCAATCGAAGAAAAAGTTCGTTCTCAGAAAAATAATCAGGCTGCTGCTGGCGCTGGCAAGGCTCAAGGTTTTGCAGCTGTTTCTGCCTATAAGATTTATTTCAGTAAGCCGGGCCCTCGCGTAAAAAAGATTCTTGCTGCTGCAAAAGAAGCTGGAATTACCTGCGAGCAGACAAATGATGCCCAGCTGGACAAGTTTGTAAGCGGTCTTGAAGAATCTCTCCGCGACCACCGCGGTATTGTAATGGAGATTTCCGGCGACGCTAAAAAGCCGGCTGCAAATCTTGTAGACTTCGATTCCTGGGTGAAAACACACAGCGGAGAGGCTGGGGCTGGTACTGGGGCTGCTGGTGCGGACGGTGCTGCAGGCGAGGCCAATTCCCGTTTCACTGTAGTAATTCTCGACAGCATCACAGACCCTCATAACGTAGGTGCCATTCTCCGCAGCTGCGACCAGTTTGGTGCTTCACTTGTAGTAATTCCAGAACACAATTCTGCCAGCGATATTGCCGGTAACGAAGTTATTGGCCGCACAAGTGCCGGGGCAAGTGCCTGGGTACCGGTTGCAATCGTAAATAACTTAGTTCGTGCCGCCGAGCAGCTCAAGCAGGCTGGTTTCTGGATTTACGGCGCAGATGCAGGCGGTGAAAACTGCCGCAAAATAAACTTCCCTGCAAAATCTGTTCTCATAATGGGCAGCGAGGGAACCGGTATAGCATCACTCCTGGAAAAACAGTGCGATACAATTGTTTCAATTCCAACCTGTGGTAAAATAGACAGCCTTAATGTTTCAGTTGCCGCCGGAGTCCTTTTATACGAACTCTGCACACGATAAAAGTGCATTTTACGAGGAGCCCGCCTGGGCCCCTGAGTGGGGGTGAAGGACGCTCCTTGCATTCTTTTTTACTTTGACAAAATCATCAATAAATGTCATAATAAAATCATAAAAAAACTTGCCTTAGAGGTGGTCTTATGTCCAGACAAGATGAAATTGCAGAAAAAGCAGTAAGAAAATCAACCTTAAAATCTCTTAAAGAAAAAAAGCGCTCACGACTTAAGCAGCTTAAAATCGATTACGAAAATGCAGTACAGCAGATTAATATACAGTATGCCGAAGATCCAGAGCGTCTTAAGGCAAAATATGCTGCTGAAGAATATGCAAAAACAGAGCGTGCCAGAAAGCGCGCAGAAAAACGTATCGCAAGTGAAAAGCGTCTTCTTGAGCTTGCAAAAAAATCACGCCGCCTTACTTTAGGTGAGGAAATTGGAAGTTCTATCGTACAGGGCTTTGGTGTTGCACTTTTTATTGCAGCAACCGCAATTCTCGATACACTGGCTGTAGATCAGCTTAAGAGCTTTGTAAATGTAACAACAGTCTTCTATTCACTTTTTGGTGCATCAATGATTCTCATGTACCTGAGTTCTGTTTTGCAGCATGCCCTTGCAAATATAAATGCAAAGCTTGTATTTGACCGTCTGTCGCATGTTTTCTCATTTCTGATTATTGGTTTTGGATACAGTGCCTATACAATCACAAAGATTCAGGGAAATATCGGCTGGATTCTTTTTGGAATTGTCTGGGGTCTCGTATTCACAGGAATTCTTTTCTACGCAATTGCCGGTGAAAAGTTTGGAAAGGTTAATGTTATTCTTTATATACTTGCAGGCTTTTCTGGCCTTTTTGTTGCAAAGAATCTCTTTGAAGTGCTTTCTCCAAAAAGCTTCAATATGCTTGTTCTTGGTGCTGCCTTCTATCTTCTTGGTATTATTTTCTACAACCTTAAGAAAATTAAGTTCATGCACCTGCTAAGTAATATCATAATGCTCTTTGGCAGCGTATATATTTTCTTTTCTCTCTTCTTCTTAGGCGAGTAATTTCTTAGAAGAAGGATTCTGATGAGGCCGGCTTAAATAAAGTCGGCCTTATTTTTTTTAACACACTGGCTTTAAGTAATTTCCATAGTATGATTAAAACAACTTTTGAAATTCACTTTTTGCCTGTATAATATAATATATCTTTTTTTATCAGGGGATTTTATCGTGTCGGATATTACGAGAATTATCAGTCTTTCAGCTTTATTTTTTCTTTCTTTCTTTTGTTTTCAGGTAGGAATATTTTTGTGGTCAGGTTATAAGCTTAAGCAGAATGGCCGCCGTACTCTTATTTTCATTGAATTATTTACAGGTTTTATGCTTCTTTGCGATGCACTTGCTTATCTGTTCCGTGGTAATACCAGCACCCTTGGCTGGTATATGGTGCGACTGAGCAATCTCTTTGTTTATATCTGTAATTTTTCTCTTTCATTTTTCTTTTGTTTTTACGTTTGTGAATTTATAATGCAGAACCGTCTGAGCCTGTCTTTGATTTTCAATCCAAAATCATCTGTAAAAAACAAGATTCCGGTTCAGCTTTTTATCGTTTTGTTTTTGTGTCTTGCTGGTATTGTCATTATCGTTGTAAGTCAGTTTACAAATCTCTTTTATTATTTTGATGAAAACAATTTCTATCATAGAAGTACGCTCTTTCCTTTAGGGGTTGCTTTAGGACTTTTGCCAGGCCTTATTACACTCACCATGCTTTTGCAAAATAGAAAAAAACTGGCAACAAATGTTTATATTTCTCTCTTGCTTTATTTTATTCTTCCTCTGATTGGAATTGTACTGATTCTTGTTTCTTATGGATTTTCATGGATTAATATGTCTCTTGGTTTTGGAGCCCTTCATCTTTTCTATTCTTCCATTAAAATGATGGAATTGGAATTGTATTCAGGTGAAGGAGGCCATACAGTTGTAAGTCCGGTTGTTACTCCGGTAAGAACTTCTGAAGAAACTAAAAAAAGAGTAGTAAGAACTCATCTCTGGCAAACTCTTTCAATCAGCCTTGGAGGAATTCTTCTGGTTCTTCTGATTATTTCAATCAAGGGAATTTCACTTCCGGAAAAGATTTTAACAATTGATAAGCCTTATACAGAAAATGATTCTTCTAAATCAGTTTGCCTTACCTTTGTGCGAAATGCAGAAAAGCATTGGGTTGATGAAGGAGATCCTGACCGCACAGGTGCCCAGTATGATGGTGTGATTTACAACAACATGAGCAGTACCATTATCACAGAATGGAGTTTTTCTATTTATGTACCAGATGGTTGTACTATTGATCCGGGGCCATGGAACGGAAGCTTTTCACTTTCAGATGGAAGTCTGAATGTTATAAAGCCACATGCTGATGATGCAGAAAATATTCACGGAGAAGACTTTTATACAATCACGCCATTAAAGACTTTGGGCTTTGGTTGTATTATGTACACCCCTCATGATTATGAACCGCTTGAGCAGCAGATTATCTTTACTTATTCATGTATTTTAAAGCCTCTTACAAATAAGCTTTTTGTTATTTTCCTTGCCCTGCTTTTTATTATCTTTATTATTGCTACAACCATCATGCTCCTGGAAGGCAAGCTTATTAGAGTGGAAGAGGAAAATCAGAAGCTTGAAGATACCGTTAAGGAACGTACAAAAGAACTTGAAGCAGAAAAGAATCGTTCTGAAAATCTTCTTCTGAATATTCTTCCAAAAGAAATCGCAAAAGAGCTTACCGAACATCCGGAAAGAACTATAGCTAAGGAATATCCGAATGTTACTGTTCTCTTTACAGATATTGTTGGTTTTACAAAAATTAGTGGTGAAATGTCTGCGGAAGAAGTTGTTACCATGCTCAACAAAATGTTTACAATGTTTGATGAGCGTGCCCAGAGAGAAGGAATCGAAAAAATCAAAACAATCGGAGATGCCTACATGGCTGCTGCCGGCCTTACAGAAGATGAGTACAATGACGGTGCTCTTAGAATGATGCGTTTTGCAGAGGGTCTTCTGGCAGATGTTCAGGCTTTCAATGAAACTTCAAATATCAAGTTGATGATAAGACTTGGTGTAAATTCTGGTCCGGTTGTTGCAGGTGTAATTGGTAAAACAAAGTTCATTTACGATATCTGGGGCGACACTGTAAATGTTGCAAGCCGAATGGAAAGTACAGGTCTTCCTATGAGAATTCATGTAACAGAAACTATAAAAGACCAGACCATCAGCCGCTTCCAGTACAGCGCAAATACAGAAATTGATGTAAAAGGCAAGGGTATGATGAAGACTTTCTTTTTGTAATTAGAGGAGTTTTTCAAAAAAGCTCGGGCTGAAGAGGATCAATGTCTGGAAATTCTTCTATCCACTTGAAAACAGAATCAGTTCCAAGCCTGATATTGTGCTTGCGGCAGAGACTTGCAAGATAAGTCATGAGTTCGCGTTCGTGGGGGCTTGAGCACATATAGCTGTAGCCAAAAGCCTGCAGGTAGCGTTCTTTCATACTTACGGTGGTTTCGTCTTTCGAAAAGGCCTCATTTCTGGCTGGAAAGTTCCGGTCCAGGGCGGCGTAGAAATATTCGCGGTTTCCTTCACGCAGGGTAAGCCCAATTCCAAAGCAGATGATTGCATGGACACCGGCGCGGGCGCACAGATCAACAATTCCTTCTATATTTTCTTTGGTGTCATTAATGAAGGGCAGAAGAGGACTGAACCAGACTACGGTTGGTATGTCACGCTCTTGGCAGGCCTGGAGAACTTCAAAGCGGCGGCTTGTAGGGCAGACTCCAGGTTCAATTTTACGGCAGAGGTCGTTGTCTGCTGTGGTAAGCGTCATCTGTACTACGGCTTTTGTTTTTTGATTTATGCGTTCAAGAATGTCCAGGTCTCGCAGTACAAGATCAGACTTAGTTATCATTGTTGCACCAAAATTGTAACGTTCAATGATTTCCAGACAGCGGCGCATAAGGCATAATTCTTTTTCCAGCGGAATATAGGGATCTCCCATAGAGCCTGTTCCAATCATGCAGCGCTTGCGTTTTTTGCGTAGGGCTTCTTCGAGGAGCTGAGGGGCATTCTGTTTTACTTCGATATCTTCAAAATCATGAGTAAACTGATAACATTTACTGCGGGAGTCGCAATAGATACAACCATGCTGGCAGCCGCGGTAAATATTCATGCTGTGAGGAGTAAGAATTGATTTTGCATTTACGAAGTGCATGAAATAAGTATAACACACAAAATATGACAAGTGTGTGTCATATTTTGTGTGTCCACGCGAAAAATATTTTTGACAGTTTAATTAAATAAAGTTTGTCCAGGCGTGTTCTTCTTTTTCAGGAAGGCCGAACTTTTCTTTTCCAAGGGCAATTGATTTCATAAGGAAACTCATATTGCGGGCAAGTACGCGGAGAGTCTGCATTCCTTCTGCATCCTGAGCAGCTTCTCCCGGGGCGCCTCCGTGAATGTTGTTCCAGTATTGACTTGGTGCCATTACTATTCCGCTGATTGTAAAGAACTTATTCAAAACGTCAAAAGAGTCAGTTGTTCCACCGCGGCGGGCACAAACAAAT
>JAEEGH010016385.1_pt1 | contig 15946 bp, 11 predicted proteins | sample 9134181 | NCBI WGS metagenome assembly JAEEGH01 (sample SAMN16246544, study PRJNA631951) | gut metagenome | biome: gut microbiome; feature: rumen; material: DP-attached | host: Bos | place: Iran: Karaj | collected 2018-10
CCGATGACAACACCAGGGAATGCCTTGAGATCCACGGACGTGGAGACGCATACTCCAAGCTCGATCCCGGAGCCGTTGCATATTACGACGGTGCGGTCATTGTAGATCTTTCCGAGATCAAACCCATGATCGCAATGCCTTTCCATCCCAGCAATGCATTTACCATTGACGAGTTCAATGCAAATCCCGAGGACATCATTCACGAGACCGAAGAAAGAGCCAAGGTTTCATTCGGTGACAAGGTCGAGTTCGAACTTATGTCCAAGCTTCGTGACGGAAAATTCCACGTAGATCAGGGAATCATCGCAGGCTGTGCCGGCGGCGGATTTGAGAACATCTGTGCCGCTGCGGATATCTTAAGCGGTGCTTCGATCGGAGACAGGGAGTTTACTTTAAGCGTATATCCCGCTTCAATGCCCGTATATATGGAGATCATCAAGAACGGCTGCGCAGCCAAGATCCTCGAGACAGGTGCGATCCTCAAGACCGCATTCTGCGGACCCTGCTTCGGTGCCGGAGACACTCCTTCCAACAATGCATTCAGTATCCGTCACTCGACCAGGAACTTCCCCAACAGAGAAGGTTCCAAGGTTCAAAGCGGCCAGGTTGCTTCGGTCGCACTTATGGATGCGAGAAGTATCGCGGCTACCGCTGCAAACGGCGGTGTCCTCACCAGTGCGGAGAACTTCGAGTGCACTTACAATAAGTATCAGTATCACTTCGATGCAGGCATCTATCAGAAGAGAGTATTCGATTCAAAGAATGTCGCTAACCCCGACGAGAAGCTCATCCTCGGTCCCAACATCAAGGACTGGCCCAAGATGCCCGCACTTCAGGATAATCTCCTCATCAAGGTAGTATCGGAGATCCACGATCCCGTCACCACCACCGATGAGCTTATCCCTTCCGGAGAAACCTCAAGCTACAGATCAAATCCTCTCGGACTTGCGGAGTTCGCTCTTTCAAGAAAGGATCCCGAGTACGTGGGACGTGCCAAGGAAGTACGTGCGCAGGAGGAAAAGAGGGAAGAGGGAACTTCATTCGACAAGATGAGCGAAGAGGTTGCTAAGGCTGTGGAGACGGTTAAGAAGACCTTCGCAGACGTATCCGAATCCAACACCGGAATCGGTTCGACTATATTTGCCGTAAAGCCCGGAGACGGTTCCGCAAGAGAGCAGGCTGCATCATGCCAGAGAGTGCTCGGCGGATGGGCCAACATTGCAAACGAGTATGCTACCAAGAGATACAGATCAAACCTTATCAACTGGGGTATGCTTCCTTTCATTGTTCCTGCGGGAGACCTTCCTTTCAAGAACCTTGATTACATCTTCGTTCCCGGCATCAGGAAGGCAGTCACTGATAAGACCGACAGCGTCAAGGCATACACCGTTGATGCCGCATCCGGTCAGATGAAGGAATTTACCATGACTCTCGGAAGCCTCACCGATGAGGAAAGAGAGATCATTCTCAAGGGATGCCTCATCAATTACAACAGGAGATAAGATGGAGATCAACAAGACAGTATCCAATCCAATGCTTGTGGGTGCCATGCAGCTCATCAAGTCCGACGGAAAGAACCCGGATCCCGCGCATCAGGTCATGTTCCTTGAACAGCTGGACAGTGCGGAGCTCCTTGCGCCCGCCGATGTGAAGGCGGAGGTCGGACCGGACGGCGAAAAGCTCATGGACAAAAAGCACACCGTACGTTTCCCCGTTCTCACGGGTGCGGACGGAAGAAGGTTTTTCGTTGTGTTCACCGACAATGCCGCACTCGAAAAGGCAAGAAAGCTCGAGGGCGCATCGAAGCTTCCCGAGGAATTTGTTTCGGAAGCGGTCACGGTAAAGCTTGCGGATCTGGCGAAGTTCATCCTGACTCCCGGTCCCGACGGATCCGAGAATACGACCTACGGAATAGTCATCAATCCTTTCATGGAAAACATCGTGATTCCCAAGAGCCTCATGATGAACATAGTTGCAAAGAGAGCTCAGGAAGCAAGAGCAAGGCTCGAAAAAGCAACGAAGAAAATGGAAGCCATGGAGGGCGGGGACATCATACAGTTCCCCACCGGAGAAAAAAAGGAAGAGGACTAATCATTTAAACGGAATATGCCGATATAAAGAGCAGAAGCAAAACAGCCTCTGCTCTTTTGCTTTGATAAAATCACACAGACAGGAAAGCAGACGCAGAAAGGATTCAGGTGGACCCTAAACGGTCCCGGGGTGCAGCTCCGGAATCCCGGAGAGCGTTATTTTTGTTGCTTTTTTTCTGTGCAAAAAAGAAAGGAGAACATATTGAAGATTAACGGTTCGGTCACAGGAATGGAGTCCGAACGCAGCTTTAGTGCTGTGAATTATTCAGCAAGGAGCTTCAGAACAACGGAGGTCACCGATGAAGGCTTGAGGGGAGGGGTATCGAAGCAGGGCTCGTTTCTTGATACGCTTCTCGGAAAGTACGACAGTTCCGGAAAGGAGGAAACGAAGGAAACAGCGGAAGAAGGAGAGAAAGAAGAAGTGACTTTCGATGATATGATTGGAAATCTTTCGGTCGGAAAAAGTATCAGGATAAATGTTCCGATGCGAAGCTACTCACCCGGAAACGAGTATGTCGAGAAGATGTCGGCTCTATATATCTTTTCTCTTCTGTTCGAGGATTTCAGGGAAAGGATAAGGGAGATGATGGCAGGCTGCACGGACAGATACAATACCGTCAGAAATGCACAGCCCGCATACAGCGAAGCATATACCGGAATGAATCTTTCCCCGGCGAAGTTTGTAAGAACGGATTATGTTCAGAGAGATCTTTCCTTTGAATCAGAGGATACAAGCTTTACCGCAAAGGGCAAGGCGATATGCGCGGACGGAAGAGAGATCGAGTTTGGCATAAACGTGGGCATGAGCAGACGCTTTGAAAGTCTTGCGGAAAATCTTCTGAATGCGGGAGATGTTCACTGCATCGATCCGCTTGTGATCAATCTGGGCGGAGATGTCACATCCGTATCGGATCAGAATTTCTATTTCGATCTCGACGGTGACGGTGAAAAGGAATACATCAGCTCGCTTACGGGTGATAACGGATTCCTTGCACTGGACAAAAACGGCGACGGCATGATCGGCGACGGGACCGAACTGTTCGGTACAAAAACGGGCAACGGCTTTAAGGAGCTTGCTGCCTATGATTCGGACGGGGACGGATGGATCGACGAAGACGATGACATCTTCGATAAGCTTAAGGTATGGGTCAGGGATCCTGCGGGAGACAGACTTCTTTCGCTTAAGGATGCGGGAGTCGGTGCGATCAATCTCATGAATGCGGATACCGAATTTTCCCTGAAGAACGAATCGAACAAAACAAATGCGGTAATAAGGTCGACCGGAATGTTCCTTTTTGAGGACGGAAGAGCGGGAACGGTGCAGCAGATCGATCTGGTCAGTTAATGGACTTTTGGACCGCATAAGTGGTACAATACACCCGTGTGTTTGGAATACGGGAGATGAGGTGGGGCGTATGAAAAGACATACAATTTCATACGTCTCACTTTTTTTGTGCCAGATCCTCGTACTGGGTGCATGCTCTCAGAACGGACATATCGGCGGAAGAAGCATGGAACCCGTTGCGGTCCTTGATTTCGTCGTACCGTCCTCTTTTCCGAATGTGATGACCGATCTGGAGGGATATTCACTGGGGGCCGAGAAATATGCATACCTCAGGATGAATGACAGGGCCGGTGCGGTGGAAACCTTCCGTATCGTGGATATGGATTCGGATGAGACCGTATATGAAGGCTTTTTTTCGCAGGCTAAGGGAAATGACCTGCTTCTGGTCGGTGATTTTTCTGATCTTGCCACGCCGGGCTATTACCGGGTGGAATGTGAAACCTACGGTTGTTCCGAGGTTTTCCGGATATCAGAGGATCTTTACGGACAGCTTTCCGATAAGACCGGGGAATCGATCATCGAAAGCTGCAGGGATCTGAGCGCGGATCCGGTGACGGTTCTCGATTACCTGCAGGCATATGAATGGTATGCCGATATGCTTTCGGATACTCCCGATCCGTCCGGTGCCGGAGTGGTCTCGGGAGCACCCGATGAACTTGTCTGTGTGAGGGACTGGATATCCGGCAGGGATTACGAAGGAAGCGTCGGTACCGAAGCCGTTGTTTATTCCACAATCCTGGCGAAATTCAGTTTCCTTTACAAAAGCTATGACAGCGCACTTGCCACCGAATGCCTTCAAAAGGCATCATCCATATATTCACAGAGCGGAAATGTGGTAAAGAGTGATTCTGCCGCATTCAGGGCGCTGGCGGAGCTCTACAGGGCATCCGGAGAAAGCGCTTACGAGGCTGAACTTGTAAGCTATAAGGAATTCTTCTCGTCCGGTGATCTTCATCCCGATGAAGGATATATGTACGGTGCCATGACTTATATAGTCACAAGGCAGACCGTTGACAGGGATCTGTGCGATATGCTCGTCGATTCGATCCTCGCGGATGCCCAGTCCATCAATAACCGCAAAAGAGAGATAACCGATCCCATGTATTCACAGACCGGCGGAAACGATGAGATGATCGGTTATATCAGAACCCTGATGTGTGCCAATTACATCCTCAAGGGTTATGAATACGACCGTACGATGCAGATGATGCTCCATTACCTTTCGGGCCTGAATGTCGAGTCTTCCGTGTATGAACCCGAAGCCGGGACCGAGGGTGTATACTTCCTGATCTACAGCTGCATGGCAGCTCTGGAGAGGGATGGAAAAATATAATTAACAGAAAGTCAATAGAAGCAGGGTGAATTGAAATGATCAGACTTGTTCTTACCGCAATATATGTTGGGCTCTTTCTTATTTTCACGATACCTCTTATGATCGTGTGCGCGATAATGAGGAGATTCAATCCCTCCGGAGCCGATAAACTTGCCAATTCAACGGTTATGTGGGGGTTCAGGAGTGTCAGCCATGTTTGCGGTATCAAGCTCGAGGTAAGGGGCCGGGAAAAGGTGCCTGAGGACGGAGCACTTCTGTATGTCGGAAATCACAGGAGCCTGTTCGACATAGTGGTCGGATACCCCTTGTGCAAATGCCCCACAGGTGTTATTGCTAAAAAGTCAACAAAGAAGATCCCGCTTCTCAATATATGGATGATCCTTCTCCGCTGCCTGTTCCTGGACAGGAGCAATACCAAAAAGGGCCTTCAGGTCATTCTTGAAGCCATTGAGATGGTCAAGACCGGAACTTCCATTCTGATATTCCCCGAGGGCACCAGAAATAAAGATATCGATTCGGATAAGCTCCTTCCGATGCATAACGGAAGCTTTAAGATCGCTACCAAGGGAAACGTCCTTATCCAGCCCATGGCCATAGTCGGAACGGATCACATAATGAAAAAGCACCTGATGAAGGGTTCTTATGTCATTGTACAGTTCTGTGACCCCGTGGATCCCAAGACCCTGGACAAGGAAACCCTCAAAAATATAGGCGGATATGTGGGCGGAATCATAGAAGAAGCCTATGCGGAGATCAAGGCGGATTGGTCACCGACTGGACATTGAGGCCGTTTTGTGGTAAAGTCAGTGCGTATGTAAAACTTTGAACCATTCAAAGAGGTTTTCATGGAACAGTACCTTATTCACGGTGGAAATTCACTGGTAGGAGAGGTTGAGATCGGCGGAGCAAAGAATGCTGCGCTTCCTATACTCGCCGCTTCTATTATGACCGACGAAACCGTTCATATAGACAATGTTCCCGATGTCCGTGACACCAACGTGCTCATGGATGCAATGGGAAGCATAGGCATCATAGTCAATAAAGAGAACCGTCACAGAGTCACCATCAATGCCGCAGGCATCAATTCCACGGTGGTCTGTGATGAGAATATCAAGAAGATCAGAGCTTCTTATTATCTGATCGGTGCAATGCTCGGAAAATACAAGCATGCCGAGGTCACTCTCCCCGGAGGATGTGATATCGGATGCCGTGCCATCGATCAGCATATCAAAGGCTTCAGGGCACTCGGAGCCGAAGTTATTCTCGAACACGGAATGATCAAAACAAGAGCCGATCATCTGACGGGCAGCCATATTTATATGGATGTCGTCAGCGTCGGTGCGACCATTAATATAATGCTCGCGGCTTCAATGGCCGAGGGCAAGACCATTATAGAGAATGCGGCAAAGGAACCTCACGTCGTAGATGCGGCTAACTTCCTCAACTCCATGGGAGCCAACATCAAGGGCGCAGGTACCGATGTCATCCGCATCAAGGGTGTACAGAAGCTCCACGGAAGTGACTACGCCATTGTTCCCGACCAGATCGAAGCCGGAACTTTCATGCTGGCGGCAGCCGCAACCAGAGGAGATATCACCGTTAAGAATGTAATTCCCAAGCACCTCGAGTCCATCACCGCCAAGCTTCTTGAGATCGGATGCGAGGTAATGGAACAGGGAGACCAGGTGAGGGTTGTATGTTCGAGAGGTCTCAGACATACACATATCAAGACACTTCCCTATCCCGGCTTCCCCACCGATATGCAGCCTCAGATAACCGTAGTGCTCGGACTTTCCGAAGGAACCAGCATCGTTACCGAGAGCATATTTGAAAACAGATTCAAGTATGTCGATGAGCTGATAAGGATGGGAGCAAGCATCAAGGTAGAAGGCAACACCGCCATCATTGACGGAGTATCCAAATACACCGGAGCAGGCATTGCTGCACCGGACTTAAGAGCGGGAGCAGCTCTTGTGCTTGCGGCTCTTGCTGCCGAGGGAGAGAGCGCAGTCGACAACATCCGCTACATCCAGAGAGGATACGAGGACTTCCATCTCAAGCTGAAGAATCTCGGTGCCGATATCAAGGTGGTTGACAGGGAAACCGATTACCGCGGCTTTAAGCTGATGACCGGCTGATCAATAAAATCTGTTGACATAAGCCTGCGATTATAGTAGGTTCTTATATAAGTTAATAAGTCTCTTATTCAGAGTTGGCAGAGGTACATAGGACCGATGAAGCCACGGCAACCCCGGAAACGGAAGGTGCCCACCTGAGCGATATTTCGAACAATAAGAGGATGAATAAATAGCCCGTATTTTGAATCCGCTTCTTGTTTGGAAGCGGTTTTTTTAATGCCCGTCCTCTGACTTAATGAAGATGCAATGGACGATATGTCCGGAAAGGAACAATATGGAAAAAATACTCTTCACATCCGAATCCGTAACGGAAGGACATCCCGACAAAATCTGTGATGCCGTATCCGACGCCATTCTCGATGCAATGGTTGAACAGGATCCCATGAGCCGTGTAGCTTGTGAGACCGCAACCTGCACCGGATTCGTTCTCATCACCGGTGAGATCACAACCAAGGCAAATGTCGATATTCAGGCGATCGCAAGAAAGACGATCGTTGACATCGGCTATGATTCATCCGAAAAGGGCTTCGACGGAAATACCTGTGCCGTACTCGTTGCACTCGACAAGCAGTCACCCGATATCGCAATGGGTGTCGACAAGGCTCTCGAAGCAAGAGAGAACCAGATGAGCGATGAGCAGATCGAAGCTATCGGCGCAGGCGACCAGGGCATGATGTTCGGTTATGCCGTCAACGAGACTCCCGAGCTTATGCCTTATCCCATCTCACTTGCACACAAGCTTACAAGAAAGCTTACCGAGGTAAGAAAGAACGGAACTCTTCCCTATCTCAGGGCAGACGGAAAGAGCCAGGTATCCGTAGAGTATGATGCGAACGGAAAGCCCGTAAGACTTGAAGCTGTCGTACTTTCAACCCAGCACGATGAAAAGGTTACACAGGAGCAGATCCACGAGGATATCAAAAAGTATGTATTCGATCCCGTTCTTCCTAAGGAACTGATCGATGACAATACCAAGTTCTTCATCAATCCCACCGGAAGATTCGTTATCGGCGGACCCAACGGTGATGCGGGACTTACCGGAAGAAAGATCATCGTTGACACCTACGGCGGATATGCCCGTCACGGCGGCGGCGCATTCTCCGGAAAAGACTGCACCAAGGTGGACAGAAGCGCAGCTTACGCAGCAAGATATGTTGCCAAGAACATCGTAGCCGCAGGCATTGCCGATAAGTGTGAGATCCAGCTTTCATATGCTATCGGTGTTGCACAGCCCACTTCCGTAATGGTAGATACATTCGGAACCGGTAAGATCGATGATGAGAAGCTTGTCGAGATCGTAAGAGAGAATTTCGATCTTCGTCCCGCAGGAATCATCAAGATGCTCGATCTCAGAAGACCCATCTACAAGGCAACAAGCGCATACGGACACTTCGGACGTACCGATGTTGATCTTCCCTGGGAGAAGACCGACAAGGCAGAGCTTTTAAAGGGTTATCTTAAATGAGATATGATTATCTGATAGTCGGTGCCGGACTCTTTGGCGCAGTGTTCGCTCATGAAGCTTCGTCCAAAGGAAAGAAATGTCTCGTTATCGATAAAAGGAAAAACATAGCGGGAAATATCTACACCGCCGAAGAACACGGCATAAACGTGCACAAGTACGGAGCACATATCTTCCATACCTCCGATAAAAAGGTCTGGGACTATGTAAACAGGTTTGCCGAGTTCAACAACTTCATCAATGCTCCCGTTGCAAAATACGGAGATGAGCTTTACAACCTTCCGTTCAATATGAACACGTTCAGTAAGATGTGGGGAATACAGACTCCGGAAGAAGCAAAGAAGATCATCGACGAGCAGAAGAAGGATGGCTTTAAGGAGAATCCCGAAAATCTCGAAGAGCAGGCAATATCGCTTGTCGGAAAAGATATCTACGAAAAACTGATCAAAGGCTACACCCAGAAGCAGTGGGGAAGAAAGTGCACCGAACTTCCCGCATTCATCATCAAGAGGCTTCCCGTAAGGTTTACCTTTGACAACAATTATTTCAACGACAGATATCAGGGAATCCCGATCGGCGGTTATACGAAGCTTGTGGAGAATATGCTGAGCGGCATTGATGTAAAGCTCGGCACAGCATATAAGGATTTCATACGCGAGGATAAGGAAGATACCTTCGATAAGGTGATCTACACAGGCCCTGTTGACGAGTACTTCGATTACAAACTCGGAACACTCGAATACAGATCGCTCCGTTTTGAAGAAGAATATCTGCCTGACTGTGACAACTTCCAGGGAAATGCAGCGGTCAATTACACATCCGCCGATGTGCCCTATACAAGGATCATAGAGCACAAGCATTTCGAGTTCGGCGTAGGCGCCGGCACTGTCATAACGAGAGAATATCCGAGCGAGTGGAAGCCCGGCGACGAACCTTATTATCCCGTCAACAACGACCGGAACAATGATCTCTACGAGCAGTACAGAGTACTTGCAGCCGAAGAGAAGAACGTGATCTTCGGAGGAAGGCTCGGAGTATATAAGTACTTCGACATGGACAAGGTCATCGCATCGGCGCTTGAAGTTGCCGGGAAAGAATTGTAAAACAGGCGGAGGCTTACGCTGTTTCACTGCAGCATCAAAAAAATCAAGCCCTGCGGAAATCGATCCGCAGGGCTTTTGCTTTGTGATTTTATCAGCAGCTGAAGTTGAACATCATTCCGCTGTATATGCTTGAAGTGTAAGGCGATGAGAAGTTGTGTCCGGGGTTTTTGTATGCGACGATCTTGCGGTTTACATACTGCATCGGGTCGAGTGAAACCTGCGCACTCTTTTTCATCATCGAATTCGAGAAATCTTTGAGAGTACTGAAGGTCTTTCCAATATCGTCGCTTTCACCCGCAACACTTCTGAGCTTATCGGAGTCGATCGAAAGAGATCCGCCCGATTCAATGTTGATACCGAGCTCTCCGAGAGCGTCCTTGTAAGCTCCGGTTATGCCGCTCAGCTCATTGTCGAGAACTCTCGTCTTGATGCCCTGTCCCGAGTAGGAGTTGACTGCCTTGAGGAATTCATTGAAGCTTCCTATCAGCTGTCCTACGTTTTCTTCAACGGAATCAATGTCGGCTTTGACATTTATGGTGGTGGGCTTTCCTTCGGGACTTGTGCTGTTAAGCGTAACTTCATACATCTTGCCGATCGTGAAATGATTGGATGATGCATGCCTGTCTTCTCCATTCAATGTGAACAGTGCGTTGGTAGGATAACTGCTCACCTGTCCGAGTCCGAAATATTCGACCGAACCGGATGCCTTGGAAGTCCTGTCATCGCTGATGGAGAAGATGGTGTTCTTTCCGAGGGTGATGCCGTTTGAATCGGATACGATCTTTATGGCGGACTGCATTCCGCGCTCTTCTATTGATGCACTGAGACCGATGCCCGCATTGTTCACAAGCCTAACGAGTCTCTGCTGGATGTTTTTGTTGGATTCACCGTCGGAGATATGGAACTGGAATTCGTAGTTCATATCACCTATTCCGACATCAAAGGAATAATTGTCTTCCGGAAGTGAAACGGGAATATCCGAAAGGAACTTACCCGTGTTCTCCTGGGGAGAAGCAAGCTGCTTTACTTCGATGTCAAAGGAAGGAATCGAATCCGAATTGTTGTCGCCGATGTAATCGACGGATACGATATCGGGATCCGTTGAAGCCGCATGCTTTTTGTTGAATGCACCGTCCTCTTCAAGACCGCCGACTTCCGCAAGTGAAGAGCGCAATGATCTGGCGGACTCTTTAAGTCCGATCGCACCGATCTTAGCCTCCTGATCATTTACAGGAAGATACCAGGGAGCATCTTTATTTGCTTTGACAATGGAATTATAAGTACTTCGAAGCTCACTCTTCTTGTGAGTGTCGTACTTGGATATCTTCGGGGCGCCGTAGGCCGTCAGATAATTATTGAATATTGTATTAGATACAGCACTCATTGCCACGCCCCCTTTCTTCCATGAAATGTGTGACAGCCGGTGCAGGCTTAAGCTCCGCTAAAGGGATCCTTCCCCTATACGCGGAAGACGTATACCGAAAAATCGATACTACGCCACCATCAGACTATTAGTTAAGTTTAAGTTAACACCTCAAAGTCAATTTTGCAAGATGTTTTTTTGCGTATTTTAAAGGCTTTTCGGCATTTTTTGTCTGAATTCATTCAGAACGTCCGAGTCAATCTTGCAGTATTCTGACTATTTTATGTATATATCGGCAATATTCAGACAAAATATAATAGGCCTGTTTTCTTTTATTATGGAATAAATTCATATATAATTTTGTTCGTTGAAAGGAAGGGAAAATGGATAAAGAACTCGTTTTGGTTATAGATTTCGGCGGACAGTACAACCAGCTGGTCGCAAGAAGAGTAAGAGAAAATAATGTCTATTGTGAGATCTATTCTTACAGGACTCCGATCGAACAGATCAAGGCAATGAATCCCAAGGGCATCATCCTCACCGGCGGACCCGCAAGCTGCTATGAAGAGGGCGCCGCATCGTGTGATAAGGAGCTCTTCGAAATGGGAGTTCCCGTCCTCGGCCTCTGCTACGGAGCACAGCTTATGAGTCTTGTGCTCGGCGGAAATGTCGAGAAGGCCCCCGTAAGGGAATACGGTCACACAGCTCTTAAGGTGGACACATCCTCACCCGTATTCGAGGGGGTAAAGGAAAACACAACCTGCTGGATGAGCCATAATGATTATATCTCGAAGATAGCTCCGGGTTTTAAGTCGATCGCAGTGACCGACAATTGTCCTTATGCAGCGATCGCTAATGATGAAAAGAAATTATACGGTTTCCAGTATCATCCCGAGGTTCTTCATACTCCCGAGGGAACGAAGATGCTCGGTAATTTCCTCTACAATGTCTGCGGATGCGCGGGCGACTGGAAGATGGATTCCTTTGTACAGGAACAGATAAAGCTCATCAGGGAAAAAGTAGGAAACGGAAAAGTTCTCTGTGCGCTTTCGGGAGGAGTTGATTCTTCCGTTGCCGCGGTACTTCTGTCCAAGGCGGTCGGAAAGCAGCTCACATGCGTATTCGTAGATCACGGTCTCTTGAGGAAAGACGAGGGAGACCAGGTAGAAGCCGTATTCGGTCCGGATGGCCCCTACGATCTTAACTTCATAAGAGTAAATGCTGCAGAGAGATACTACGTAAAGCTTGTGGGAATCGCAGAGCCCGAAAGAAAGCGTAAGATCATCGGCGAAGAATTCATAAGAGTATTCGAGGAAGAAGCCAGGAAGATCGGACGCGTAGACTTCCTTGTACAGGGAACCATTTATCCGGATGTTGTAGAATCCGGTCTCGGCGGTGAATCCGCAGTCATCAAATCACATCACAATGTGGGCGGTCTTCCCGAGCATGTTGATTTCAAGGAAATAATCGAGCCCCTCAGAAATCTGTTCAAGGACGAAGTTCGTAAGGTCGGACTTGAACTCGGAATTCCCGATCAGCTCGTCTTCAGACAGCCCTTCCCCGGCCCCGGACTCGGTATCCGTATAATCGGAGATGTTTCCGCGGAGAAGGTTAAGATGGTCCAGGATTCCGATGCGATCTACCGTGAAGAGATTGAAGCCGCAGCTAACGAGTATGCTTATGAAGCAGCGGAGGCAGCAGGCGTTAAGATAGACAGGGAAAAGCCCGACCATGCGCTTCTTAGGAGTTACTGGCCTTCATGGATGCCCGACCAGTATTTTGCGGCGCTTACAAATATGCGCAGTGTCGGCGTTATGGGAGATGAGAGAACTTATGATTTCGCCGTGGCACTTCGTGCGGTCAAGACAGTTGATTTCATGACCGCAGAGTCCGCACAGATTCCTTATGAGATCCTGATGAAGGTAATGAACCGCATCATCAACGAAGTAAGAGGAGTCAACAGGGTGCTCTACGATCTTACTTCGAAGCCTCCCGGGACAGTGGAGCTGGAGTGACCTTTTGCCCGCACGGCACAATCAGTGATATCGGATTGCAGATAATCTATCAGGTTATCTGCAATTTTTGTTAAAATGGTATGTGTGTCACCGATGAGCATTATGGGAGAAAAGAATCTATGGCATCAAGTATCGTGCACCTTGCGATAACGAACGAGCTTACAAAGAAAAACGTTTTTAAAGATCCGGCCAGGCTGAAGTTTGGTGCGGTGGTAGTTGATGCCGGAGTCGGCGGAAATCAATTCGGAAACACCCATATGAAGGTGTTTGTTGAAGAAGGCAAAAAGAAAACCTATGATCTTGACAGATACCGTGAAATGTTCGGGGAGCGGATGCTGACGGATGACCTGTATATGGGCTATTATCTGCATCTGGTGCAGGATTCTCTGTACAGGCACTATGTTTATGACATTCATCACTGGAATCCGAGGATCCCGGGAAATGTCGAAAGGCTGCATAAAGATTATGAGATCCTGAACCGGTATATTATCGATAAGTACCGGCTGATCAACGATCTTACCGTTCCGGAAGGATTTGAGAAAGAGGATATAAACCGGCTCGGGGACTTCGACACGGATGAGCTCCTGAGGAACATGAACAAGTTTTTTTCACCGGTGGATGAAGAACCGTTTTTCTTTTTTACAAGAGAAATGTCTGATGAATTCATAGAGGAAGCTGTGGAATTCTGCACTGATGAAGTCAGGAAACTCCGAAATGGGGAGCAGGGTCTGGATATGCTGAAATTTGCCTGGAACAGCTCACCTGCATAGATAAATAATGATCATGACACCGCATGATGATGTAAAAGACATCGTGTACGGCTGCCGATGCGTACGACCGGGGCAGGAAGCATAATTTGGTGCTTCCCCTGTTCTGTGGTAATATGGAGAAGGTATTTGCCGAATTATGATATGGGGGGTAACAAATGAAACGGCTTTTTTCGAAACTGCTGCTCGCGCTGATCACTGCAGCGGCAATGCCTTTTATTATAAGCTTCAGGGCTGATGCGGCTGTTCCCATTAACAGCGCCACATTTCCGGATGCTAATTTTAGGGCTGTCATTTCATCAAGTTACGATCAGAACGGGAACGGCATTCTTGATGACTATGAGATTGCCACAACACTGAATATATACTGCGAGGGAATGGGTATCAGATCCGTGAAGGGTGTTGAGTATTTCACCGCACTTCAGGGACTCTGGTGCAAGGATAACTATATTTCTTCGATGGACCTCAGTAACAACAAGGATCTCCGCGGTGTATGGTGTTCCAACAACCTCTTCACCTCACTTGATTTTTCGGGCAATCCCGAGCTGGTCTGGGTTTATTGCTACGATTGCAATCTTGTATCGCTCAACGTTTCAAACAATCCCAAAATGGCATTCATCGAGTGCAACACCAATCCGCTTCCGGTACTGGATGTCAGCCATAATCCGGAGCTTGAGCATCTGATGTGCGGATCGTGCGAACTGTATTCTCTCGATCTGTCGCACAATCCCAAGCTCACTCATCTGGATGCGTTCAGAAACCATCTGACCACACTTGATGTCACACATAATCCCAAACTGAAGAGACTTGATATCTGGGATAATATGGGACTCGGAAGCATCGACGTAAGCTACAATCCCGGACTGCAGTATTACAACTGTGCACATAACGGTGTGTTTGTGGTTGATGTCAGCCACAACCCCGAGCTTCAGAAGCTCATCTGCAGCTACAACTATATAAGTGCACTTGATCTGTCACACAATCCCAAGCTCGCATATCTTGATTGCGCATGCAATCAGCTTGCGGCACTGGATCTGTCCTATAACCCCGATGTTTTCTTTTTACAGGCATTTACGAACAACTTCGTAACTCTGAATATCGGAAATAATCCCTTCCTTATCAAGACCTATACTTCCGGAACTGTGAAGGCTGAGTATGCGGTCTGCAGGGGACATTCGTGGTCGATAGATTACGGTGAGGATCTTCTTTATTTCCTTTGCTTTGATGACGGTGTGCTTTTAACAATGGCTCCCACCACCGGTGTGATGCCTTCGTTCACCGATGTGCATTACGATCCTGCTGTAGCAGGTGACCTGATAACAAGAGAAACAGCGGTTCTGCTTCTCTATAATATGGCAGGCTGTCCCGCAGTGAGGGGACGTTCCGGTTATACGGATATTGTGCCCGGATATCCTTATGAGAAGGCTGTGATCTGGGCGGAGAAAAATGACATCTGCGTCGGATACCCTTACGTATCATCCGATACCTTCGGTGTGGGTAAGCCGGTGACCAGACAGGATCTTGCCTTTATGATGCAGAGATTTTCCGAGTGTGTCGGATTCAAGAGTGCATTTGATTACGGCAGGACCGATGATTACATCGATTATTATGACATTGATTATTATGCATGGGACGGAGTTACCTGGGCAGTCACATGGGAGATAATGGACGGCAGGGGCGTTCCCGGTTCATCCAAGGCGGAGCAGTATATCGATCCCCACGGGGCCGTAACAACCGCCGAATTTGTATATATGGTTTACAGGATGATCGCTGTAAACAGTTAATATATAAAAAAATAAGAAACGGAGAAGAATATGGTATACGACAGAAGACCGGACGACATGGTAAGGATCACCACACCCGAGCTTGCGGATGCTTTCATCGAAGAGCAGCTTCAGGCACTCAGGGAGCAGATCGGAGACAAGAAGGTGCTGCTTGCACTTTCCGGAGGAGTTGACTCATCCGTAGTAGCGGCAATGCTCATCAAGGCTATCGGCGACAATCTTGTCTGTGTTCACGTTAATCACGGATTGCTCCGCAAGGGTGAACCCGAGCAGGTTATCGAGGTATTCCGTAATCAGATGAAAGCAAATCTGATCTATGTGGATGCTACCGACAGATTCCTGGATAAGCTTGCAGGCGTATCCGATCCCGAGACCAAGCGTAAGATAATAGGCGGAGAATTCATTGAGGTATTTGCAGAGGAAGCAAGAAAGCTTGACGGAATCGAATTCCTCGCACAGGGAACCATCTGGCCCGATATTCTGGAGAGTGAAGCGGGCATCAAGGCTCATCACAATGCCGGCGGTCTTCCCGAAGATATGAAGTTT
>JAEEGH010016386.1_pt1 | contig 15945 bp, 14 predicted proteins | sample 9134181 | NCBI WGS metagenome assembly JAEEGH01 (sample SAMN16246544, study PRJNA631951) | gut metagenome | biome: gut microbiome; feature: rumen; material: DP-attached | host: Bos | place: Iran: Karaj | collected 2018-10
CGTCAGTTGAACAAAAAGCATCTTGCGACGGAATTCGGTGCCCTATTCTCTCCAGACAAAATCATCGCCGTTCCCAACTGCCCGGACGATTTCGATGCCTTCTGGGCCGTCGAACGTGAAAAACTTGCCAAATGCCCGATGGAAGCGAAGCTTGTTCCTGTTTCCGTTTTGCCAAAATATGAAAACAAAATCGAATGTTATGCCGTTGAAATCACGTGTCTTGGGCGTGCTCCTGTGACTGGCTATCTGGCCTATCCGAAAGACGCCAAGCCAAAATCGCTGCCAGCCGTCGTCGATTACGAAAGCATGGTCTGGCAGGACGCTCCGAAGAACATCGCCTGCAACACGGCCTTTGCCGCCAACGCCATTGCGCTGTCCGCCAGCTGGCATGGTCTCGAAACAGGCCATCCCGCCGAATGGTATGTCCAGAAAGGAAAGGAATTCTATCTGGAAGGCGGTCGCTACAATGCACAGGATCCGCTCAAATGGGTCCAGCATGACATGTTCTTCCGCGTCTTGCGCGCATTGGACTACATCAAAACGCGCCCCGAATGGAACGGAAAGGATTTGGTGACGCGCGGCGGCAGCCTTGGCGGCATCGAAAACCTCTGCGCCGCGGCGTTGGATAAAGATATCACGATCGCCATCATCAGCGTCCCATCCGCTTGCGACTACAATGCGCAGGCCGCAGGACGATGCCCACAAGGCGTTTTCCGTAAAGGAGATGGCCCAAAATTGCTTCGGGAGAATCCCGCCATCGCAAAGTCGATGGCTTATCACGACGGCGTAAACTTCGCCAAGAGAATCACCTGCGACACATACGTCTGCACGGGTTTCGCGGATGAATCCTGCTATCCGAGCAATGTTTTCTCCATGTTCAATGCGATTCCCGCCACCACGAAAAAGTTCATGAGCACGAATCCTTTCACGGGCCATTTCGGCACGACTCGCAACACGGAAGGCGACAAACGCCTCTCAGAAGGCTTCAACACGGTGACCGTCCTGCAGGATCCAATGTAAGACTGGCGGCTTTATTACAAGGAAACAAACTTGGAGCGGCCTTTGGCATAACTAAATCATTTATTATCAACCACGAATGAACACGAATTAACACGAATTTTTAACCACAGATCACACAGATCACACAAAAATGCCTCGCCGCCGGGCCGACAATGCCCGAAGGATTCAATGATAAAAACAAGACGCTGATCATGAATGACGCAAACTGCTCCGGCGGCTCGGCGGTTGTCATGCGCTGCGCGGCGGCAAAGGATGTCATGCGGAAACTCGTGGCCATGGAGAAAATCCTTCGCGAAAAAACAAGAAAATAAACAATGGTAGTATGATGTCATTGAAAGCCTATTCTTTGCTGTTGTCTTCGATAAGTGCGTTCATGATGCTTCGCGCCGCCGACACCGAAGTCAATCTTCTGCGGGCGGATCGTATCGAGGCTGCCACCATGCATTGCAAAACCACAGGCATCCGCGGTTATATGATGAATGACATCGCGCGTGACCGCTATATCAATGCGCACAAGCAATATATCGCAGGCGAAGAGTGTTTTCATATCGATGTCAACACCGACGGCGAGGCGACATTCACGTTTCCAGATCCGCTGCCTGCGCCCTATGCGGAGAATCCAGGGGAATTGATTCACTTGTATGTCGGCATCGATCCGCAGCCTCCCGCTTCCACTTTCCGTGTATCAGGCAGAGTAAAACTAAACAAAGGCGCAATACGGCTGAGCCATGGGCCAACATTCCAGCCAGCGGCTGACTGGCAGAATTTCGACTACCAAGGACGTCCGTTTTTCATTCTGTTGACACCCGCCGCAGGAGCGTCGCTCAGCCTTGCGGACATCAAAATGACGGCTGTCTATCCCGCAATCGGCGGCGAAATCGCTTTGCCAGACGGCGGCAAACTCACACGCTTTCTGCTCCCCGAAAAAGCGGATTTCGTGACACGTTGGAGCATCGCCATGTGGCGTGGCTGGTTGTGGAAACTGACCGGCGTGGCGCTGCCCATCGAAACCGTGAAGACAGTCGCGCCGACTCCAGGAGCCTTCGCGGCTTTCCGTGACAAGAGTCTTGAACGAGGCTGGCGGCTTCAAGTAAACCGTGAAGGTATCACGTTGAATTGCAGTGAGGAAGACGATGTCGCGCCTGCGCTTTTCGACTATTTGCGAATGGCTCTTGGCTGCGCTTTCTACGCTCCCGGCTGCGAAAAACTGCCGCAAACGCCTATCGCGGAATTGCCTGCGATAGACCGCCAGACAAAGCCGCATTATCAGGCGATGCTCCACAGCAACCATTATCCGATAATGTCGGGCGGCAAGAAGCGGGATCTGCGATACATCTGCAACGACGTGAACTACTACCATCTGAACTATCCGGATTGGATCCATGTTCTGAACACCACCCTACCCGCCGAACTGTATTACAAAGAGCATCCAGAATATTTCATGATGGATTCCAACGGCAACCGAGTCGTTGCATACCGTCCCAGTTATACTCATCAATGCTTTTCTAATCCAGACGCACGGCGCGTCATGCTCAAAGGACTGACTGACATCACAAAGGCGCAGCCCGGTCTTCACCGAATGTGTTTCGAACCAGGCGACACCGATCTCTTCTGTCTCTGCCCAAAATGCGTCGAATTCAACGGAACGAAAAAGACCAATATCGATCTCCTAATGGATTTTTCCAATGAAGCGGCGGCGGCCGTCAAGCAAATCGATCCAGATATGGCCATCTATCGTTGCGCATACCTAAACCGTTGCTTTCCACCGACCAAAGTGACAGTTGCAGACAACATTCACGTTTTCTTCTGCCTGACTGAACACGTCATGCCATGCACCATCCACCCCGACTGCGCAAGAAACCAAGCAGGAATCAAAATGGCCGAACAATGGCGGCAGGCTCTCGGCGGCGACACGTCACGGCTCGGCTTCATGACCTACGACGACGCCCGGCCGCTGTCTCTCGCGCGCATGGCGGAATATTACAACCAGTTCGCCAGCGGTGATTTCTACATGTTCCAATGGCATTACACGCCACTCGCGACACAGTTCGTCATGCCACGATGGAATCTCGGCGAAGACGCCGACAAGCTGATGGAGGAGTTTGATCTCAACTACTACGGCAAGGCTGGTCAGGCGATGCACGACGTGACGCTTTTCATCGATGAATATGCCCGCAACTACACGCATAAAGCCAATGAAGGCAAGCTGACCGCCCTCTTCTGCGGACACCAGATGCACGTTTCGGCCAGTGCATTCGACCGCAAGGCATTGGACCATATCTATACGCTCTTCGACAAGGCGATTGCCGCCGCAGGAGACGACAAGTTGCTCCGTTCACGAATCTTTCAAGAAAAGAAATGCGTCGTCGCAGAGGATTTCATCCAATTCGGCCCCGCCACTTGCGCGACCGACAAAGAACTGGAGGCGTTTGTCAATCGTCTGATAGATTTCATCACGATGGCCCGCGAAGCGCCGGACAAGTTTGGCGGCATCACGCCTGATCAACCCATGCGGAATTTCATTCTCAGCACGACCGGCCTGTCGATTCCAGACACAGGCAAATTCTGGGCGAACGAACCATACGTGGATGATTTTCTCGCCGCCCCCATGTCATTCTTCTCAGCGGCGGACAAGATTCCAAGCGGATGGTACTTCAAACCGCTGTCCATGCGCGGCGTGGAATCCCCTACTCTGTACAGTTACCAATGTCCGCCAAGATACAGCTTGGCTTTGCGGCGTCCAGGCTGCGGAAAAAGCACGGTGACGCTCACGCTGACACTTTCGGAAACTCCTTCGGCGGCAAGTTTTCTCGCAATCGAAGGGCAGGATGACGATAAGCCAGGCGTTTCCCAAATGAACATCACCGTCAACGGGAAATCTGTATTTTCCGGCTTGAACCGCTTTCCAGAACGGTCATGGGGCCGCATGGGCATCACCATTCCCGCAGGTTTGCTGAAGGCGGGGCAGAACACCATTGTGATCGCCAACACCACTCCGGACACGCCGTCGCGTTCAGCGCGTTTCACCGATGCCGCGGAAGCCGCCAAAGATCCGCAATGGGGCTGGATTGTTCTTTCGGAAGCCTACTGGCTGGATCCGAACGGCGATTTTGACCGTTTTGCCAAAGGCGAATTGAATCAGACATGGTGCTTTTACAATGGAAACAGTATGGGCACAGCAAAAGTCCATGACGGACAGATTGAACTCACGGATGCCGAAATGGGGCCCGCCTTCTATTATAAGCATCAACAGCCAAAACTGGCGATCACGCCAGATGGACAGGTCAAACTCACCATCAAGGCATCAGGCAACGGCATATTACGGGTAGGCCTTTGGAACTACCGCCCGTACAAAGGCGACAACGGCGATGTCGTTTCGCTCAGCGGCTATTGCGGCAGTCAGACAAAATTACTGCCCAGAAGCGAATCGCCTACGTTCCAATTGACCGAAACACCACAAATGTTTACATGCATTCTAACTCCACCGAAAGGCACAGGTCTCGTTATTCCAAGAATATATGCAGAAAATGGCGCTCACGCAACGGTGACGGAATTCCGCCTGGAACTCCTGCAACCTCAAAACGAATGATTCTTGAGGTAATTTCAAAACAGGAGGTAGCAAGGGCGTCCCCGCCCTTGACAAGGCCGAGACGGCCTTGCTACCACGAATTTTGAAATTAGCTCTCTTGTTATTTAAAATCAACACACCAATATATGCAACATAAAACTCAAGGAATTAATCCTCAAAAACAAGAACGCCCCCTATTCCGCAGAAACATCCGCGTCCTCTGAATCATAATCATCATATTCCAGTAAATCTTCAATCCTGCACGACAAGGCGCGAGCAAGCGAGAGCAACGTTTTTCCCGCCGCTTTGTTGATATCTTTCGAACGTGCCTCATACTGCTGGATCGTACGAAGATTCACGCCGGATTCTTCACTGAGTTTGCGTTGCGTCAGACAACCATTTTTCCGTCGTGTCTGAAGACGAGTCGGCAATGCTTTTTTATGGATAATGCGCTCCAATGTATCAACGCCCTTTTCTTCAGATGCCTCATGCAGAACAGGATACAGACGAAGAATTTCCTCCATGGAAATTGATTCATGAATATTTTGAAACGGTCTGCAACTATGCCATTGGAAATAGGCCAGCATCCATCCGCACCAATATTCAGGCGATGGTATATATTCCGTCTGGGCTTGCACATTATCAAGCGAAAGCCCACATTTTCGCATGACTTCCAAGACCAATTCCGTTCCAGACATGCCGCAAACATATTTCGGAACGCCACGTTCAAATTGCGCGGCAATTCCGGATGATATCATCATGGAAAGAAAATCATCCAAATCAATCTTGCAGACTTGCCGCGCGAAATCAAAGGCCTCCCCAAGATTCCGCATGGCATCGTCTAGATATTGTTCATTGTAGGCGTGGATCATCAGGCTGGATTCCTTCTCTGACAATGTCTCGAATAAACAGGCCGTCCAAATCCTCTCGTTCAAGCTCCTCGCGGAAAGCGGTCCGTGCGTTGTCATCTCGCTGTTTTCGCTTTGGAAAGTAAATCACATAAGGCACTTCCATACTCGACACAAAGCGAATCAAAGAAAAAGCCTTCTCGCTTTTCAAAACAAATTGCTCGCCTAGCCCACCAAGTCTCATGGCATAGCTCAGCTGACGAAGCGATATTTCGTTGTTCGCAAAAGCCCTGGCAAATGAAAAATAGGAATCGTCTGCACGATAGCCGACAATCGCGTCAAATCGGTCGATATCCGGCAAATAATTCTCAATCAACCATTCAACTGAACGTCTCATGACAGGAGTTGAAACACGAATTTGGCGGTATTTCATCAGCAAGGCAAGCCAATGCAGAATCGTGTACTCCCTTGAGGCCAGATTCAGAATCCGTAGTTCCAATGGATTGATGACGTATTGGTTGACATAGCCATCCGAGTTTTCACTGCAGGCCCATTCTTTTGCAAGATCTTCATTTTCAGTGCAGTAGAAACCCATACCGTAGTCATTGTACGGCTTTCCTTTGCCATATTCAGGCTTTTGCACGATTTCTGGTGAACCGTGATATAGAATCATAGTGCGCATAGTATTTATACTTCTATAGAGTTATATTTTATATAAATATACTTCTCTAGAAGTACTTTTCAAGAAACCCCCTCATGATTTTTCACAATCTCCGCGCCTTCCATCTTGAGCAGCTTCAATTTTCGATCGATGCCGCCAGCGTAGCCTGTGAGAGCGCCATCCACTCCAACCACACGATGGCAGGGGATGATCAGCGATATCGCATTATGGCCTACCGCGCCGCCGACGGCTTGCGCTGACATGCCGCGAAGTCCTTTCATTTCAGCGACTTTCAATGCGATTTCACCATACGTCATCGTCTTGCCATACGGAATGGACAACATGATTTTCCAGACGATTTTCCGAAATTCAGTCGTCCGCATGGTCAATGGCGGCGTGAAGTCGGGCTCCTTACCGCTGAAATAAACGTCCAGCCAACGAACCGTCTGTCGGAAAATCGGAAGTTCTTTTTCCTCATGGTCTTGCGACAATCCAGCGGCAAAATATTTCTGCCCGTCAAACCACAATCCACACAGGGCCTCTCCGTCGGATGCCATCGTGATGCCGCCCAGCGGCGATTCATAGTGCATTGTGTAGTCCATGAAAAACTCCTGAAATCATTTTCATACCATATATTATAAAACGTGCCGTCGCATCGTCGCGTTTGGACGGATTCCGCAGTTTTTTTGAAAAAAATCACAAAAACGCGTTAAGAAATCGTCGATTCAAGCGTCATATAGATAAAAGCAAAACAAAAAACGTCCACTCCAACCCGATGTCCATCCTCTCACCATACACGGAAAAGCATTTCGAAGGTATTGTACGCCAACACCTTCCGTTCTTTCGCGGCATGGCGTTGCGCATTCTCAAAAATGAGGCGGATGCGGATGACGCCGTCCAGACGGCATTGCTGAAAGGCTGGAACAGACGTTTTTTCATCCGTTCGTCAGAGAAAATGGTCGGCTGGCTGGGCCGCATCGTCATCAACGAAAGCTACAACATCTTCCGCAAACGACAACGGGAGGCCATCGTCACGACGGCTTCACTGCCGGATGTGGCGACAGAATCCGAAACGGATTCCCATGAAGAGCAGATTCGGAAACTCGAAACTGCCATCGCGGAACTACCTGAAATCTATCGAGATACAATCCATATCGCCGTTTTAGGCGAACTTGATGCAGAGGAAGCCGCGAGGCTTCTGGACTGCCCCGTCAACACTCTCTACCAACGGATCCACAAGGCGAAACAACTGCTACGGGAGGCATTGAAAGATGAATGAACAACAAATAGACAATCTGCTGGATGACATGAAATCGTCAAACGGTCTTCAAGCCGTTCACGGCAAATCCGACGACGAATTTTGCCAAGATTTCAAACAACGCCTTGCACAAAACCGCAGAAGGCATTGGGTTGCAGCTGTTTCCATGCTCGCCATTTTCTGTATATTGGGTGTCTGCCTGCGCATGTCTCATCGCCATCCCGCTGGTCAAGACAGTCTTCAGCCATTGGAAATCGCAGAGGCGTTTTTTCCCGAAACAGGCGTCGCGCTTGTCAACGGCGAACTTGTGACATATGACCGTCAGGAGGAAAATACAGCGGACTACTGCCTCAAGATGCGGCTGTCCAGCCATGACGGCACGGCTCCCATGGCGATTGACGTCGTCGTATCCGACAACGACTATGTGACCATCGGCAACGGCCCCGTTACAGGCGCTCTGCTCATCAGCCGTTGCTCCGACAGCGAAGCCGTCATTGATTTCAGCCTGAATTTTGGAAATGAGCGTTCCCTAAAGGACATCATCGCCGTCCAAAAGTCAGGCGAACAATTCACGGCTAATGCATCTTCAAAAGACTACATCCTTGAACTGCAAATACTTCCTATCCGCAAGGCCATCTAATGGGACACACCATGAAAAAACTTTTTGCCATCATACTATGCGCCATTTGCCTCATGGCGACGGCAGTCGAACTGCTGCCACGCCACCATATTAATATATGGTCAGGCAAGGAACAAAGCCTGCCGTTTTCCGCACAGACAGAATGGCGGATTGAATCCGACCATGGCCGATTGTTGACCAGTGGCGGTGCAGCGAATCCCATAAAAGTCTCATTTCCTGCCCTTACAGGCAAAGAGACGGCCGTTCTTTTCATCGACGGCAAGAAGACGGCTTCTATCGCGATTTATCCGCAGAAACTGCTGGACGGCATCACAGGACAGATCGACTGCCGCCGTGACGAGTTGGAAGCCCTTGGCGTCAAGCAACAAACAGATGGCATAAAGCCTTGCTTCTTCATTCCCGCCGCCCCGAAGCTCAGCCGCATCGGAATTTTATCATACAGTCATAAGGTCGTCATTTTCACAGACAAACGCGACTTTCCCATCAAAATCGATCCCGCCGACTGGAATGAAATCTCCTTCGGCATGAACAAGAAAAAAGGCGGTCTGAGCCTCATCATGGATGAACGGGAGCAGATCATCGACAGCACACCAGGCGGCATTTCATGGATTGTGGCCCGTCATGTCATCGGAGACAAAGTCATCCTTCTCCCGCCTGATTTTGATTTACAAAACATTGACAACATACTATTTATTAAAAAGGAGCTGGAAAAATGAAAAAGACAATCGCCGTTTTAGCCATGGTATTGTTCGCCGTTGGGAATGCGCTATTTGCGCAGGAAAACGCCGCCAAGCCCACGGCAGAGACTGCTGGCGAAGCCGTCGTCGTGGCCGAACCGATCATGGTTCCCACCACCGCCGTGCTGCATTTCGAGGCGCGGTCGCGTCGTGCTGAAGGTGACAAAATCGGCAAATCCGTATCGGAACTGCTGTTCGTCAACCTGCTGGAAGGCGGCAACATCGATCTGGTCGAACGCGCAGAATTGGACAAGGCTCTTGATGAGCTCCATCTATCCGCCGTCGGCATGGCCTCCCCTGAAACGCAGGTCAAACTCGGCCAGATCATCGGCGCGAAGATTCTCATCACAGGCTCCGTGTTCGATGCAGGAGAGAAGCATTATCTGGTCGCCAAAATCATCGGTGTCGAAACGAGCCGTGTGAAAGGCTGCAGCGTCAGCGGAACAGGCGACTATCTTGATCTCGTGCCCGAATTGGCGAAAAAAGTGAGAACCACTCTGGAAACAGATTTTGAAAAACTCCTGCCGAAGAAAGCCACCGTGTTCTCCGTCGCCGACCGTCTGGCGGATGTAAAAGGCGCTGGCCGCAAGGTCTTTCTGGACGTCAAGGAAAGCATCCAGCAGGCCGTTCCCGATCCCGCGTCCGACATCGCCCTCAAGAAGCTTCTGCTGGCACTTGATTTTCAAGTCGTTAACGTTCGTAGCGAAGCGGATTTCGCTATTGTCTGCGAAGCGATCGCCTCCCAAGCGGGGCAATATCACAAATTCAGTAGTGCGGAGGCTCGCGTGGAGCTGTCCGTCTATCGCGTCAAGGAGAACAAACTGCTGTCGGTTGGCGCACGGAAGGAAACAATGGCTGGAGCGACCTACGTGATCGCCGCCAAAGATGCCATCAACCAAGCGACGCTGAAACTCGCCGCCGAAGTACTGAAGAAAATGAAATAATGCTTAATGCTTAATGCTTAATGCTTAATGCTTAATGCTTAATGCTTAATGTATTATACAATACATATCTACCATCATTCATGTTCTTGTTTTTCACGAAGATTTTCTCCATGAACATCAAGCTTCCGCATGACATCCTTTGCCGCCGCGCAGCGTATGACAACCGCCGAGCCGCCGGAGCCCAGCCGCTTTCACGGAGCTAAGAGCTTAAAGCTGAAAGCTTAAAGCAAATACAGACGCTTGGCATGCAGGGCGACGGCGGCGAGGCTTTCCGTTTCTTCCGTGTATTCAGTGGACCCTACAAAAAATTCGTGTCCATTCGTGTTCATTCGTGGTAAAAAGAAGAAAGATAAAGATGAAGATGAAAAAACTTCCAGCGGTCATTCTATGCTGCCTCTTGTCGCTGTCCGCCATGGCGGAATTGCGTCTGGCGTTGATTCCGCTGGATCAAGCAAGCAAAAGCATGGCGGATCTCGCGTTGGCGGAACTCTCCAACGACGACGGTCTGGCATTTCTGGAACGCACGGAAATCGCCGCCATCGAAAAGGAAATCAATCTGTCGTCCATTTTGAGCGATTTCGTGCCGAGGCCGTCTCTGATGGAGAATACACAGCTCTTCATCTTGTTGAAACAGAGTCAGTTGATTGGTTTTGACAGCACGACGGGCGTCCGTCTGAAAGACTGCCCCATTGCCACGCAACAGGATTTGGTCAACGCCGTCCGAGATGCCGTCGCCAAACAGCGCAATTTCAGCGGAGACGTCCTGTACAAGCTTTCCGCCATGCCGCTGGTTCCCATCCATCTCTCGGAAGCACAGAAAAAACTCGCCCGCAAAGTGGAGGATACGTTTCTGCAACTGCTTTGCAACAAGAAAGATGTAGTTTTGCTTGAACGCCGCCATCTGCTGTATCTGCTCAACGAGCCAAACGCACAGGAAAATGGTCTGACCGACAAATTGTTCGCCGGAACCAACATCCTCAAGCCGTCCGCTACATCCGACGGCAAGAACGGCATCGTTCTGAAGCTTCTGTTCTTCTCGCCCGACGGCAAGACGCAAATCGGAGAGGCGCAAGCCACGTTTGCAAAGTCTGAAACAGTGGCGGAAGACTGCCGCAAGTTTCTGGAATCATTGACGTTGCCTGCCGCCATGAAAGAAGACAAACACGGAGAGGCACGGGATTTCATCGACGAGGCATGGTTCGCCATCAAACACGGTCTTTCAACTGATGCCGTCGCGTCAGGAACAAGCGCTTTCGCATTAGACAAAGAATATGAAATAGAACTGTCACGAATCGCGTTTCATTCTGTCCCGCAAATAATCGGCAAATCACAAAATCGTCGAGATAGTACTTTGACTGCCAAAGACTTGGAGGTCGCCCTCGCCAACATGCGTCTTGCGACGGCATTGGCCGAAAAGCATGGAGGTTTTACACGGGAAGGAACGTTTTTCGCATCCCAAGCCCTATTGTGCATGGGCTTCTATCAGCTGGCAGGCCTGCCCGACAATCAAAAGGATGTCGCCAGAAACCTGACGGAACGATGCATCTTATTAAGAAAAAAGCAGTTGGACAAGGAATTGCTGGCTTTGGCGGACTCTCCTGGCCCACGTTGGCCGGATGCCGTATTCAAACTTGAAACAAGAAGCTGGTATGTCTATGAACTGGATTTGTTCTGCAATCTACCATGGGATTACAGTTGGTGGCAACAGCTTGTCTATCCCGCTCTTGAAAAACTAATTGCGGAATGCAAGGAATACCAGCCCGAACTGGAGCGCTTCAGCGCCATGGATTTCAAAGACATCCACCCTATTGTCTCGAATCCGAAAATCAAGGCATTGCGCTATGCCATCAATCGCCAGATGGGATTTCTGAGATTCCAATATCTTTTGAATTTTAACAGAGTTTTTGAGACAATATCCCTGACGCCTGAAAATAGGAAAATATACCAACAAGCACATGAGTTGATGCTCACCTCCAACATCCCAGATCTGGCCGTCCATGGCCTGAACGGTTTGAACATTCTACACATACAACACAATGAGCGTCAAAGAAGAGAAAACGCCATTGCGATGATCATGCATGGGCAAAAGAAAGAACTTGAAAACGGCATGAAACAAGGGCTTCAAAAAGACCAGGCTTTCTATTATGAACAGCTCCTGCGACTTGTCGAAAACGGAGCCAAGATCAAAACCAGCATGGAACAACATCTGGCAGGCGGCATTCAGGATGATTCGGAATTTCTTGAGCAGAAACTGGCGATTCTTGACATCGCCATCCCCAAATACAACTCATATCAGTTGTTCGCCAACTCGCTGCTTGTCGGCTGTGAAAAATGGCTGCCCAAGAGAGCCCAGATGGTCTATGACAAACTGCTCGCTTTCGAGGCGGAAAGCCAGAAGATATTTGAGGCAGCCTCTAGACCTAATACATTAAGAATCACACGAATGAAGGACTATTTCCAAAATCAGCGGAAAAAACTGGAAAAAGCATTCGACATCAAGCCTGCCGTCGCCGACACGACACCCGTCGAGTCGCCGTATGCGGAAATCTACTCGCCATTGGAAAATCGTCAAAAAAACTACGGGATGGCTTTTGTCGGATATGAAAACAAAGCATTCTATGTGATGAATATCGAATATCCCAACGCCTTCCTGCTGAAAATCGACGTCCAAAACAACATGCGTCTTTCCGAAATTGCAACCATCAAAATGCCAGGCCTCTATGGAGGAATGCGATTCGGAGCGATTCTGGATGATTATTATGCCGCATCAGACGGACGGATGGTCTATCTGTTCCCCAAGAACGGCTCCAAGCCGGAAATCATCGATTTCGGAGATTATTGCAAAGTCTGGTGCAATTGCATGGCAGGCTGTGGCGAACGGCTTTTCTTTACGTTCGACGGCAGGGAAAATGCCCCGGGCACGTTGCTGGAATACAATGTACAGACACGCGAGAAAAAGCTGCTCGCATCGACCGTGGACCGTTCCGTCAAATGGCCATTGCAAGGCATTGGCCGCCCTTATTATATGCATCAGATTCTCTGTGATCCCGCAAACGACAGGATCCTGCTTCTTCTTCATGAGACACCACCGCCAGAAAACCGTACGACTTATTCAGTCAAGCTATGGGCATATTACTGGAAGACGGGAAAATGGAACGCCTTGTCAAATTACCTCCCGTTCAATGAACCCAATACGGAGCAAATGACCTTAATTGACGGCACAATTTGGCTGAACAGCGATTTCGGATACGGCAAGATCAACAACGAAGGCAACTTCCAGCCGCTCTATCTGATTGGAGGCAATGGACATCTGTCTGATACTCCTATCCTGTACGGTGGCGATTCATTCAAGCAAGTCGTTCTGGACTTGTCACAAGTCATGAAAGCAAATCCATTGTACGATGACTTGCAACGTTTTGATTTGAACTTGACCGTCTTCAGCGGGAAGATCCTGCTCGGCGAAAAAGTCGCAATGATTCCAAAGGAGCATCGCTTCATGCGGCTCCCCGAACCGTTCCGCCCAATAGCATGCTTCGACGGCAAATACTGCGTCGGCTACAAATATTTCTCCAATGGCTTCCAGATTCGGACGCTGAAAGACTATGGCAAATGATTATCCCCAAGGCGGAAACATTGCCTGAACTCATGCCAGAAACAACTGGTCAAGGCCGACGACGCACTGCGGGAAAACACTGTACAGTCCGTCTTTCAGGCCATTGGCCGTTATCAATGTCAATAGCAAGGATTTGCGTGTTCCAGTCTCTTCGCTGAAGACATGGATCTTGTTCTGAAGTTCCTGCACGACCTTCTTGTCGATGGCGAACGGGGCGGCAGTGTATTTAATTTCACAGATGTTGATGGCCTTGTCCTTCCGGTCAATCAAGAGGTCGATTTGCGTACCGTTCGTGTCTTTTCCGGACGAACGCCATGAACAGACCCGCGTCTGCACGGCTGCTATGCCCAAGGCCTGCTTGTTTCCGCAAATTATAAAAACAAAATCTGCGGAAACGACATTTTTTTCATCGTTTTCGCAGATTTTGTTTTTATAATTTGCGGAATACGTGATACCAATAATTTATGTATCAACGGGGACGGTCACTCCTCTACACAACCACAAAATAGGAGGGCAACGCTCTAGCGCGACCGATTCCGAAACGCACGATCTTCTTTGATTGAACTACTGAAATCTCCTTTCCCTTGAATCATACCTGTCCATGCTTGCGTGGAAGCTCTTTCCATGCTATTTTATGGTTGGTACCATGAAACGGGCGGACGTCCGTTTTTCAAAAATGACACAACAACCATAGGCGGCGCGACTGCCGTCATGTTCACAGAAAAGGAGATCATCATGCCGGAAGAAATTGAAAAGACAGAAGAAGTCCTCCAGACCGCCACATTCAAGACAAAGGCAGTCGTCGAACAACTGACAAAAGGCGATGTTAAAGGCGTCTGGGAGAAACTATGGGAATCTCTTCAAGGTGAAATCTGGCATTTCGGCAAAATCGTCCTGCTGGCGGTGGTCATCTTCATTATTGCCTATTTCGTCAGCAAACTCATCCACAAGGCGTTCAACAAGGTCGCAGAAAAGTATGCAATTGACGTGTCGCTTGTCAGCATCATCCATCGTCTCATCACATTGCTGATGCTGTCCTTCACCTTGCTCATCATTCTGGAGCTTCTCGGCATCAACACGGCCTCCGTTCTGACGGTCGTCGGCGCCGCCGGCCTGGCCGTCGGTCTCGCATTGAAAGATACGCTAAGCAACATCGCGGCGGGCATCTTCCTCCTGACGCAACATCCATATAAGACGGGCGATTTCGTGGAATGCGCAGGCATGTCCGGCTCGATTCTTGAAATCGGCCTGTTCACGACCAAACTGCGCACGCCGCAGGGGCAGGACATCTTCGTGCCCAACAACTCCATCATCGCCGCCCCTATCACGAACTACAGTAGCAACAAAGTCCGCCGCGCGGACATAACGGTCGGCATCGACTACGGCGACAATCTGGAAGACGGCATCAAATTGCTCCAGGCCATGATGGAACGCAATCCGCTCATCCTCAAAGATCCCGCACCGACCGTTCTCGTCGCCGAACTGGCGGACAGCTCCGTCAATCTCACTCTCCGCTTCTGGACGGAAAACGACAAGTATTGGGACGCCTATTGGGACATCCAACGCAATCTGAAGGCGGAAATCGAAGGGGCAGGCCTCAACATCCCGTTCCCGCAGCGCGTCGTCACATTTGCCAACAAGGCGGAATAAGCCACCCCCAAAGGCGCACACAGCCATGCCGGAACTACCTGAAGTCGAAACGGTCAGAAATGTCATAGAGCCACAGGTCAGCGGACGAGAAATCCTTTCCATCGATGTGCGCAATGCGAAAGTCATTGCGCATCCAACCGCCAAAGAGTTTCTCAACCTCCTGCAAGGCAAGATAATAAACGGCATGGCTCGCCGCGGGAAATTTCTTTCCTTTATTCTATCGGAAGGCGATCGCCTATTCCTCCATCTGCGGATGACAGGCCAGCTAATTGTCACGCCAGATGCTTTTCCATTGGCCAAGCATACGCATCTCGTCATGCAGTTGGATGACGGACACCAAATGCGCTATATCGACACACGTTGTTTCGGACGTTTCTGGCTCATCCGTCAGGGCGAACCAACAGCCGTGACGGGAATTGACAAATTAGGCCCTGAGCCAGCAGATAAATCTCTGACAGCTAAATATTTGAAGACAGCGATCGGAAAACGGCACAAACCGATTAAGGAAATGTTGCTCGACCAGACCATCATCGCTGGCATCGGCAACATCTACGCCGATGAAACTCTTTTCGCCATTGGCCTCCATCCAGAGGAAAAATGTTCGGATCTGCGTGACAGTGATTGGCGAAAACTTGCCAAAGCGATTCCAGAAGTCATTGCCTGGGGCATAGAAACAAACAAAATCACGCCGGAGGACTATCTCGCCTGCGAAGGCGCCAGCTACCGCAATACGCCATTGCTGAAAGTCTATGGCCGCGGCGGACAGCCCTGCCTGAAATGCGGACGTCCGCTGGAAAGAATCACCGTCGGCGGCAGAAGCAGTTGCTTCTGCCCCGCCTGCCAACGAAAACGGTCGCTCTGAACATGCCCGGCCGACGCGTCAGGCCAATTTCGCCAACGCCTCTTTGCCGCTCATGCCGGCGGCCACGCCCAATGCGGCGGCGGCCGCTGAAACGGCCTTCACTTCGGCTTTCAGCATGTCATCGTAATTTTTCACGCCGGAGAC
>JAEEGH010016387.1_pt1 | contig 15944 bp, 13 predicted proteins | sample 9134181 | NCBI WGS metagenome assembly JAEEGH01 (sample SAMN16246544, study PRJNA631951) | gut metagenome | biome: gut microbiome; feature: rumen; material: DP-attached | host: Bos | place: Iran: Karaj | collected 2018-10
TTTGCATATTTTTCAGAATTATTATACTTTTGCACCGAAAATCAACCAAATAACCTGTCGTGGACCAACCATCCCCCCAGATTAACTATTTCAACGATAACCATAAAATTAACAACTTAAATAAATTCGTAAACCAAAAATCGTTTTGTATGAAAAGACTATTTTTCTTATTAATCGTTGCGGTGGCATCTGTGCTACCACAAAGCGTATGGTCACAAACAAACAATGAAGCCCAGATTAATGATGGAACTATGACCATTAGGACGAATGCCGCAGGCAAAATTTACGCTAATCAGGTGGATAACATGCCAACGACTACAGAGGCTAAAAAAGCTATCACTAAGATTGTGCTTGATGGTTATTTTAATGAAAGTGACCTTTCCAAAATCAGTTCTGCCCAAGGATTTACAGATGTCACCGAGGTCGACATGGCCGATGCTCAGTTTGTTTTGACAAGTAGTGGCGCTCCAGATCAGGCATACTATTTTTTGTATAATACCGGAGCAACTCTTCCTACTGGTACTACTGGCGACCGCGCAATCATTGGAGGTACGCTTTACAAGTCTGCCCAGAACGGAACGTGGAATGAACTCAATGATGTTCCTACTGAGGGGACAACAGTTGTCGACAACATTAACACAAGCAATACGATTGGATATGCCATTGGAACGTATGGTAAAAATAATCCTGTTGCTAAGTATGTCCAAATGAATATCACATACTCGTGGTCAAGTGGCCATTCTATCCCGGTTCCTGCTACAGCTACGGACCTCACGAATGGGGGAGCAGAGTATAGAAGTCGCGATTATGTAACGACTTCGCTCTTAGCAAGCAGTTACCCAGAGCAAAACGTCTGGATTTACTATTATTACAAGTCGTCTAATGATGGAGGCAGTTGGCATTGGGTAGAGGCCACCAAAAATGATTATGATGCTATGATTGAAGGATCTACTCATTATGACAACCCTACAGATGCTGACATCAATGCCTTGCAAAACAATTATGCCGGAGAAAACAGATTCATGCGTGTGAAAGTATATTTCACCAGTATAGCAACGAGAACTTGGATAAATGACACAGATACAGATCCGGGTTCAGCAACCGACATGTCAGCTTACGAATATGCCTATCGTGACAATCACAAGACTGGCTATAGCAATGGAGAATGGGTGAAACTGACTTCATGGAGCTACTACCAATTCCAAGCTAGTTATTCTGGAACTGGTTGGCACTGGGAACAAGTGTTGTCATACGAAAATGGAGAGGGACACTACATCAACAAAAAGTATCCAAGCGGTACCGATATGAGCTCAACACAAGATGGTATGCCCAATGCTGACAACCAATATGCCGTTGTGATGGGCTCAAACTCAGGTGATGGAGAATTTTACCGCAATGGAAGCACTTGGAAAGACCCAAGCACCGTATCGAATACGCCACACTATGTTGACATGAAGTTCAGCTACTGGAGCTCAACGCTGCAAAAGGCTACGACTTCCAAATACGCCGACGAGGATATCAATCCTGACATATTCCAGAATTGTATTGCGTTGACTGACGTAAACTTCAAGGCAGGTGTCGTCAAAGGCTTTGGTGACCACACAACACCCGTTAATAGCCTGACAGTGAATATCGGTCAGAATGTAACTGCGATTGCCTCTAACGCATTCATTCGTTGTACAGCTCTGAAGGCGGTTACCTTTGATGCCGGTATTGATGTGGATAATATTTCAGGAAAGACCTATCCTTTGACCATGGAAATCCGCAATGGTGCCTTCGAAGCATGCTCAAATCTTGCTGCTATCGAAATTCCCAACCGAGTAACCGTTATTGGCAATGATGCTTTCAAGAATGCAGGAAACAATATCACTTCAGAAAAAGGATTTGAAGTTAGTTTCCAGCGCCGATATGTTAGTGATTTAAATTCGGATCCCATTGACGGATGGAGAAATGATATGAATCTGACCATCGGCACTGATGCCTTTGCTTATTGCACTAAATTGAAGACTATCTCCCTGCCTATCCGTATGACAAGTATGGGTAATGGTATTTTCCAGAACTCAGGACTGGAGCACTTTGTTATTCGTGAAGATATTGAAAATTCATTGCTTAAAACCATTCCTGAAAACGCATTCTTGGCATGTAAGCTGAAAGATATCAATATACCCAGAAGCGTTACTCTGATTAAAGCTGGTGCATTCTCAAACACGCCGACTATTGAAACCATTAGATTCCAGAAGCAAAACGGCAACACACAGGAACCTCTCACCATTAAGGCTGGTGCATTCTCAGGCGGTAGCGAGACGAATCAGGCGTTGAAGGACGTGTATGTTGATTTCTCGCACACCGAACGTTTGGTGATTTGTGAGTACAATGCCTTTAACTTCACTTCAATGGTAGGTCAGACTAATACGGCAAATAGACAGTTTGCCAACCTGCACTTCCCCAAGGAAGACTGGGACTACTACCAGGGCAACTGGAAGCGCGGTCTCGCCTTCCGTCAGGACAACCTGAATGCTTTCAAGGATGGCTATCACGGTAAATGGGGCGGTATCCTTACGGAGGAGGATTGTGCAGGTTTTGGCACAGAGCCTATTAATCAAGAAACAGGTAAATACACAAAAGCAGGCTATGAAGGCGAAAATGCCAAATACATTGCCCCTGCCAATGGCTGGCAACAGTTTGCATATTCCAGCAGCGACATTGACATCCTGATTCCTTGGGGTAGCTTTATGCGCACCTTCAGTACTAAGACACCTTACGTCATCCCGACGTATGCAACAACGGAAACCTCAAATGGTATTACAGTCCAAAAAGATGATCCGATGTTCAAAATCTACCGCGTCACTGCATTCAGCGACGGCTATCAAGAAGGCCAGGACAAAAGAGACGCACAATTGGCTCAGAACTCTACGCGTGTTGCTAAAGCATTGGAGGTGATTGAAACTGATCGCCCAGGACGTAAATACATTCCAAGTGAAACGGGTCTGATGATGGTGGGTTTGATTAATGCCGACTATATCGTTTACTTCGCTGATGCAGACTTTACATCAGGTAGTAGTGACAAGACTGAGAAAAAATATCCTTATAGTCTTTCGGGTTATGATTATACTAATATTACAAACTTAGAAGCTAACAATAGTAAGGATATCAACCTGCTTTATCCTTCTTGCATCGAAAACCAAAGGATAAATGGCGAAGGTGGTAATTCACAAGAGATGAAGGGCGAACCGGAGATAGTTGACGATGGTGGCGTTTCGAAGATTTTACTTCATTCCTCTATTCCCTATCCTTATCATGGCTATGACAACGATTTGAAGTTCCGCCTCTTTGGCTATAGTTCCGCTTCGAACCAATTCAAGCGCGTAAATAATGCACTAATTACTCGCGATAAGGCATACTTAAAACTGCCAAAGGAGTTGTTCCACTGGGCAAATGAATACAACTCAGGAACATCTGGCGGTAGCACATCTGGTGTCACTGACCCGACAGCGGCAGCTGCTGCCCGCGAAATCATGCTGAGTTTCTTTGACGATGTTGATGAGAGCGAAACAACAGGCATCAAGCAGGTGGACACCACTATTCAGCGTACGGACAGCAACGTCTTCTATACCTTAGAGGGTGTTAAGCTGAACAGCCGTCCCACACAGCGTGGCATTTATATTCACAATGGTCGTAAAATTGTTATCAAATAATCAGGAGGACAGAAGAATATGAAAAAGATATATATAGCTCCCGAAATGGAGATACTCGATGCAGAGTTGGAAGGATTCCTTGCTAATTCATCTTTTGAGGACCCAGGGGGTCAAACTGTCGATTCTCGCCGATATGGTGGCGACTTCGACGACTTTGATGACTTCGAAGATGATGAGTATTAAAAGAATGAAAGAAATGAATAAGTTCCTTTTCATACTATAATATAGAAAAATAGTTTTGGAAGAATGGCGGTGCACGTGATGTGTACCCCCATTTTTTTCACGCCCCCCACCTCACAGGGGGCCAGACCCTCTGTGAGCGACTTGCTCCCCGCCTTGGAAAGGAGGGGCCGGGGGTGGTTGATTTCTCTGCCCCCAACTCTTAAGCTCACAGGGGCCCCCCTGTGAGGTTTTTGGCGTTTTGTTTGGCGGATTGAAGGAAAATGCGTATTTTTGCACACGTAACAACGTGAAAACAGAATAACAATATGACAACAACAGAAAATGCACGACACTCGGCAGATGTTTATTGGAACGTTGTAAAGCATCTCAGCCCGGAGATAAAAATAGACCTTATCACGATGCTGTCACAGTCGCTGAAGGCTTCAACCCCTCATCGCGTGTCAGCTAAGAAGTATTATGGAATCTGGGGCGATGACAACATGACAGACGAAGAATTCATCAAAGAATTGAAATCTTTGCGTACATTTAATACCGACATCGTAGAGTTATGACGAATTACCTTCTCGACACAAACATCTGCGTGTTCTATCTTAGAGGCAGATTTGACATAGACCAGCGTATTGATTTGGTAGGATGGGAAAACTGCTTTATCTCTGAAATATGAGTTCTGAGAGACCGAAAGAATTGGAAAAGTTCCTTATCATAATTATAAAATAAAAAAATAGTTTTGGAAGAGTGGGGGTGCACGTGATGTGTACCCCCATTTTTTGAGCAAAATAGGGACTCTGCTGTGCACCCGAAGCTAAACACCCTCCAGCCCGGAGCCACGCTCACAGGGGGACAGACCCCCTGAGGTCCTATCCTCTAATGCCGTGCGGAAGTGTTTTAAGTGCCGTACTAAAACATTGCTGTCACTCGAAAATACAAAGAAAAACAAGTTTTCCTTTTGTATTTCGCTCGTTTATTCGTACCTTTGACATAAATGTCTTAGGTACTTTCGTTCGACAATAAAAACATTTAGAGTCCCTTTATAAGGGACGGCTATAATGCAGGGATAAAAAAACATTAAAATGTTTTGTATTGTTCTCACTTATTCGTACCTTTGACATAAATGTCTTAGGTACTTTCGTTCGACAATAAAAACAAAAAAATCTTTATTTGTTTTGTATTGTTCTCACTTATTCGTACCTTTGACATGAATGTCGAAGGTACTGTCACTCGAAAATAAAAAGAAAAACAAGTTTTCCTTTTGTATTTCGCTCGTTTATTCGTACCTTTGTCCGCGATAAACGAGACTTTTCTTTTTGGTATGAAACTATTTGATGTATATCCCCTGTTTGACGTGAACATCGTCAAGGGAAAAGGCTGTAAGGTGTGGGACGACAAAGGCCAGGAGTATCTGGACTTGTATGGCGGCCATGCTGTCATCAGCATCGGGCATTCACACCCCCATTATATCAGTAAGGTTACGGAGCAGTTGCAGCGCATCGGCTTCTACTCGAACTCGGTCATTAACAAGCTACAGGTGGAGCTGGCTGAGCGCTTGGGCAAGGTCTGTGGCTACGACGACTACCAGCTGTTCCTCATCAACAGCGGTGCCGAGGCCAACGAGAACGCGCTGAAGCTGGCATCGTTCAAGAACCCCGACCGCCAGCGCATCCTGTCGTGCGAGAAATCGTTCCATGGGCGTACCTCGTTAGCCGTGGAGGTGACGAACAACCCGAAGATTGTGGCTCCCGTCAACGATAACCACCATGTGCGCTTCCTGCCGCTGAACGACATTGAGCCGTGGATTCGTGAACTGTCGCGTGGCGGCGTGATGGCTGTCATCTTAGAGTGCATTCAGGGCGTGGGCGGCATACAGATGGCGACGCCAGAGTTTGCCCAGCAGTTAGCTTACGCCTGCAAACGCTATGGTGCCGTGCTCATCTGCGACGAAATCCAGTGTGGCTACGGCCGTAGCGGTAAGTTCTTTGCCCACCAGTGGTTAGGCATACGCCCCGACATCATCACCGTTGCCAAGGGCATTGCCAACGGTTTCCCGATGGGCGGCGTGCTGATCTCTCCGGAGTTCCAGCCCGTCTATGGGCAGCTGGGAACGACGTTCGGCGGCAACCATCTGGCCTGTGCCGCAGCATTGGCTGTGCTCGACGTCTTCGAGGAGGAAAACCTGGTGGAGAATGCCCACGTCGTCGGCGACTACCTGATGGAAGAACTGAAGCATTTAAGAGATGAAGAATTGAAGTCAAAGGGCAGCAGCCACATCAAGGACGTCCGCGGACGCGGCCTCATGGTGGGTATTGACCTCGACATTCCGCACAAGGAGGTGCGCCAGCCGCTCATCTATCAGGAGCATTGCTTCACGGGTTGTGCCGGACAGAATATTCTGCGACTGCTGCCGCCGCTGTGCCTGACCAAGCAGGACGTGGACGAGTTTATTGAGAAACTCAATAAGGTAATAGTGAAAAGTGAATAGTGAATAATTTGCTACCGCTGCTTAAGGGAACAGTGAAAAGTGAATAATTTGCTACTGCGCTGAAACTTAGAGAGAATATAAACAAGAGTATAAACAATATAAAAAAATAACAACATGAAGTGAGACTGGAGAGCGGAAGCAAATTGTTCACTTTTCACTATTCACTTTTACTTTAAAATATGAAGATATCGATTATAGGGGCTGGTGCCATGGGTGGCGCTACAGCCGAAGGCCTGATAAAAGGCAGTTACGTCAGTAATGAAGACATCTGTGTGGCCGACCCGTCGCACACCATCCGTAGCCGTTTTGCCAATATGGGCATCACCGCCACACCCAGCAACCAGTTAGCGGCACAGGGTGCCGACATCGTGTGCGTCGTGGTGAAGCCGTGGCTGGTAGAACAGGTGCTGAAGGGCATCAAAGGCGTGCTCGACTACCAGCAGCAGGTGCTCGTCGTCGTCGCTGCCGGCGTCAGCTCGGCCAGCATCAGGGAGTGGATGGAAAAGGACGGCAACATGATACCCACCTTCTTGGTCATTCCCAACATTGCCATCGCCCAGCTGCAGTCCATGACATTCATCGTTCCGGCTATTGCCGCTGAGCAGCATCACACGGAACAGGTCAAGGCGCTGTTCGACTCGATGGGGCGTACCATCATCACGGACGAGAAGCACCTTGCTGCAGGCACGACGTTGGCGTCGTGCGGTATTGCATACGCCATGCGCTATGTCCGTGCTGCCTCAGAGGGCGGCGTAGAGTTGGGCTTCAAGGCCGACGACGCTAAGCAGATAGTGATGCAGACCATGCGTGGCGCCGTGGAACTGCTGCAGGCTACGGGTCTGCACCCTGAGGCTGCCATTGACCTGGTCACCACTCCCGGCGGTGTCACCATCAAGGGACTTAACGAGATGGAGCATGCGGGATTCACCAGCAGCGTCATCCGCGGCCTGAAAGCAGGAGCGAAATAAGGGAAAAGTGAATAGTGAAAAGTGAATAATTTGCTACCGCTCAGCGTTCTATGTCGTACCTTCAATATAACACATCACCACTAACGAAGAAAAGTTATCTCTTCGGAGTTAGAATTGTCAAAATGGTGAAGTATATCGATTGCAGCCCAAAGGAATATGGAATGATTAATCAAGTATTCCGCTCTGGAACAGCAATTGGTGCTTTGGTGAGTGAAGCAACGTATGCGCAAAGCCCAGCGGATTTCATTAATAAACTATCTATAGCATTAAAAGAATGCAACGAAACACTCTATTGGCTCAATATCCTAAAGGATACTGAATATTTGAATGAAGAAGAATTCGAGAGTATTGGTAAGGATTGTCAAGAATTACTTGCTCTCTTAATCGCATCAATTAAAACAACAAAACAAAATAAAGAAAACAAGTGAACACGGAGAGCGGAAGCAAATTATTCACTTTTCACTATTCACTTTTAACTTGAAATTATGGATGAACAACTGAAACAGATTGGAGAGCGGCTGCGCGGTTTGCGCGACGTGTTGGATATTCCCGTCAGCGAGATGGCAGAGACCATCGGCATCGATGCGGAGAAGTATGAGAAGATAGAAAAGGGAGAGCTGGATATCACCATCTCGAACCTGATGAAGATAGCACGCAAGTACGGCGTGTCGACAGAGGAGCTGATCTTTGCCGAGTCACCGCACATGAAGTCGTACTATGTGACGCGCAAAGGACAGGGCATGAGCATTGAGCGCACCAAGGCCTATAAGTACCAGTCGCTCGTTGGCGGTTTCGTGGGTCATAAGGCCGACGTGTTCATTGTGACGGTGGAACCGAAGCCGAACGCACACACGGTGTACAAGAATACGCACCCCGGCCAGGAGTTCAACATGGTGTTGGAAGGTAAGATGGAGCTGTACATTGGCGGCAAGACCATCGTCTTGGAAGAAGGCGACAGCATCTACTTCGACTCCACCAAGCCCCACGGCATGCTGGCCGTAGGCGACAAACCCGTCAAGTTCCTGGCATTTACCGTAGAATAGTCTAAGGGTATTTTACTTTTACTTTAAAACATGATTGAGAGATTTTTGAAACAGACCACCTTCACCAGCGTGGAGGACTATAATAAGAACCTGAAGTTCATCATCCCAGAACAGTTCAACTTCGCCTACGACGTGATGGATGCGTGGGCTGAGGAGAAGCCCGAAGGTCTGGCCCTGCTGTGGACCAACGACCAGGGTATGGAGATACGTACGACCTTTGCACAGCTGAAAGAGCAGAGCGACCAGGCTGCCAGCTACCTGCAGTCGTTAGGCATCGGCAAGAACGACCCCGTAATGCTCATCCTGAAGCGCCGCTACGAGTGGTGGGTGGTGATGCTGGCCCTGCACAAGTTAGGCGCCATCGTGATTCCCGCCACACACATGCTGACCAAGCACGACATCGTGTACCGCAACACGCGGGCCTCGGTGAAGGCCATCATCTGCGTGGACGATCCATACGTGACCAGCCAGATTATGCTTGCCAAGGACGAGAGTCCGACGGTGAAGCAATACATAGCCGTCGGCAACGATGTTCCCGAAGGTTTCCACGACTACCTGAACGAGATAGGCCATGCGCCGGCCTTCGTGAAGCCGGCCTTCGTCAACGACAACGACGACACCATGCTGATGTACTTTACTTCGGGTACCAGCGGCGAGCCGAAGATGGTGGCCCACGACTACCTGTATGCCATGGGACACCTGACGACGGGTGTTTTCTGGCACAACCTGCACGAGGGCTCGCTGCACCTGACAGTGGCCGACACGGGATGGGGCAAGGCCGTCTGGGGCAAGTTTTACGGTCAGTGGTTTGCCGGTGCCACGGTTTTCGTGTTTGACCACGAGAAGTTCAATGCCGACACGCTGCTGCGCCAGATAGAGAAATACCGCGTGACGAGCTTCTGCGCGCCCCCCACTATCTACCGCTTCATGATCCGCGAGGATTTGTCGAAGTACGACCTGTCGTCGTTGGAATACTGCACCACCGCCGGTGAGGCGCTGAACCCCGCCGTCTTCGACAAGTTCCTGGAAAAGACCGGTATCCGCATGATGGAAGGCTTCGGACAAACGGAAACGACGATGACGTTAGGTACCTTCCCGTGGATGACGCCGAAGCCCGGCAGCATGGGCATGCCCAATGCACAGTATGACATCGACCTGCTGCGTGCCGACGGCACGTCGTGCGAGGACGGTGAGAAGGGCGAGATTGTGGTCCGCATAGGCGACCGCAAGCCCATCGGCCTCTTCAAATACTATTACCGCGACGAGGAACTGACCCGCGAGGCATGGCACGACGGCATCTATCACACTGGCGACATGGCCTGGCGCGACGAGGACGGCTACTACTGGTTTGAAGGCCGCATCGACGACGTCATCAAGAGCTCAGGCTACCGCATCGGCCCGTTCGAGGTGGAGAGTGCCCTCATGACCCATCCCGCCGTCGTGGAATGTGCAATCACTGGTGTTCCCGACGACATCCGCGGCATGGTGGTCAAGGCTACCGTGGTGCTGGGCAAGGAGTGGAAGGACAAGGCCGGCGACGCCCTTATCAAGGAGCTGCAGCAGCACGTCAAGAAGGAGACGGCGCCGTACAAGTATCCCCGTATCGTTGAGTTCGTCGATGAGCTGCCGAAGACCATCAGCGGCAAGATCCGTCGTGTGGAAATCCGCAACAATGATAAGGAAAAAGTGAATAGTGAAAAGTGAATAATTTGCTACCGCCATGGGTAAAAGAATCGTTGTAAAGATAGGCTCCAATGTGCTGACCCGCAAGGACGGCAAGCTCGACGTGACCCGCATGTCGGCACTGGTCGACCAGGTGGCAGGACTGCGCCAGCAGGGGTACGAGATAATCCTCGTATCGTCAGGTGCCGTCGCCTGCGGACGCCGCGAACTGACTGTTGACCACTCGCTCGACAGCGTTGAACAGCGCCAGTTATTCAGTGCCGTCGGCCAGGGAAAGCTCATCGGACTCTACTACGACCTGTTCCGCGAGTTCGGTATTCATGTCGGGCAGGTGCTGACGATGAAGGAGAACTTCCAGCCCGGCGAACAGTACCGCAACCAGCAGGCCTGTATGACGGTGATGCTTGAGAACAATGTGCTGCCTATCGTCAACGAGAACGACACCGTCAGCGTCACCGAGCTGATGTTCACCGATAACGACGAACTCAGCGGACTCATCGCTCAGATGATGCAAGCCGACACACTCATCCTGCTGTCCAACATCGACGGCATCTTCGACGGTCATCCTGATGACCCCTCGTCACGGATTATACCGCAGGTGGTACCCGGCACTAATCTCTCACAGTATATCAAAGAGGAGAAGAGCGCCTTCGGGCGTGGTGGCATGCACTCGAAGTACACCACGGCCATCCGCGTCCAGCAGGCCGGCATCCGTGTCATCATTGCCAACGGTGAACGCGAGAACATCCTTATCGACCTCATCCAGAACAAAGACAACACTCCCCATACAGAATTTATTCCTGTAGAAAGCAATAAGTGAAAGGCAAAGAATATGGAACTGACAGAAACCTTTGAGAAAGTAAAGCGTGCCAGTAAAAGCCTCGCCCTGCTCAGCGACGAGCAGCGCAACGACATCCTGAATGCCGTGGCTGACACCATCATCGACTTCAAGGAGCGCATCCTCGTTGCCAACGAAAAGGACTTGGCCAAGATGGACCCCAAGAATCCGCTCTACGACCGTCTGCAACTGACGGAGAAGCGTCTCGACGACATTGCTGCCGACATGCGCAATGTGGCAACACTGCCCTCACCACTGGGACACATCACTAAGCAGAAGACGCTGCCTAACGGTCTGCGCCTGTGTCGCGTCAGCGTACCCTTCGGCGTCATCGGCATGATCTATGAGGCCCGTCCCAATGTAACCTACGACGTCTTTGCACTATGCTTCAAGAGCGGCAACGCCTGCGTACTGAAAGGCGGCAGCGATGCCGACCTGTCGAACCAGGCCAGCGTCGAACTCATCCATGAGGTATTGAAGCGCTATGGCGTCGACCCCGACGTCGTCACCCTGTTGCCTGCCACCCATGAGGCCACAGGCGAGATGCTGAATGCCGTGGGCTACATCGACCTCTGCATACCGCGTGGCGGACGCCGCCTCATCGACTTCGTGCGCGACACTGCCCGCATTCCTGTCATTGAGACCGGTGCCGGCGTTGTCAACACCTACTTCGACGTGGAGGGCGACTTGGAGATGGGCAAGAAGATTGTGTGCAATGCCAAGACGCGTCGCGTCAGCGTGTGCAACGCCCTGGACTGCCTCATCATCCACCAGGAGCGACTGGCTGACCTCTTCGAGTTGGTGAAGCCCCTGCTCGATCAGAAGGTGGTGCTCTATGCTGATGCCGTCTCTTACCAGCTGCTCAAAGGCAACTATCCCGACATCCTGCTGGAACCGGCCACTGCCGACAGTTTCGGTACGGAGTTCATGGACTATAAGATGGCCATAAAGACCGTCGCCAGTCTTGACGAGGCCCTGGCGCACATCGACCGCCACGGTTCCGGCCACAGCGAAGCCATCATCACGCAGAATGCTGACACGGCACGACGCTTCCAGGCACATGTCGATGCTGCCTGCGTCTACTGGAATGCGCCGACATCCTTCACCGACGGTGCTCAGTTCGGCCTTGGCGCTGAAATCGGCATCAGCACCCAGAAACTCGGTCCTCGCGGACCCATGGCCTTGGAGGAAATCACGACCTACAAGTGGCTGATAGAGGGCGAAGGTCAGATTCGAGCTTAACACCGGAATAACGGTATAACGACATAACGTAATAACGCCAAAAAACAATGAAATCATTTATCAACGTACAAGATATCGGCCCGCTGGACAAGGCGATGGCCGAAGCATTTGAGATTAAGAACGACCGTTACAAGTATCAGCATCTGGGCAAGAACAAGACCCTGATGATGATCTTCTTCAATAACAGTCTGCGTACGCGCCTCTCGACACAGAAGGCCGCCATGAACCTCGGCATGAACGTCATCGTGCTCGACGTCAATGCCGGTGCCTGGAAGTTGGAGACAGAGCGCGGCGTCATCATGGACGGCGACAAGAGCGAGCACCTGCTTGAGGCCATCCCCGTCATGGGGTGCTACTGCGACCTTATCGGTGTGCGCAGCTTTGCCGGACTGACTGACCGCGACTACGACTATGCCGAGACTGTGCTGCAGCAGTTTATTAAATACAGCGGCCGTCCCGTCTTCGCTATGGAGACTGCCACCGTACACCCCCTGCAGGCTTTCGCCGACCTGATTACCATCCACGAATCGTGGATGGAAAGTGAAAAAGGAAAAATGAATAGTGAAAAATTTCCTACCGGGCAGGGAAGCGCGGAAGCAAATTATTCACTTTTCACTAATCACTTTTCCCTTAAACGTCCCAAGGTCGTGCTGACGTGGGCACCACACTGCCGCGCATTGCCGCAGGCCGTACCTAACTCGTTTGCCCAGTGGATGAATGCCGCTGACGTCGACTTTGTCATCACGCACCCTGAGGGCTATGAGCTCGACCCGAAGTTTGTGGGCAATGCCCGCGTGGAGTACGACCAGCGCAAAGCCTTTGAGGGCGCCGACTTCATCTATGCCAAGAACTGGTCGAACCCGGGTGTGACGAATCTTGCCGACTATGGCAAAATCACTTCGAAGGACATGTCGTGGACGGTAGACACGGAACACATGTCATGGACCAACAACGGTAAGTTCATGCACTGTCTGCCCGTACGCCGCAACCTCATCGTGACGGACGACGTCATCGAGAGTCCCAACAGCATTGTCATCCCCGAGGCTGCCAATCGCGAAATATCGTGTTCCGTGGTCATCAAACGCATGCTGGAGGCCCTGTAAACGCCCCTTAGCTGCAAGTCCCTTAACGCCAACAACATGAAGATAGCAAGGATACAGAATCCGGTAGCGGCTCTGCTGAGCGACATGCTCGTCGTGTTCTTGCTGTTCATGGTGTGCCGCGTGGTCTTCGTCATGACCAACTGGGGACTGTATACCGGCAACATGACGGCGGGGCACTTGCTCAGCCTCTTTCAGGCGGGCATCATCTTCGACACCTCGGCCATCCTCTATACCAATGTTGTCGTTATCCTGTTGATGCTGCTGCCCCTGCACTGGAAGGAGTGCAACGGCTACTACCGCGTCGTGCGGTGGATATACTGGCTGTGTAACACCGTTGCCATCTGTGCCAACCTGATGGACTGCGTCTATTTCCCCTTTACGGGCAAGCGCACCACAGCCGACGTCTTTGCCGAATTCAGCAACGAAGGGGCGGGAAACATGACCAAGATAATGGGTGAGCAGTTTCTGGCCAACTGGTACTTGGTGCTGTTGGCAGCACTACTGTCATGGCTGCTGTGGCGGGCGTTTCTGCCCCGCACGATTGTTGGCAGGCAGTGCCCTACATTGAAGTATTATGTCACGATGGTAGTGGCATTAGCCATTACCGTACCATTGTGCATCGGTGGCATGCGTGGCGGTTTCACACAAGCTGTACGCCCCATCACCATCAGCAATGCCAACCAGTATGTCAAGCGACCTGCCGAGACGGGCATCGTACTTAACACGCCTTTTTCCATCTACCGCACGCTTAGCAAGAAACCTCTGGTGGTTCCTAACTACATGACCGACGCGGAGGCCGAAGCCCTCTATACCCCCATACACACCCCTGCTGACACGGTGGCGTTCCGCCCCAAGAACGTGGTGGTGCTCATCATGGAAAGTTTCGGCAAGCAGCACTTTGGGTTCTACAACAAGACACTGCGTCACGGCACCTACAAGGGGTTCACGCCCTTCCTTGATTCACTCATAGCTCATGGCGCCATGACGTGGCAGTACTCCTACGCCAATGGCCGTCGCAGCATCGAGGGTATGCCCTCCGTCCTCTCGGCACTGCCCAACTACGTGGAGCCGCTCTTCCTGACGCCGGCATCGCTGAACCGCATGTCGGGACTGGCCCGCGAATTAGGAGAGCACAAAGGCTACACGACGGCATTCTTCCATGGGGCACAGAACGGCAGCATGGGTTTCCAGGCCTTTGCCCGGGCCACAGGCTTCAGCAGCTATTATGGTCGTACGGAATATAATGAAGACAAACGGTTCCATGGCGACGACGACTTCGACGGCACATGGGCCATCTGGGACGAGGAGTTCCTGCAATACAGTGCGCTGACCATGAGTGCTATGAAACAGCCTTTTATGACCGCCATCTTCACAGCCTCGTCGCATACGCCGTGTAAGGTGCCGGAGCGCTATAAGGGCGTATTCCCGAAGGGCAAGGCCCCCGTACAGGAGTGTGTGGCATACTCCGACAATGCCCTGCGCCACTTCTTCAACACCGCACGCCACCAGCCGTGGTTTAAAAACACGCTCTTCGTCATCACCGCCGACCATACCAGCGGTCCTGTAGACCCGTTCTACACCACGACGTTAGGCAGCTACTGCGTCCCCATCATTCTGTATGCACCAGGTGACAGCACGCTGCACGGCTACGACTGCCAGCGTGTCGTGGAACAGGCTGACATCATGCCCACGGTGCTGACATACCTGCACTACGACCATCCCTATCTGGCATTCGGGAAAGACATGCTGCAGCAGCCCGCCGAAGACTCCTATGCCCTGCACTGGGTAGCCAGCAGCAACGGCTATGAGTATGTCAAGGGCGACTATGCCCTGGAGTTTGACGGTCAGCAGGTGACAGCCGCCTACCGCTACCGTACCGATTCGTTGCTGACACACAACGTGCTGGCGACGATGCCCCGCGACACGCTGGAGCAGATGACGCAGCACATGAAGTCCATCATACAACAATACATGCAACGCATGAATAGCAATAGATTGACTATTGAAAACAGATAACAGAAATTTGACATGAAAGATTTTATGCAAGTCCTGAGGCGCTTTGTCATGCCTTACAAGAAATATGTCGTGTTGTCGATAGTGTTTAACATCCTGTCGGCACTGCTCAACATTTTTTCCTTTGCTGCCCTGATACCTATCCTGCAGATTCTTTTCAAGACTGGTGATGCCGTGACGGCTACCGAACTGATGAGCTGGAGCGACGGCAGTCTGAAGGATGTGGCTGTCAACAACGTCTATTACTATATCAACCATTTCATCGCTGATATGGGCTCTACGACGACATTGCTCTTCATTGGCATCTTCCTGATTGTTACTACGCTTCTGAAGACCATCGCATACTTCCTGTCGTCGGCCAGCGTTGTTCCTATCCGGACTGGTGTGGTGCGCGACATGCGCAATCAGTTATACAACAAGATAGTACGCCTGCCATTAGGCTTTTTTACCGAAGAGCGCAAGGGCGACATCATAGCCCGCATGACAGGTGACGTGCAGGAGGTGGAAAACAGTATCATGTCGTCGCTTGACCTGATGTTCAAGAATCCCATCCTCATCATCTCCTATTTTACAACGCTGATTATCATCTCATGGCAGCTGACACTATTCTCTGTGGTCATTATTCCCCTCATAGGCTGGTTTATGGGCTGGGTAGGGCGTAAACTGAAAGCCCAGAGCATCAAAGCCCAGGCCTTGTGGA
>JAEEGH010016391.1_pt1 | contig 15943 bp, 14 predicted proteins | sample 9134181 | NCBI WGS metagenome assembly JAEEGH01 (sample SAMN16246544, study PRJNA631951) | gut metagenome | biome: gut microbiome; feature: rumen; material: DP-attached | host: Bos | place: Iran: Karaj | collected 2018-10
TATCTTAAGTTTTAAAAATATGCTATTCAAAATATTATGATTGATTTACATGTTCACACAACAGCAACAGATGGACAGTATACGCCGTCCCAAATTATCGAAAAAGCAGTTCAAAAAAACATAAAAGTCATTGCAATTACCGATCATGATACAGTCGACGGTCTGGAAGAAGGAAAAAAAGCGGCAGATGAAGCCGGAATAATCTTTGTTCCAGGCACAGAATTAAATATAAATTATCCAACAGGAGAATTTCATCTTTTAGGATTAGGATTCAAGACAATTTCACCGTCGCTGCAAAAACTTCTCGATGATTTGATTGCTCACCGTGATGAACGCAACGAACAGATAATTGCCAGAATTAACGCAGACGGATATGATTTAACCTTAGATGAAATGAAGCAGGATTTTCCAGATACAGTGATTGGACGTCCTCATTTTGCAGCAGAACTTGTTAAAAAAGGGATTGTAAAACACCGTCAGGATGCCTTCAACCGATTTCTTGCAAAAGGAAGACCCTGGTATGTTGAACGGATTGGTGCAAATCTTGATGAAGCAATAGTCGCAATAAAAGAATCTGGCGGATGTCCAGTTTTGGCACATCCTATGAGTTTGTATCTCTCCTGGGGAAAAATGCCAGATGCCTTAAAAGATTTTCATGAACGTGGAGTAGAAGGATTAGAAGCCTTTCATCCTGGAGCAAGGGTAACAGAATGCCTCAGACTTGAAGAACTTGCAAAGCAGTTTGGATATTTTATCACAGCCGGAAGCGATTTTCATGGAGAAAAAATCCGTTCAGACCGTCACTTAGGGCATACCTGCGGAGATAGAAAAATAGACGATTCCATTTGGGAAAACATAAAAGAATATTTAGGAGTAATAAAATGACATTTTTACAAGGCGTTTTACTTGGTATTTTACAGGGAATTGCAGAGTTCCTTCCGATTTCATCATCAGGACATTTGCAGCTTGCTCAGACTCTTTTTGGACTTGATGAAGTTCCTCTTTTATATGATGTTTTTTTGCATCTTGCAACATTATTTGCGGTATGCATTTTCTTCTGGAAAAAAATCTGGAATCTTCTCAAATGCTTTGGACGCTGGATTGCAAGAAAGCCCCGCAATGAAGCTGATAATGATGCCAGTGACCTTCTCTCCGGTAGCGATCAGGCTGGAAGAAAAACAATCATCGCAATTATCATCACAACTGCCATCACAGGAGTAATGGGAATTGTAACTAGCAAGCTTATCCCAGAATTACCAATTAAGTTTACCTGCTGCGGCTTTTTAGTAACTTCTGTTTTACTGATTGTTTCGACAATTCTTGAAAAACGACAAAAGGCAACTACTACAATTCCAGCCACACCAGATACAGCTGCGACAGAAAATACAAACCAAGCCCAGGGCATTTCCATAATTCAGTCAGTAGTAATCGGAATCATGCAGGGTTTTGGAACTTTACCTGGAATCAGCCGAAGCGGTTCAACAATCGCAGGTGCCCTTTTCAGTAAAGTAAACAGAAGCGTTGCCGGCGAATATTCTTTTATAGTTTCAATTCCTGCAATTCTAGGGGCTTTTATTCTTGAATTAAAGGATTTAGGCGAAGTTTCCCAATCGATTGGAGCAGGTCCTGTAATTGGTGGCTGTATTGCAGCTTTTGCAGTTGGCTATGGAGCCCTCGCCCTTTTGATGAAGCTCATTAAAAAAGGAAAGCTGGGCTGGTTTGCAGCATACTTAATTCCATTAGGAATCTTTGGTTTATTCTATTTCTAAAATTTTACAGGCAGGTGTTTCTATCATGAAAAAAGTATTCAGTGAACCGGCAGAATTGGAAAAAATCGCAAAAGAAAAATACTGCGTTCCTGAGTTTATTATGATGGAACACGCCGCCAATTTTATGAAAGATTTTATTCTTAAAATTGCAGAAGAAAAAAATCTTTCAAAACCATCCGTTCTTATAATCTGTGGCAAAGGTAATAACGGTGGTGATGGTTATGCTTTGGCAAGACTGCTTGCTGACCATGCGGAAGTATCTGTTTTTCAACTTTTTGATGCCTCTGGTAAAGAAGCAATAACTCAGGCCACAATGTGTCAAAAATTAAATATTCCAATAACAGATAAAACTCAAGCTTTCAATCAACTCAGTAATCTTGACACCAATAATTTTCAACCTGATTTTATAGTTGATTGTATTTTTGGAACAGGCTTCCGACCTCCCCTTTCAGCAGAAATAAAAGCCCTTTTGGACACCGTCAATTCCCTTTCTTCAATAAGAATTGCCTGTGACATCCCTTCAGCACTTTATTTCAAGGCGGATTACACAATCACAATGGGCCAATTAAAAACCCTCCTTTTTTCCGACACAGCAAAAAATGTATGCGGGAAAATATTGACAGCGCCATTAGGCCTTCCAACAGAAGCCTTTGAAAGCGGAATGGACACAAAGCTTTTCTTAATAGAAAAAGCTGATGTAAAACTTCCCCTCAGAAAAGAAAAAGCCTCTCATAAAGGAAGTTACGGGCATACAGCCGTAATAGCAGGGAAAAACTCAGGAGCTGCAATTCTTTCTGCAACTGCCGCCCTTAATTTTGGAAGTGGACTTACAAGCCTTGTAAAAACCCAACAATCCAATCTGGAACAATTCAAAGTTTCACCAGAACTTATGATAAGCAATTCCATACCAGAAAAAACAACCTGTATTGCCATGGGGTCAGGAATCGATTTTAAATCTGAGGGTAAGTCCAATAGCGCAGTAGACAATATAGACACAAACATCATAATAGAGACTTTTACAAAATGGTTCTGTAACAAGGCAAAAAATCTGTCGGTAGTTTTGGATGCAGGCTTTTTTGATTATGATTCAATCTGCCCACTTTTGGAAAAGTTAAACTCTGTTCCAGACGCAAAAATTGTCCTCACCCCTCACCTGTCAGAATTAAACCGCTTTCTGCAAAAAGTGAGTAAGGCATATCCAGAAGTCTTTCCTCAAGATATCGATATTTCCGTAAAAAATCTTGCAGAAAATCCTCAGGCAAAAATCAAAATCGGCCAGATTATAAATAAAATATATCCGCAGACAGTCCTTGTTATGAAAAGTGCAAATACCTTTATTGCCGCAGAAAATCAAATTTTTATCTGCACAGATGGCTGTCAGAATCTTGCAAAAGGAGGAAGCGGTGATATTCTGGCCGGCATGACAGCAGCCCTTCTTTCACAAGGATACAGTGCAAAAGAAGCCACAATCACTGCCTGCGAATCCCACGCCCTCGCTTCAAAAGCTTTTGGCGAAGAAAATTACGATTTATCTCCCCTAAAACTGCTTGCCCAGCTTGCAGACTGATTTAATTATTCTGTTACCCTTGGTGTAAAAATCTTTTTCCAATACATAAGCAAAAGAATTATAGTCAAAAGCAGAGCAAAAACATCAGAAACCGGACCAGCCCACAAAACGCCTTCAACTCCCATAAAAATCGGAATAATTATTGTTGCCGGCAACTGGAAAATAATCTGCTTAGACAAAGACATAAGGGAAGCCTGAATCGGATATCCCAGCGACTGAAAGAAAATACCGCTCATTATCTGGAAGCCAACTGTTGGAATCAGCATTAAATAGATTCTCATGCACTTTATGGCAAACTCATTATACAGATCACTTTCAGAACCAAAAATACTGATTACAGCCATTGGTTTTAGTTGAGCTATGGCAAAAGCAACAAAACAAATGATAGTACAGCAAATCGCAACAAGCTTGTAAGTCTTCTTTACACGGTCGTATTTGCCGCTTCCATAGTTATAACCAAAGATTGGTTGTGCACCAACAGAAAGACCAATTACAATACTCATGATGATAGAAAAAGTCTTCATTGTGATTCCCAAAGTTGTGATTGGAATATCCGGACCATATTTACTTAGTGCGCCATATTTAAGAAGCACATTATTGCGGGCAGCCATAGCAACAACCATAGCCATCTGAGTAATAAAGCTGGAAACACCAAGCCGAGCAACTTTAGGAATATAATTAAAACTTTTTTTCCACAAGAAAATATTGAGTTTTACATTCTTCATTCGTCGGGCAAAATAATAAAGATTCAATACAGCATTTGCAATCTGCCCCAAAATCGTAGCAAAAGCCGCTCCCTTAACGCCCCAGTGGAAAACAAAAATAAAAATTGGATCCAGAATAAGATTGATTATCGTACCGACAAACAAGCCGACCATATTAAAACGCGGACTTCCATCAGCACGAATAATGCTTGAACCACCTGCACAAACTGCCGCAAAAGGAAGCCCATAAGTTATTATCTTTCCATAATCGACTGCATAAGGAAGAATTGCATCCGAAGCACCAAATATGCGACATAATTTTGTAAAAAAGAGCAGATAACAAACTGACATTATAAATCCACCGATAATCAACCCCGTTAAACCCGCAAGAGTGCTTTTTGCAGCTTCTTCCTTTTTATTTTCACCAAGCTTAAGGCTATAAAAAGCAGCAGCACCATCTCCAAAGAGGAGGGAAAAAGCCATTGCAAAAGTTGTAAGTGGAAAAATTACAGAAGTAGCACCGTTTCCTAAATAACCGACACCCCGTCCAATAAAAATCTGGTCGACAATATTATAAAGCGAGTTTACGACCATCGAAATAATTCCAGGAACCGCAAACTTAACCAGCAATCTCCCAACCTTTTCAGTTCCAAGAATATTTTCTTTTTCAACTTCTTCTATTTTTTTTGTTTCTACATCGTCCTTTGTCATGGAGAGTATATTAACAGTTAAAATAATTCACTGCAATAAGATTTATTAAGAGAAAATCCTTGGAAATCAATATAATAAACTTTTATTTTTGCTTAAAATATCTTCTTAAAAAACCTTCTAATTCCGCTCAATTTTACATATCCGTTTTTTTCCAGAACAGAACAGGTATCTTCATAGCCCAAATCAATTAAAACACTAATATTTTCCGGGTCAAAATTAACCGTACCGCTTATAAGGTCGCCGAGATTTTTTGAAGGGACAATTTCAATCTTCGCTTTGCCATTTAATTCTTCATCATCTACAAAATATTCAGATACAGAATTATTCAGTTCCTGCTCAGATTTGAGATAAACAATCAGAATTGTATCTACATCAGAACGAAGAGCTAGAGGAGCAACAGGAGTATTTCTTCCACCTACAGATTCAAAGCCGCCATCAATATATTCATAACTTTTTCCAACCTGTTCGCCATCTTCAATCACATCTGAAGGGAGCAAAGTTGAATCATAAACCAAAGGAAAGGAAGAAGAAGCCATTAAAATTGAATGAACATTTTCATCATTCAGCTGTTCGTTCAACTTAAAATAACAAACGCTGTCTGCCCCCAAAAACTTAAACAAAGCATTCAAAAGCAATTGTCCGTCTTTAGGAATCGCCGTTGCATAAACATCTATCCCGGATTTATTGATTTTTCCTAGAGTAACATATTTTCCCATCAAATCCGAAAGAGCATCGCGGGTAAAAAGTCCGTCGCTGTGAGCTGAACTAAAAATGTATTCAGAAATATTATTCAAAGTTCCTTTTGCAAGCCCTAGACCTGTATCTGCTACAAAAGTCAGACCATCAAGAATAGATCTTATAAGCTCACTGTCGCTTTCAGAAAGATTTTCACTCAAGCCATAAGGATTTTCTTCCTGCTGTTTTTTACCAAGATTATTTTTTGCATTTCTGACTGCAAAGGAGGCAACTTCAGAAAAAGAGCTTGTATCAGGCATTAAAAATGAAGAATAACCAACTTCCTCACGCCAAAGTTTTTCAGCAGTTTTGGAATCTGTGCAGGTAAACAAAGCGGCATTTAAAGCACCAACAGAAGAACCAGAAATAACCTTAATTTCATCTGTGATTCCATAATCATCAAGCGCTTTCCATACACCAACTTCATAGGCACCTTTTGCACCGCCACCAGAAAGTACAAGTCCAAACTGCTCGGCAAAAAGCCCTGCTGCCAAAAACATGCATAACAGCATTCCAAGGATTTTCTTCATTTCCATCCTCCACGCCTGTTATTTTAAATCACATCATTTGTTATTTCAATCGTTTTTTATTCCGACAGTGTAATCCGCAGTTTTACATCTTTTTTATTTCTGCGAACAATGACAGTTACAAGGTCTCCCGGCTTTTTGCTTTCCAAAGCAGAATAATAATCTGCAAGAGAACTTATCTGTATATCATCAATCTGGCGAATTACATCACCGCCAAGGTAAATAATACTTGAACGACTGCCGTAATATGCAGCTTCTGTTCCACCTTTCAAACCAGCGGCTTCTGCATTTCCACCTCGAGCAACTTCAGAAACAAGAATACCATTTTTTACATCCAGGCCAGCATACTGGGCTATTCTTGAATTAAGCTGAATTATAGTCGCATCTATTGTACCGCGCTGAACCTTTCCATATTTAATTAAATCGGAAACAACACGAATTGCAGTCTCAGATGGAACAGCAAAACCAACCCCCGAAGAAGAACCGGAAGATGACATAATCATCGTATTTATACCAATCATCTTTCCACTTGTATCCAGCAAAGGACCACCAGAGTTTCCAGGATTTATTGCCGAATCCGTCTGAATCATATTTCTGATTATACGTTTGTTCGAGTTTTGAATTGGACGTCCCAGCCCCGAAACAATTCCAGTGGTCATTGTTCTTTCCATACCAAAAGGATTACCAATTGCAATTACCTTCTGTCCAACTCTAAGTGCAGAAGATTCTCCAAAAGAAATTGTTTTTAATTCCATACCTTCAGGTGGATTAAACTTTATAACTGCAAGGTCGCTGTCCAAATCCTGACCAATAACCTCGGCTTCGTACTGGGTACCATCAAAGAGCGAAACATAAATCTTTGTTGCCCCCTGAATTACATGCACGTTTGTAAGAATGTAACCGCGCTTATCAATAATTGAACCGCTTCCACTTCCACCGTCCTGAACATAAGGCTCCAGAAACCAGTCGTAGGCCATTACTTTAGTGTTAATATTTACAACCGCTTCATTGCAGGCGTTATAAACATTTATATTTTGTATTTCATCCTGGGTATATGAAGTTGTAGCAGAACTTACAGGAATGATTACCGTTGGATTTTCCTGCAGCTGAAGTTCATCGATTTTTGAAACTTCATTATAATATTCTGTCTGGACATCAGAAGACTGCGACAAGTCTTTTTTTTCTACTGATTTCTGACCGATTTTGAAGAAAATAAGTGAACTAATCAATGCTGCCGAAAAAACGCCGACTGCTACAGAAATAAAAATCTGTCCTTTAGTATATAATCTCATGTTAAATAATTTAATGAATCATTTAATAAAAGTAAACTTAAAAAATTTTAAATCAAGCCCATATATCAGCTCGCTGTAGAAGTGACACCCTATTCTTCTTCCGTAAACAGAAGTTTATTTTCCATAAAACTAAAAAAGTTTTCACAATCAATGATTATGTGATCCAAAATCGTAATGCCTACAATTTTTGAAACTTCAATAAGATTTCTGGTTGTATCAATATCTTTATCAGAAGGAATAGCCTTACCCGAAGGATGATTATGACAAAGTATGATTGCAGAAGCATTTTCTTTTATAGCATCTACAAAAACTTCTCGGGGATGGATTATTGTCTGATTTACAGTTCCAACTGAAACTACATGAATCTTTATAATATCATGCCCACCGTTCAAAGTAATTGCAAGAAAATGTTCTTTCTGACTCATTGCATAATGTTTTACATAGGGAACAATATCATCTGGAGTTCTTATGTGGGCCCCAAGATGATTTCTCCGCCTTTTTCCAAGTTCAAGGGCTGCGGCAATCGCAAGAGCTTTTGCAGTACCAACACCTTTTAAGGCAAGAAGATTTTTTATAACCTCCTCATCATCAGATTCATCAAGTGTATCAGCAATTTTTTTTGCCATTGTTTCTACGCTCATATTTTTGTTTCCAGAGCCAAGAATAAGCATTAAAAGTTCTTCATCAAGAGGATAGCTCATGCCATATTTTAGAGCGTCTTCCCTTACATTCGGTTTATCAGTTTTTCTTTTATATTTTTCCACACATATATATTGGATTTAATATAAAAAAAACTGCGGATTTTCCTGATAATTTTCTGATATTTTTTGCTTTTTTCTCGATTTTTTTAATTATTCCCTCGCATTTTACCGATTTTCTCATTATACGTTTATTATAAATTGATTTAAGTTCATTTTTCAGAGGTTCCCATGTTTTTAAATTCATCAATCCAAGAAGCTTTAAGACAAACTTCCTTTCAAAATATCAAAAATACAAACAGAAAGTTTTTTATAAATATTCTTTTGATTCTTATAATTGCCCTTTCTTTTTCCTGTAAATCAACTCCAACAAATATAGAGCAGCCAGAGGATGAAGTTATTTCTGAACCAAAAGTTGAACTTCACCTTTCAAGAAAGCTTTTAGACAAAGGCCAGCTTACTGCAAATCAGCTTGCCGAATATTTTTTATCCCAGCGTCCAGATTATGATTTGATTGAAATTATTCATTTTGCTCAGATTTATATTGTAGAAGCAGCCGCAGAAAATATAAACTCTGATGTAGCTTTTGCCCAGATGTGTCTTGAAACTGGTTATCTTCGTTTTGGAGGATTGGTTCAGCCGGACTTTCATAATTACTGTGGCTTAGGAGCAATGGATGCAGAACACCCGGGTTGCATTTTTGAAGATGAACAAACTGGAATCCGCGCTCATATCCAGCATTTGCAGGCCTATGCCACCACCGAAGATGTAGAACTTAACAATGACCTTGTTGATCCCCGCTATTCCTGGGTTCATAAAACAAAATACATCCAGGACATAGACGGTCTTACAGGAACCTGGGCCACCGACCCAAATTACGCTATAAAAATTGACGGTATTTTAACCAGAATGGAAGAAATGGTAAATCAGTAAAAAATAAAGGCTGCCTTTCCGACAGCCTTCTGCATTAATTTTTATAAGAATTATCCAATCGTAGTTCCAATATAATCCTTATCATCCAAAATCGCTTTGATGTTAGGAATATTTTTTCCACCGGCACAAATTACCTTCATGCCAAGTTCACTTGCTTTTTTAGAAGCAATAGGGTCAAAAGGACAGTTTTTACCAGGAACCCATTCATCGCCAACCATCTTTCTAAAATCTGCCCATGAAATTGTATCTAAAGGTTTTGCATCTGGATTTTTTCTTGGGTCATCTGTATAAACCTTTTCGATATTTGAAAGATTTACAATCACCTTTGCATCAAACTTTTCGCCAAGATAAACAGCATCTGTATCTGTAGAAAAGCCTGGTTTCCAACCAGAAGCAACAAGAACCTGACCGTCAAACTTCAAATCTTCAACTGTTGGATTATAAACTACATCATTCAGACAGTATTTTCCAAAACAAGCTTTAAGCAGCTGAGCATTGATTCTTGTAGCCATAATTCCAATCCAGTCAGCAGCATTGTTATCTGCATCAGCAGCAGCAATTTCTTTGTAAGCATTCTGATAAACACGAGCAGGAGCACCACCACCAGCAACCAGAATCAATCTGCGAGATTTATCTTCATCAAGCCAGGCTGTACACATAGCAACAAAACTTTTCAAAAAGTCTGTATCCGGCTTATCAGGTACGATTATTGATCCACCAACACTTAAAATCTTTGTAGTCATATTAAATTATTTATCCTCCAAAAAAAATTATTTTTATAATTCTCCATTATACATTCGTAATTGTCCATTCTCCATTGTAAATTGTCAATTGTTAATAAACACCTTTTATCACCGGCAGACTCCAATAAGAACTGTATTCCGCCGTATTGCTGGAAGCTTCTTCCCAAATTGACTGAAGGGCAAAAGTTCTAGGATACTGCACAATTTTATTATCATAACTGAAAGGTTTGAACTGACTCCAGCCTCGGGAAAAGGTTATTCTATGAGCATCCAGATTACCAAAATAATAAACCTTTGAATCAGAAACATCGCCCCAATCCTTGTAGTTCATACCAGCACCAAGCGCCACATCAACTGGAATCCAGCCAACATTCTGAATATAAAACTCGCACCACCAGTGAGCCTGGGTCTGTAAATCCTGACCAATTAAAACTCCACCATCAATCAGAGCAGGGATTTTTGTAGCCCGTAACAAGGCAGTATAAATAACAGCAAAATCATAGGCATCACCACGTTTGTGCTCAGGCAAATCAAGAGGAGAATCACTTTCGTTGCGATGCTTATCAAGAATCTTATAATTATCAATCATATAATTGTAAATAAGACGGGCTTTTCTATAATCGTTCTTTTCTTTGCCAATAATTTTCTGACTCAATTCTATTATTTTTTCGTTATCACTTGGAATTATTGCATCAGCTTTTATAAGCTCATTGTATTTATTCTGATTCATGTTTTTGTTGCTTCCAATTTTATCTGGCACAACACTAGTTTTGGTTTCATAAACCGGAAGAACAAAGGTTTGACGGAAAACGCTTTTTGGCGAATTATTTCTGTTTTTTGTAATCTGATGAATCAGACAATTCTGATAATTTTGAATCAGCGGTAAGGGCGAAACTTCTGTAATTTCAACTGTCGGCTGACTTACGGTCATTACAGGAATTGGACAATGAAGAGTAATTGTCGAAACATCGTTAGTTGCAACATTTGAAATATCTGTAGAATACTGAATCAGATATATTTTTTTTGAATTAAGAACTTTGTTACCGGCAGTTTTGTTAATTACAACATCAAAAGGCTCAGACTTTTCTTTTCCAATGTTTACAAGGAGTACGCCAGAATAGGCGCCATCCGGAACCCGAACTTTTATTTCTGTATTGCTCCAATATTCATATTCACCGTAAGAATCCGAAGCGGCAATCATATTTTCGGTAAGCATTGCTTTTGTAACATAATCAGAATTGCTGATTTGATTGTCGTAATCAACAGTGAACAAAACTTCCGACTGATTTCTTGAATCTCCAAAATTATTGCCGGTAATTGTAAGAATATCACCAACTGCAACTTTTGAAGGAGAAATTTGAGATATAACAGGTTTTGTTGTCTGAACTACAGTCGGCACAGGAACGGGAATATCAACCTCATTAGAAAAGAGCGATGGCTTTGAGCGGGAATTACGGGTTCCGACAACTACAAGTCCATCCTGAACATTTGCCGGAAGGACTAATTTTATACAATTATCGCTCCAGGAAATGTAAGAACTTGCGGTTAACTTTGAACCGGCAAATTCAACGTAACTCATATCACGTGTATCACCAAAGTTGCTGCCATTGATAACAACTATATCTCCTGGCGAGCCGACGGGCGGTACAATAGAATCTATAACTGGAACTACTTTATTTTTTTTGCCTACAATGAACATTATTATCAATGCTATTGCGATGATAATAACAAGGAACATTGCCCTTATAAGAGAATACTTTCTAAAAATGTAACTAAACTTTCTGGATGAGTTCACTCAAACTGACCTGTGGTTACAGAAACCGGAAGTTCAATTTCTGTTGTAACAGGAACCGCATTTATACCGGGAACTGTAATTTTTATAGAAATTGTTTTATCTTCAATAAAGCCAGGTCTGAATACATCAACATCCTGAATAAGTTTTTTTTCTATGGTAGAATTGCTGACATTCTGAACAAAAGAGTTTCTTGAACCGCTTGTACCAATAGAAGCAGAAGGTAAAACTGACTCATGTATATTACCAGAAATTACCACACCTTTTCCACCACCTACAGAAACATTTCTGATATTGGCCGGAATCTCATTTGAAACCATAGTTGGAACAACAGAAGATGTTGAAGCAACTACCTGTTGTTGAGATGCAGTATTTTTAACTGAAGAATTAAATCTAAGAGGAAGAACCAGAGCAATTACAGCAGCAGCGGCAGCAGCCGGAATAAAATATTTGATACCAGTTGATGCTTTCTTTTCTGTAAACTTAGTATGCTTACTGTAATTCATCTTAACCATAAGCCTGTCAAAACTCTGGTCAAGATATTGCTTGTTCAATGAAATGGATTCAGAATCAGCCTTAAAAAGTTGATGAAGGGCTTTTAACTTTTCAAGTTCTTTTTGGCATGATTCACAATTTTTTAAATGAGCTTCATATTCTGCCTTATAAATATCAGGCATCTCATTGTCTAAATAAATTGAATGAATATCCTTACTCGGACAAAAAGACATCGTCTTCTCCTATTAACTTAACAAGCTGTTCCCTAGCTCTGAAAACTCTTACCTTTACATTACCTTCTGTAATGCCAAGAATCTGCCCGATTTCTTTATAGTTAAGGTCACCATATTCCTTTAACATAAGAACTTCCTGCAAATTCTTAGGTAATTTTTTCAGAGCCTCCCTGGCTTTTTGTATAGAATCTTTTTTTAGCAAACTAGTTTCACCGGAATCATACTTATGTTTATCTTCGTAAAGAACTTTTTCATAAGCCTTGCGTTCCCGGTCCTTTCGCTTTATGTAATTTAATGAAGCATTTTTTACAACTCGGATGAGCCAATATTTTGCATCATTTAATGAAGGAAAGACTAAACATTTTTCATTTGCTTTTATAAGTGAATCATGAACTATATCTTCCGCCGCTTCTTCATCATTTACAACACGGTATGATATTTTGAAGAGCATCTGCATAGAAGCATCATAAATCACTCTAAAATCAGCAGAATTACCTGCATTTAATGGTACAGTTAATCCCCTCTGATTCTCCTCTGAATTATTAAACACATTTCCCTCGACATTAGTTACAAGTTTTATAACAATTTTTCTGGCAATTGGTTACTGAAAAATCATTAAATTAATTCCGCTTCCATACAGGACCATTTGGTGTATCTGTAACTGTAATTCCCTTTTGAGTAAGAATATTTCTGATTTCATCTGCACGGGCAAAGTTCTTTTCTTTTTTAGCAGTAACTCGTTCAGCAACCAGAGCGTTTATTTCAGCAGCTTCCGGATCACCTTCATGCAAATCAACCTGAGATGCAGCTGTAGTTTCCTGTTCTGCGGCAAGTTTTATTGCATTTTCAATTACGCTGAGACTTAAAACCTTGTCCATCTTATAAATAGAACTCAAAAGTTCGCTTGCCTTTACATTGCCTTTTCCATTGGATTCTTTTTGCATACTGGCAAGAGCAATTGGAGTTGCAAGGTCATTCTCTAAGCCTTCACGGAACTTTGCATAATTTTCTGATTGATAATCAATTTTTTCAAGAATTGAAGCAAAATTATCTTTTGTCAATTCAAGCTTTTCTTCTGCTTTAGCTCTTGCAACAAGTTTTGCTACACGCTGATTCAAGGCAGCACGTGAGGCTTTTGCAGAATCCATTCCGTTTACAGAGAAAATCAAAGGCTTTCTGTAGTGACCACCAAGCAGGAAGTATCTGTAATCAAGCGGTTCATAACCTTTATCTGTAAGACAATAACCTTTTTCTGGTGGAAGTGGTGTCTGCAATGTGATAAAGTTTCCTGAAGATTTGGACATTTTTCCGCCTTCAAGAATAAGGAACTCATTGTGCATCCAGTAATTTACCCAAGGACCTTTTGCACGCTCTGCCTGGTCAAAACTTCCTTCACTCTGTGCAATTTCGTTTGTATGATGAACAGGAACATGGTCAATTCCGCCAGTGTGAATATCAAAATGCTTTCCAAGATATTTCATACTCATCGCAGAACATTCAATATGCCAGCCGGGATAACCGCGTCCCCAAGGAGAATCCCAAGTCATTGCCTGATCTTCAAACTTAGATTTTGTAAACCAGAGAACAAAGTCTCCCGGATTGCGCTTGTTTTCATCAACAACTACAACCTTTCGTTTTCCAGCTCCAGCCTTTAATTCATCAAGATTAAGATTTGCAAGCTTTCCGTAATCAGGATAAGTAGAAATATCAAAATAAAGATTTCCGCCTGCCATATAAGTATGACCGTTAGCTTCAATCTTTTTAATCAGCTCAATCATGTCATCAATATGCTCAGTTGCCTTGCAGATTACATCAGGATGGCGGATATTAAGAGCATCTATATCTTTCATAAATGCATCTGTATAAAACTGTGCAACTTCAAGAACAGACTGATGTCGTTCGGCTGCGGATTTTTTCATTTTATCTTCGCCTTCGTCGTTATCACCAGTAAGATGTCCAACATCAGTAATATTCATAACGTGCTTAATATCATAACCAAGCATTGTGAGGGTTTTATCAAGAATATCAAGGAAAACGTAAGCCCTAAGATTTCCAATATGAGCATAATTATAAACTGTAGGACCACAACCATAAAATCCGACATGTCCTTCTCTTATCGGCTTAAAGTCCTGCATTTTGTGACCCATTGTATTGTATAATTTCAAACCCATAAAAACCTCGCTGTCTCTTTTGATTCTATCAATATAACAGATTTTTTAAGGGTTCACAATAAGGCGAGATAACTAGTGTATTTTCGCTTATTTTTTTGTATAATTATTTTATGGATTTTAATTTGACAGACGATTTTACAAAAGCAGGAATTGCATTTACCCAAAATGAAGCAATTGCTCCCAAAACAACATTTAAAGTTGGTGGAATTGTTAAGTTTTTCATCACCCCGGAAAATGTCCGCGAGCTAAAAACTGCAATCAACATTTTACAAAGTCGTAATTCTAATTTTTTTGTACTTGGGGGCGGTTCTAATGTTGTTTTTCCCGATGAAGATTTTGAATGCCCTGTAATTTCAACCGAAAAATTAAACTCCGTTTATATAGAAGATTCCAACAATATAAATAGCAATAATCCAACTCAAACAGAGACAAACACAGCAACAGATAAAGTTTTAGTCACTTGTCTTGCTGGAACACCAATGGCAACTTTTGTTAATTTCTGCACTAAAAATAATTTGTCAGGAGCAGAAGCCTTTGCCGGACTTCCCGGTTCTATTGGCGGTGCCCTTTTTATGAATGCCCGCTGCTTCGACAAATCAATCAGCGACCTTCTTTACAGCACTCAGCATCTGGAATATTCCAACTTTCCATCAGAAGAAAAAACGGATTCTGAAAAAGCTGTAAAAATAGTAAATGCTCCTTTCAAGGCAGAGGAATGGGATTACAAAAAATCACCCTTCCAGAATCAAAATAAGATTATTACGCAGGCAACTTTTTTGCTAACACAAAAAACTCCTCAAGACCACGACGAAATTGAAAAATCCTGTAAGTTTTATATAAATGAACGCCTTTCTAAAGGTCATTTTAAATATCCAAGTGCTGGCAGCGTTTTTAAGAACAATCATGCCTTTGGAAAACCTTCAGGAAAAATCATAGATGAAGCTGGACTAAAAGGATTTACACTTGGCGGTGCCCAGATTGCTCCCTTTCATGGCAATTTTATAATCAACATAAATCACGCAAAAGCCTCTGATATAAAGCAGCTTGTAACTTACATCCAAAAAGTTATTAGCGAAAAATATGGTTTTAATCTCGAAACAGAAATTATTTTTGTCTAAACCCACCCTCTTTTTGAACCGATAATAACTTTGTTGACAAATAGGGTATGTAAATCTATACTTTAAAAATACTATTAAAGTAGGTGTATTAAATGTTGCAATTAATGATTAACTCTTTTAAAAAAGGCTCTTACATGGTTGTTGAAGGCAAAGCTGACAGTGATCGTTTTTACATCATTCAGCAGGGACAAGTTCAATGCTACAAAGCCTCCGGTTCTGGCATTCAACCTGTAATTTTAGGTCCTGGCGACTTCGTTGGCGTTGTTCCATGTATGGCAGGTCATCTACAGATTGAAACTGCTGTTGCGCTAACTGATGTAGTTTCTATAGCCGTAAAAAGAGATCAGTACTCAGAATTAATTGTAAAAAATACACCTGTTGCGCTTAAAATTATCAGAACTTTTGCAAACCGGATGCGACAAATGAACGAAATGCTTACAAAAGCTACTTTGAAT
>JAEEGH010016394.1_pt1 | contig 15941 bp, 11 predicted proteins | sample 9134181 | NCBI WGS metagenome assembly JAEEGH01 (sample SAMN16246544, study PRJNA631951) | gut metagenome | biome: gut microbiome; feature: rumen; material: DP-attached | host: Bos | place: Iran: Karaj | collected 2018-10
AAAAACAACTCCTGCTGAAGAGCCTCCGGAACTTATTCTTCCCCCGGCTGAAGAAAAAATCCCTGAACCTGCTGAAGAAGTAGTTGAGGAAGCACCGGCTGTAGAAGAGACACCGGCCCATGTGGAAGAAAAAACAACTCCAGCAGAAGAACTTCCGGAAATTATTCTTGCCCCGGCTGAAGAAAAAATCCCTGACCCTGCTGAAGAAGTAGTTGAGGAAACACCGGCTGTAGAAGAAACACCTGCTCCTGTGGAAGAAACAACAACTCCTGCTGAAGAGCTTCCGGAAATTATTCTTGCCCCGGCTGAAGAAAAAATCCCTGAACCTGCTGAAGAAGTAGTTGAGGAAGCACCGGCTGTAGAAGAGACACCGGCCCCTGTAGAAGAAACAACAACTCCAGCAGAAGAACTTCCGGAAATTATTCTTGCCCCGGCTGAAGAAAAAATCCCTGAACCTGCTGAAGAAGTAGTTGAGGAAGCACCGGCTGTAGAAAAAGAACCAGCTCCTGTAGAAGAAGAAAGTTCATATAAGCCGATAATTCTTATTCCGGCAGAAGATAAGACTCCGCTTCCTGTTGAAAAAGTTGAACCTGAAACAAATATGCAGACTGTTCAGCAGGAAAAGGAAATCCCTGCTGTAAATACAGTAATTAAAGAACACACTGTTGAAATGAAAGATATTTCTTACGGCAGTTATTATGTTCAAATTGCAACATTAACCAGCGAGGAAAGTATTGAAGAAATTATAAGAAAGTATGGAAAATATCCAATACTTCTTCTCCAAAATGAAAATGGCTCTTATAAGGTCCTTGTAGGTCCATTAACTGTAAATGAATATGGACAAATCCTTGCAAGATTTAAGGCCTATGGATTTACAGATGCCTTTGTATACAAAAAGAAATAATCTAAAATAATAAAAAAGACTGGCACACGAAAAGTGAAGCCAGTCTTTTTTTTAGGGGTAGTGGAGATGGGGGGAATTGAACCCCCGTCCAGAAGCGCAAACCATGCACGTCTACAAGTTTATTGGTGCGAGGTATTTGTCGGGAGACGGTAGCAGCACCAAAAGCGTCGCCTCCTTATTCTAGAAAAAGTCCCCTGTTAAGCCTAGAATCATAACAGAGCAAGTTCCTATTGGCGACGGTAATTCACAATGTTAGGAACAGCACACCATGATTACCGGCATAGCTTAAGCAGCCAATGCTAACTGTTCGTTTTCAGACACGAAGTCTTCTCTACGTTTTGCAGTTATTTTTTTGTCAGTTCAAGGCACCTTCACGCCTACTTGCAGTACACGATCAATCAGATCTGTCGAAACCGGTGCACCCCCGAGTAAAATGAATATAGAAAAAAAATCCTTAATGGTCAAGATTTATTGACAAAAAAAAGCCTGTCTTTTTGACAAGCTAATTTTTGTTCCTTTAATTAATTTACTTATTCTTCAACTGTAACGCCATGACGCTTCTGTGCAAAACGCTTAAGCATTGCTACGCCATTTCTCTTGTCGTTGTAAACAAAACCACCATTCCAGTATTCAAGTGCAGCAAAAAGAGCGTTACCACCATCCTGTTCATCAGAGCGCTTTGTTCTGAATGAAACATAGTTGGAAAGTTCAACAAAATTTGAATTGTGGAGACATTCAAGACGCTTACGATTGAAGTCATTCCACTTTTCCAGATCCTTAAATCCTTCACCTTCATCTTCAACAATAAGGTGAGCGTGTGTAGCAGAGAAGGAATACCATACGTGAACCTTCTTATTTACATCACAATTGTTTCCATGTTTTACAGCATTCTTAATAACTTCGCTAATCTGCTGTTCAAGGAGGTTAATCTCCTTAATTTCCAATGGTGCAGATTGTACAATCAAGAGTGTAAAATACCTAATCTGACGGAAATCTGAAGGAAATTCCTTATAAAGCATATTCTCCTTATCAAATAAAGGATCACTACCGTCAGCTCTTAATTCTTTAACTTCTTCCATCTAAGATAACCTCAATAAAAGTTTATAAAAACTAATAAGATGCAATTATAACCAGACTACTCGTTAAGCATTAAGAGAGCTTCTTCAACGCTATTAGCAATAGGGAAGTAGCCCATAAGCTTTGTAAGTTCAATAACCTTCTTTACTGAACCATGAATATTAGAGATATAGAGCTTCAGATTCATCTTTTTAATTGTTGAACAAATGTAGATGAGAGCACCAATTCCAGACGAGTCAATGTAATCAACCTGCTCAAGATTAATGATGAATGACTTTACGTTTTTCTCGAGCATCTTCATAACAAGTTCCTTAAGTTTGTAGGAATTGTACAAATCCATTTCACCGTTGACATCAACGATATAAACTTCACCATTCTTTCTTATTTTCAGTTCCATAAGTTTTTCTCCTTATTCCCACTTTTTTACTGAATTTTAATTACCAGGAGTGACTGGTCATCGTACTGATCAGCATCTCCCGTAAAATTTTTAACATCCGCCTTAATAAGGTTTGCTATATCTTTTCCTGACGAATTATTATTTGATTTAATAATTCTTTCCAAGGACTCTCTACCGTACTGCTGGCCTTTGTCATTTAAAGATTCAACCAAACCATCGGTGTATGTAACAATTATATCACCACTTTCAACTTTTTGCACGAAATCTTTATATTCTGTTGATTTTTCTACTCCAATCGGTTCAGAAGTAACGGAAATCTGTGTAAATGACTGATTTCTGCTGCTCCAGTAGAGAACCGGGGTAGTGCCCCCTGTAGAAAATTCAATCTGCTGTTCAACAGGATTGTAATTTATAAGTGCACATGATCCAAAGTGGTCTGTACTGAAAGATTCTCCAGAAATTCCTCTGTTTACCCAGGAAAGAATTTTTCCTGCAGACTGAGTTGTATTTACTACAAGGCGAATCATAGCACGAAGCATAGTCATAACGACCATACTGTTCAAACCCTTGCCAGCAATATCACTCATAATAAAACTGATTCTGTCTTTTCTGGAAACCATTACATCATAATAATCTCCGCAGACTCCTTCAACAGGATTAAAGTAAGAACCAATCTGCAGACCGTTAATAACCGGAAGTTTTGCAGGTTTAAGCATTTCCTGAATCTTACTTGCAATGTTTGCTTCCTTAGAAACATCATTGCGTTCAATTACTTCCTTAACTGCAATAACAATCTTTATGGCAGCAGCTGCAAAGCCCGAGAGAACTTCAGCTGTTTTAAGTTCATCTTCTGTGAAAACAATATTACCACGCTTTCTGGCAAAAGCAGCAAGTCCTATTACTGCATCATTGTTTTTCATCGGAACTACAATATATGAACCACATTCAAGGAATTCTTCAGGACCATTCTGATAAATACGGTCATCTCTTTCCGGCTTAGTAATAAGTTCAGATTTTCCCTTAGTTACTATATCACCAAAGAGGTTGTCCTTAAAAGGAAAAGTTGCAAATTTAAAGTTTGTTGCTACGCGTACAGGCTTGTGAGGCATGTCAGGAGGCAGTTTGTATGGAGGAGGGAAGTCTCCATCAAAAGATTTAACGCTTACTACATCTTCAAAGTCATCAACCATGAGGATAGCGCCGCCGTCAGCCTGAATATTCTCCCTGATTGTAGTATTTACGTAATCAAGAAGTGCGTTCATATTGTTATCTGCATTAAAGCACTCAGAAGCCTTAACCATGAACTGCTGGCTTATATCAAGCATTGTCTTGTCATTTTCACCAAGTTCCCCGTTAAGCTTTTCTTTTGCTTCAGCGATAGTATTTACTTTTTCAATCTGCTGATTGTATTTAGGAGAAACAAGCTTTTCAATCTTCTTAGGTTCAAAGGTCAAAAGGATGATGGAATATGGCAGGAAGAGGAAAAGACTTCCAAATACAGCCGTGAAATAAATGAACATAAACTGATCATTGTCAGGATCTGTAAGCTGTATTACGGCAAGTACGGCAGAACCAATACCAAGTACCGCAATTCCAAGCAGAGAGATAAAACTGATTCTGGCAGTCTTCTTACCACGTACAAGCAGCAGCAAGATAAATACCACTAACGATATTCCTGCAATCGCAAAAAGCGGAATATATGCAAAACTATTTGAAAAATTCAATTCACCACTCCCTGTACAATACCCAATAATTAAGTAATTTTAAGTAAATTACGTTAATTTTAACATTGAAATAATGTACCGTCAAGTTTTCCTAATCATATTATCGGTGGACATGGTTTATTTGAACATCATTTTTCCGTTTTTTTTTCATTTTTTTCAAGTTTTTTCTGCATTTTTTTCTTCTGTGACTGATTTTTCAGTACGTGCATGAGGTTTCTTGAATAAGTTCCCTTAAAAGTATTTGCTGCTTCCTGTATTGGATAGTCATTTCCATACTTTTGCTTTAATTCATCCCAGTATTTTGTAAAGAAAATATAAAGATCGCTTATAGTGAGCTTCTTAAAGCGGTGCATTATATGATTTTCATTGATTGCATTTATAACCGGGAGATATACATTCTGGAACCAGGACATAATTCCTTCTTCAATAGGGATTTCTTCCTTTTTGTCCATGTTGATGTAATATTTGTGGATGAGAATGTGATTATAAATTACGTCATACTGGCCCGGGCTGGAAAAATCAAGAACCCAGTAGTCTGTTATGTCACCGAAATTGGTTTCTGCGTAGAAAACTCTTTTTTCATATTCGATGACCTGTTTAATCATCTCTTCCTTTGTGCTGCCGGCCTTAAGCTTTATTTCACTCTGAAGACTTACAACCTCTGCATCAATAAACTCAATTCCCTTTGCCTTTGCAACTGATACCCGGTGATTGCCGTCCCTGACGAAATATAAGCCTCCAAGTTCGTAAACCGTAATTGGGGGAAGGTTCACGTCCTGATAGTGGGCCATGTCAATTCTTTCCCAGCGCCCCTTTAAAAAATTACTCTTTGGGAAAAAGTGATTGTCAAAATCCTGGTAACGGCCTTCGCTTCCTACAATCAGGTTGATTGGAATGACCTGCATTCCCTTATAAACTTCATTTTTTGGTTTCAGGAGTTTTTTTACATCTGAAAAAGAGATAAGGGTTGCTTCATCCGGATTGAGAATGTGCTGTATTGTATTAAATAGTGCCTTGTTTCTTGCCTTTGTAAAATCATCAGCGGTTTGTGATGACAGAAATGTCGAAGCCAATATTCTCTCCTTCTGCTAAATCTTTTTTTTCATTCATATCAATAATAACATGGCTGTACGCATTAACAACTGTTGTTTTTCCAACTACGCTGACTCTTTCTGCCGCAAGGTCGTAAAGATGGATGTGGCCGTGAATCATAAGTGCCGGTTCAAACTGCTCAATAAACCAGTTAAAGCACTCAAATCCCTGATGACATGGATCTTCCTTATCGTGTACGTGCCTTGGAGAGGCGTGGGTTAAAAAAATATCACAGTATCTGCCGTATTTTCTCTTGTTTTTTTTAAGCTGGGGTACCATGGCCTTGAGCTGCTTGAGCATTTCCCCTTCAGTATACTGGGCCAGACCGTTATTGTAGCGCTTTGAACCTGAAACTCCGCATATGAGCAGGGGAGTAGTTTTTCCGTCCTTAAGGGTAAAATTCAGATATTTGCTGCGGATTACTTCATTTCCTGCGTAATCTCCACCGTGCCCGTGATTCATTTCGGAAAGGGCATCCCGGGGAGTACGGCCCATTTTTTTCAGCTTTTTATCGTAATAGTTAAAATCTTTCAAATTGTGATTTCCGAATACAAAAAATGTAGGTTTTCCCATTGTTGTAACAATGTAGTCTACATATTCCATGTCCAGATCACCTGCAGAAAAAACTGCATCCACATCTTCATAGCGTTCTCTCACCGTAGTAGAGTAGATGAATGGGTCGATCTGGTCAGAAACGCACAAAAACCTCATAATTTAGATTCCTGCCTTTGAAAGAAGTGTTTCCAGCTGCAGCTTGCCTACAAGATTTATAGGTCTTGTTTCTGCAAAAGACATGGCTGTTCTTGTAAATTCTGAGCTTGATATGAGAATTGCCTTTTCGTAATTCTGTGCTTTTACAGAATCTGCTGCTTTTCTTACTACTGAATCTTCAACCGGATTAGTGTCACGGAAGAACTGAACCAGAATCATCTGCTGTCTCTGATTCATCCAGCCTTCCTTTTTATCATCTGAAGCAAGCATTACGCAGCCGCTTTTTGTCTGTTCAATTCTCTGACATGTAAGGTTAAAACCGCTAAGGGCAATTTTTTTACAAAGTTCACTGAAACTCTGGGCAGAACAGGTAAGGTATTCCTTCATGTTGTCGTTTGCTTCAATTTCCTTGTACTGGCTGAGTTTTGTTGCAACATCCCTGAAGGAGCGGTTCCTTGAGAAAATCTTTTCCCACTGTTCAATTGCCTTTTCAATGTTCCGGGTCTTTTCGTAACAGCTGGCCAGAAAGTATCTTGCATACAGGGTTTCCTGGTTTGATTCATCCTTTGAAATTTTTATTGCATGTTCATATTCAGTAATTGCGTTATCAAACTGAGTAACTGCAGCATAGCAGGAACCTCTTTCAATGAGGGCCCTCTGCTTGAACAAAGGATCTCTTTCTGCCTTTTCAAACTGCTTGAGTGCTGCAGAAAAGTTATTGTTGTCCTTGAGGATTTTTCCCATGTAGTAATAGTTTGAATAAGTATCCGGGCTAAGATGGATTGCTGTATCGATTTCCTTTTTTGCTTCGGTGTACTGCTTGCTTCTGTAAAGCAGGTAACCCATTGCGCTGTGAGCCTTTGCATGTTTTTTATTCGCAGTAATGCACTTCTGGTAGAAGCCCATTGCCATGGCTCCTTTGCCCATTGATTCATAAATCTGCCCTACATTGTAATCATTTTCTGCGTTTGTAGGGTCCAGTTTTGTAAGAAGAAGATATTCTTTAAGGGCGTCCTGAGGCTGGTTGAATTTCTTGTAAAGTTCAGCCATTATCCGCCTGAATTCAATTTCCGGAATATCTCCGTTAAAAAGGGCATTTTCATTGACTGTCTTGTATTCCATGAAGGCCAGTTCACTCTTATTGTCAGCAAGGTAAGCCTTTCCCAGCCAGTAGTGGGCCAGATAATCCCTTTGATTTTTAGCAATGATTCCTTTTGCAAGCTTTTGAGCCTGAGGGTACTTCTGCTCCTTAATCAGCTTTTGTATGCTGGAGATTTTTTGAGGCTTTACCAAACTTTTTACTAAAATAATTGTAACTGTAACAATAACGACGAAGAGAACTGCAATTATCACAATAGTTGTAAGACCCATTTATTCCACCTGTAACATAATTAGCGTTAAATTATTTAAAAATTGACGTTAACTGACAAACTCAATCCTATATAATATTGCAAGATTAGCCTTTTTATGCGAATATGTCAAACAAAGGGCTGATATTGGTAAAATATTATAAAATAAGGAGGAACGGCATGAGGAAAAACTGCTTTGCAAAAGTTTTATTTCTGTTACTGACAGCATCTCTGTCTGCTGCATCTGCCCAGTCTTCTAATTTTGCCAGGGGAGAGGAACTCTTTCTGCAGAATAAGCCTGAGGAAGCTGTTACCTATTTGAAGAAGGCCTACTCAAAAAAAGAAAATCCCAAGGTATACGAATATCTTTCCCTGTCATATTTTCAGCTTGGAATGTATGAAGAAGGGATAGCTGTTGTAAATGCCGGAATGAAAGTTTCCGGAACTGATAAAAAACTCCTTGCATTTAACGCAGGAAATGCAGCTTTTCTGGCAGGTAAATATGAAGCTGCAGAAAACTGGTATACAACAGCAATTATGGCTGATGGATCTTATTCATCACCAGTAATTAACAGGGCAAATACCCGCATCTACGAAGGTAAAATCGCTGATGCCAGGACAGATTATATACGTTTTCTGGAACTTGAGCCGAATGATTACCGGAGACCTGAAATCGAAGAGATTTTAAAGGAAATCGATAATCAGATTGCTCAGGAGGAAGAAAGGGAGAGGGCTCGTCTGGCCGAGGAAAAGCGTATTGCTGAAGAGGAGGCCCGTCTTGCCGAAGAACAGCGCAAGGCAGAAGAAGCTCGTCAGGCTGAACTGGAGCGTCAGTGGGCTGAACAGGAAGCAGAAAGAAAGCGCCTGGCAGAAGAAGAAGCTGAACGTAAGCGTAAACTTCTGGAAGAAGTTGCAGCGTCGCTGCAGGATGCGGAAACAACCAATATGTCAGCTGGAGCTGAGGATACTATAGATTATGGCTACGAAACAGAACTCGAATGATTCATCAGAAACAAAGGAAAAAGTAAAAAAAACTTCTTCAAAAACTACAGCAGGAAAGTCTGAAAAAACTGTAAAAACTGCTGCCTCAAAATCTGGTACAGCAAAGTCAGCTGCTGCAAAGTCTGTTAAGGAGAAAAGTTCTTCTTCAAAGACTGGGGCTTCAGGAAAAACTTCAGCAGGTAAAAGTGAATCTGCTGGAAAAAGTACTGCATCCTCTAAATCAGGTTCGGCAAAAAGCAGAAAAAGTACTGAGACTTCTGCAAAATCATCTTCATTTAAGAAACTTGATGCAAATGAAATTCTTTTTGCGGAAAAAAAGACTGCAGCAGGAAAAAAGACTTCTGAAAAAAAAGATGACACTGTAAAAACTGCCGGCAGAAGCAGAACTTCTACAGCCTCTGCAGCAGGAAAGCGGATTTCATTTACAGGTGAATCTTCTGCTTCAAAGACAAAATCTTCAGCCTCAAAATCAACAGCTTCTGAAAAAGAAACTTCTGCAAGAGCTGCAGAAAGTCCTAAGAGACAATATACAAGAAAGTCTGTTTCTGCAGAAAACAAAACAACTCAATATGTAGATGAAGAAAAAGTAACCTCTGTTTTCAGCGGGGAAGTTGCATCTGAAGAAACAGAAGTTTCATATTCTGTAAATACAGGCTCTGATAATACGGGCAGAAAAACAGGTTTTGCAGGTGTTCTTGCTGCAATATCTGCTTTCTTTGTAAATGCAAAGAATAAAACTGCAGAAGGTTTCGGAATCCTTAAAGATAAGACTTCAGATTTTTTCAATAAAAAGAAGGCTGAAAAAAACAGCTCATACACTGAAGAGGATTCTTCTGAAAATAAAGGCCTGATTGCACGCATTAAAGAATCTTTCAGAAACCCTGAAAAAAGAAATAAAATTCTTGCATTGCTGGCAGTAATTCTTCTTCTGATTCTTTTACTTATCCTGATTATTTCTCTTGCTGCTACAAGACCTGCCCGTCTTCAGCGCAGGGCAGACAAAAGGGCTGCAAAGGAAGCTGCTGCATATGAAGCACTTCTCAGGGAACAGGAAAAGACTGAAAAAGACCGCCAGACAAATCTGGATATTATTCGTCAGTATTTAAGTCATGGACTTTACGATAATGCCCTTGAATCCCTTGAAGCCATGCTTAAGGAAAATCCTGAGGATGAAGAAGTAAAAGCCCTTTTTGAAGAAGCTTTAGTTGGTAAAATGAATCAGCTTAACAGCCAGAACCAGAATGGAAACGGAGATAATCCAAGCTACAATATCGTTATTCCTGAACTTTCTTATCCAAATGGACAGAATGGAACAAACGGTACCGGAGGCAGTAATTCAGGTGATTCTTCATTCTCTGCAGAAGATTATCTGAAGATGCAGGAACTCCTTAAACAGCAGGAAGCAGAAGCTGCCCAGCAGGCTGCACTCTTAAAAGCTCAGCAGGAGCAGGCTGATAAGGAAAGGGCAGAAAGAGAAGCTGAAGAAGCTGCAAAGGCTGCCCTTGATGCCGCTTTCAAGGAAAAGAATGACAAAATCAATGATCTGATTAATAAGGGAAAAGCAGCAGTTCAGTCTGGTCACACAAGTGACGGATTAAAGAATTTTACTGATGCAAAAAAACTTCTGGATGAAAAAGACAACAGATTTGAAGGAGGCTCTCTTTCTGCTTCAGATCCTGATTATGCTGCAGGTAAACTGGCTGAAATTGCAAATACTCTTTATGATGCTTCTCAGAAAACAGGTCTGGGAGATGCAGATAAGGAAAATCTTAAAAATAACTCAGTTTCTTATGCCCAGCAGGCAATTGCAAAAGATCCTGCAAATGCTCAGGCTCACTATGTAATGGGCATGAATTACTATGACAGTAAGGATTTCCCTAAGGCTGAAGAAGAATTGCGTGCAGCCCTGCAGAAAGACAGCGATAACGGTAACTATTATTTCCAGCTTGGCCGTATTCAGGCTCAGCAGAAAAAGTATGCAGAGGCAGCAACCAGCTTTACATCTGCTACAAAATATGAACCAAAATTTGCACCAGCATACTACAACTTAGGCTTTGTTCAACAGCAGAGGGATAAAACAAGTGAAGCCCTGGCCGCATACAGAAAGGCGTCATCCCTTGATCCAAATTATGAAAGTGCATATCTTGGTGCCGCCCGCCTTATGAACAGACAGAAGCAGTTCGAAAGTGCCATTGCTGAGTTTAATAAGGCAATCAACGTAAATCCAACCAGGGGAACAACATATAAGGAAATTGGTTCTGCATATTCAAATGTAGGTAAGTGGGAAGATGCTGAAAGTTCATTTATAAAGGCCCTTACTTATATTCAGAATGAAACTGACCCGAATACTTATTACAATCTTTCGGTTGCCCAGTTCAATCTTGGAAAGTACCAGCAGTCTTATACAAATGCAAAGAAGGCATATGATTTAAAGGAAAAGGCTTCAAGTGCTTCAGTTAAGGCAAATATTGTTTACAATACCGGCCTTACTGCAAAGGCTGTAGGAAATGATAATGAAGCAATTTCATATTACGTTGAAGTTATTAAACTGGACAAAAATCACGTTAAGGCTAACATTAACCTGTCAGATATTTATCTTGATGCAAATCAGCCTGATAACGCATTGTCACTTTTGAATAACATTTACGCTAAGAATTCAAATAACTTTGAAATCAACAATAATATGGGAGTTGCCTATCTTCAGAAGGAAGATTACAACAGCGCAATTAAGTATCTTAAAGTTGCCCGTGGAATAGAACCTGGCAATTCTGCCTTAAGCATGAATCTGGCAAAAGCATATTCTTCAAGCAGTCAGTATGCAGAAGCAAAGTCTGTGTATGAAGATGTAATAAAAAAGGAACCAAAAAACTGGGACGCTTACCTTGAACTTGCAAAGGTTTGCATTCAGTTAGGTAATTTCCAGGATGCAAAGGTTTACTGTATTTACCTCCAGGACAATAATCCTTCTTTCAAGAGGGATGAAGTTAAAAATCTGCTTATGTCAGTTGAATGATGGAAGTGATTGATTAAAACAATTTAGAATAAAAAATGCATCCCTACCGGAAAAAAATCTGCCAGGGATGCATTTTTTTTACGTACGTTTAACTAAAGCGAAAAGCTGGGCCCTGCTTATTTTTGTATAAACAGGTCTGCCGTGAGGACAATGGGGATCAGGAAGTTCCAGAGCTTTTCTTGCCAGGTCTGCAGCAGTTTTTTCATCCAGTACTGTATGATCCATTACAGCCATTCGGCAGGCTGTAGATGCAGCAAATGCATTAATCATGTCTTTTGGATTTATTCTTCTGTCCAGTAAATCTTTTTCAAGATCCTTTTCTGTTCCTTTCCATCGGACTGGAACTGTAGTAAATTCCCAGAGGCCATCTCCCTTGTAGTTACAGCTGAATCCACTTTCTTCCAGAGTGTCCTTCATTTGTGTAAGATAATTGTCATCTGCAGCAGAAGTTGTCTGAAGTTTATATGGAATAAGAAGAGCCTGTCTTTCTCCCAGATTTTCCATTATTTTATTATAAAGATAACGTTCATGAGCAGCGTGCTGATCAATGATGTAAAGAATGTCACCTTTCTGGGCTATAATAAATGTTCCCAGAGCTGAGCCCACAAAATGAAAATCATCATCACTGGAAATTTCATCCTGCTTAGGAACAAAGTTTGAGTTAAAGAGATTCTGATTAGTCAAAGATTCACTGGTAGAAATATCAAAATCTTCATTAAAAGCTTTTTCTGCCAGACTGGATGCATTTGAATAGTTTTTATTTCCCCCGGAAAAAAAAGATGACCTTCCGTCAGAATAGGATTTTCGATTTTCTGCTGAAGAATAATTCTGGTGAAATCTGCCTCTTTCCAGAATGTATGATAGAGTGTCTTTATTTTCACTTTGCACTTCTGGAGAATTTGTTTCCGCTGAATCATTCACGGAAGAAGGAGTCTCTTCCAGGGAAAGAAAATTTTCCTCAGCTTTTTCATTTTCTACCATAGTTTTAAGAGTATAATTCTTAAAAAAAATTCTGGTTGAAGAAGAAACGCTGTGGTGCAGGCTGCTTATGTCCTTAAATCTGGCTTCTCTTTTTGCAGGATGGATATTAAAATCTACCAGGGCCGGGTCAATTGTTACAAAAAGACAGGCTACCGGGTGTGAGCCGTTAGGAAAATATCCCTGACAGCCATATTCAATTGCCTGAATAAGAGAATATTCCTGAATACGCCTGCCGTTAACAAAAATGTAAATATCTTTTCTGCTGCTTCTAATTACAGATGGTTCTCCAATTACAAGCTTAAATGAATATTTTTCACTTTCATTTTTTTCCTGAATTTCGTGAAAAAGTTTTTCATCTTCAAAAAATTCCATGGTTTGGACAAATCGCTGAAGGTAGGAATCTGTCGCTGGCAGGTGAAGTTTTTCTTCTCCCTCTGATTTGAAAATAAAAGTTATATCCGGCCTGGCCATTGCTTTTTCTTCAAAAGTTGTTCGACAAAGGCTCCCTTCACTGGCAGGTCTTTTTAAAAACATTCTTCTTGCCGGAAAATTTTCAAAAAGGGCAGAGGTTTGTACTATTGTTCCTTCAGAAATGGAATCTTCTGTGAGAATGTGATCTTCAGTAACAGAGGCATTCATCTTATAAGAGCCGCTTTTTATTTCAAGACGGCTAACTGCTGCCATTGAAGACAAGGCTTCACCTCTAAAGCCTAATGTGGTCAAATGCAGTAAATCTTCTTCTGATGAAATTTTACTTGTTGCATGTGGCCGGGCACAAGTCATAAGATCTTCCTTTGACATTCCAGAGCCATTGTCTATTACGCGGATTTTTTCAATACCGCCGCCTGTAATTTCTACTGTAATTTTATCTGCTCCAGAATCAACTGCATTATCCATAAGTTCACGAACTATGGCATTTGGCCTGTCAATTACTTCTCCTGCCGCAATTTTTCTGGCAACTTCCGGATTCAGGACTTTGACATGGGGTTTATTTTTATCTTCTGACATTATACGTTTCTTGTTCCTTTAACTTCTGTTGTACCGTCAAATAATTCCAGAGAAGGTCCAATGTGGCTGTCTTTACCTTTTTTTGATTTAGAATTTTCAGCTCCATTGTTTTCTTCTGCCGGTTCTTTCATCAAAATTTGTATTTTTGCTTCAATTCCTTCCAGCTGTTTTTCCATTTTTTTTGCGAGCTTGATGCCTTCTTCAAAATCCTTTAAAGCTGTTTCCAGGGAAATGTCGCTTTGTTTAATTTCACTGCTTAATTCTTCCAGTCTTTTTAAGTCTTCTTCAAAATTATTGGTCATATATTTACTCCGGTCTAATTTATATTTGTTACTTCTGCTTCAATTGTTCCTGCAGAAGGTTTTATGATTATTTTTGATCCTTTTTTCAGGCTCTTTGAATTGCGGATGATTTTTCCCTCTTCATCGGTAACCATTGAATATCCCCTGTCAAAAATGGTCTGGGGATTAGCGTTTTCAAGAATCGTGATTTTTTCTTTAAGAATCTGCCTTTTCTGTTCAAGATTACGCATTATGCTTTCCTGCAGATCTTCCTTTGCATAATCAAATCTCTGCAGAAGGGGACTGAGAATATTTTTAAACTCTCTTTCCATCTGTTCCGGTTTGAATGTGTTGAGCATAAGTTTAAAACGATCAATTCTGTCAAAGATTTCATCGCACAAATCTGACCGGCAGAGGGAAATTTGACTTGTAATGTCTGAATAGCGGGGAACTGCCATTTCAGCTGCGTGACTTGGAGTTGAAGCCCGCACATCAGCTGCAAAATCACAAAGGGCCCAGTCTATTTCATGCCCAACCGCAGAAATGACCGGAATTTCAGATTCAGCAATAGTACGAACTACTTCCTCATCGCTGAAAGGAAGAAGGTCTTCCAGTGAACCTCCACCTCTTCCAACAATCAGAATGTCACACATTTTATATTTGTTTGCTGTTTTTATCATTCTGACGATAGATTCAGCTGCACCTTCTCCCTGAACAAGAGCAGGTAAAATTGTTACATTCATTTTGGGATTTCTGGTTCTGGTTACGTTAAGAATATCCCTTAAAGCAGCTCCTGTAGGGCTTGTAACTACCCCAATCGTCTGTGGATATTGAGGAAGGGGACGTTTTCTTTCAGTATCAAAAAGCCCTTCTGATGCCATTCTCCGTTTTCGCATTTCCAGCATTTCCATTATCTGGCCAATGCCTGCTTCTTCCATCTTACTGACAAGAATCTGATAGGATCCCTGTGCCGGATAAACTGATATTTGTCCACTGACAGTTACAACCATTCCATCTTTTGGCTTAAAAGGAAGGTACTGGGCTCTTCCCCTGAACATTACAGCTTTAATCTGGGAATCATTATCTTTAAGGGAAAAATAAAGATGCCCGGAAGAGTGGGCTTTAAAATTTGAAATTTCTCCCTTAACAGTAACATTAACGAAAGACCTTTCCAGCATGGTTTTAATAAGGCCTGTTAACTGGGTAACTGTAAATATGTTGTTTTCTGATGAATTATTCTGAAAGTCCATAGTTTTAACGCTTTAGATTATAGTAGGATAAGGTTCAAAAGTCCATTAAATGCGAATTTAGTTAATAAAAAAAATCAAATTCCGATAAGTGAAGAGATGAAAAGTATTGTTTTTTTATATGCCGCATTTGTTTCCTGTCATCCTTTTGAAAAGGTTTTTGGAAATCAGAGTGCTTTTGAAAGAACGTTAATCTGGGCAAAATCCCAGAGTCCGGAGAAAATAATTATCGCTGTCAGACCTGAATGTGAAGGAGCTGTTAAGGCTTCTCTTGCATCTTCAGGAGATACTGGTATCAGGCTTATTTCAAAAAAACGCTGGCTTTTAAAAGATTTACTTGAATGTTTTGTGGAAAGCAGAAGAAGCTGTAATGCTGACAGAATTATTTATTCATTTGCAGACCGTCCTTTTCTTGATGAAGAATTGACTAGAAAACTTATAGAGACACAGTCCCGCTATATGGCGGAATATTCTTTTCAGGATGGCTATCCGGAAGGATTTGCTCCGGAAATTTTAGACGGAAGCGCTGCAGAAATTCTTTTTAATCTCGTAAAACAAAATCAGAATGATTCAGGTGAAAAAGAAGTTGCATTTGATTCACTTTTTAATCTGATTAAGACTGATATTAATGCATTTGATATTGAAACTGTACTGGCAGAAAAAGACTATAGACTTTTCAGATTAAACTTTTCATGTTCCAGCAAGGATCGTCTTTTGGCCTGTGAAAGACTTTATCAGAGGGCACTGGATGAAAAAATAAAATTTTCTGCAGAGGAACTTTCAAATCTTGCGGCATCAAGAGTAGACATTCAGAAAACTCTTCCTGCATTTTATAATATTCAGCTTTGTGCCTGCGCTTCAAGCTTTGATATTTACTCTCCATACCTGAATGCGTTTAAAAATAAATTTCACTATGCTCCTGAAGCTCAGAATGTGGCCAGAGAAAATATTATGACACTTGAATCCTTCAAAAATGTGGTAAGTGAGATTGCAGATTTTTCTGAAAATGCAGTAATAAGTTTCAGTGCTTTTGGTGAAGCTCTTCTTTTACCCAATCTTGAAGAGTATATTGCTGAAGTTCTAAAAAATCCGAACTTAAGCATTCTTATTGAAACTGGCGGTCTTTTGATTACTCCGGCCCTTCTGGAGAATATT
>JAEEGH010016395.1_pt1 | contig 15940 bp, 17 predicted proteins | sample 9134181 | NCBI WGS metagenome assembly JAEEGH01 (sample SAMN16246544, study PRJNA631951) | gut metagenome | biome: gut microbiome; feature: rumen; material: DP-attached | host: Bos | place: Iran: Karaj | collected 2018-10
CCGAATATGCAATAATAATGGCAAAAATAATCTGTTGGAGGGGGATTTTACTTCAAGTAAAGTGCTGGTTTACTTCAAGTAAAGTACAGGTTTACTTCAAGCAAAACCTCACAGCATCTGTCACCCTGCTGCGCAAAGGCCACGAGCCCGAAGCTAAGCACCCTCCAGCCCGAAGCTAAGCACCCTCCAGCCCGGAGCTATGCTGAATGCTTCAAGCTCACAGGGGAAATCTCCTGTGAGGCTGCGTTAAAATGTAGCTTACTCGACTCCTTAGAAAGATCTTTCATGTGACTTGTAGTCTAAGACTTTCATACATATATAGCCAGCAATGATAACCATCACAGCTAATGCAAAAACAAAAAAAGACTCATCGTATTCATTGCTTTCTTTTCTTTTTGTTGTTATCGTTTGTTCTTTCCGAAAAGGTCTGAATGAGTTCCGGTGTTTACCAGTATAAGAATGAGCTCTGTTTCGTTTTGCTCCCAAACAAGGAGCCAATTGGGCTGGATATGACACTCCCACTGCCCCTTACGGTTGCCATGCAGTTGGTGGGCAAGATACTTTTCGTCAAGTTTCTCGCCGCGCAGCAACTTTGCCACGACATCCCATAGTTCCTGCATCGGCAGACCGCGCTTCTTACAGAGTTTCAGGTTCTGCTTGCACTCGCCGGTAATGTGCAGTTCGTACTTCGTCATCCCTCAATCTCCTTTATCAGGTCGTCCAGACTGTCGTACTTATAGACGCGTCCCTGCTCTATATCTTCGATGGCGCGATCCATACTGGTCTTCTTACGACGCTTCAACGTGACGCTGCTCACGCCACGTAACAAGCTGATGGCCTGCTTAATCTGGTCGAGCATCGAAACGTCTTCGATAGAAACTGTAAGTTGGGTCATAATTGCAATTATTGATGAATTCAGGGGCAAAGGTACAACTTTATTCCGAATATGCAATAATAATGGCAAAAATAATCTATTGGAAGAGGGATTTTACTTCAAGTAAAGTGCTGGTTTACTTCAAGTAAAGTACAGGTTTACTTCAAGCAAAACCTCACAGCATCTGTAACCCTGCTGCGCGAAGGCCACGAGCTTGGAGCTAAGCACCCTCCAGCCCGGAGGTAAGCACCCTCCAGCCCGGAGCTATGCTGAATGCTTCATAACTTCTTGTGAGGTTTGTCGATACTTTAATTATTTTTACATGGCTAGGAGGAACTCAGAGAGCTTCTCCATGTCAAGCGAGTGTAGAGGTCGGCGCTGTTAATCTTCCACTTGCGTAGAGTCTTATCAGCCTCTTTGGAATACTCAATTGTGTACATCATAGACTATCGAAATAGCGTTGCATCTCTTCAGGAGTGCTGCATGAAATGGTCTCACCATTAGCATACTCACGGCGAGCCTTATTGATAGAGCGACGCATGGCAGGCGTAATGCTCTTATCATCGTTGAGGGTGGCCACCCGTACAGAAGCCACTCCACGTATCAACTTCAGAGCCTTTTTTATGTCGGCTATGAGAGCATTGTCTTCCAGCGTAATAATCATCTGCGCTGGCTTGGAAATTGATGTTGCTGATGCCATATCGTTTATCGTTTAATCATTCTTTGCGTTGCAAAGATACAACTTTATTCCGAATATGCAATAATAATGGCAAAAATAATCTGTTGGAGAGGGATTTTACTTCAAGCAAAGTGCTGGTTTACTTCAAGTAAAGTACAGGTTTACTTCAAGCAAAACCTCACAGCATCTGTAACCCTGCTGCGCAAAGGCCACGAGCCCGAAGCTAAGCACCCTCCAGCCCGGAGGTAAGCACCCTCCAGCCCGGAGCTATGCTGAATGCTTCATAAGCTCAATAAAAAATCTCCTTCATGTGAGGCCTTAGTGCCTCAAATTAACATTTTGTAGACAGGGATCCTGATACGCTCCCGCTCTTCTGGAGTCACCTCAACGGCTCCTGGTGTTGCGTCATAGTAGTCCACGGGATGGCGAAGGTTACCATTTGGCATCTTCACCGTACGCTCTCTGCGAACGAGTCTTAGACCCTCATTCGTCGTAATCAGCGTCTCTTTCGTACCTACACTATTTCCCATATCTATAACTTTAAAAGTATTTTCCGCTACAAAGGTACGATTAAATGAGCAGAAAACCAAATTTTGGAGCAGCAAATGTAGAGAAATGCTTGCATTACCTTTGCTGAGTCGCGACAAAATTCGACAATTGGTCACATTTTATTTGAGTTTTCTCGATTGTGAGTACCTACGACACCAGTCAAAGGTACATGTTCACGCGGGGACCACGTGCAATTTACTTCAAGCAAAAACCTCACAGGGGATCCCCCTGTGAGGCTGCGCTGTATGAGGCATCACGCCGATGCCTTCAGAATAAAAACCTAAAACTATTCGTCGTAGTTGTCGTCGTCCTCTGTGAAGAAGTTGTCCTGCTGGCGGCTGAACTGTTCATCAGTTACTTTATTGCTGGCTTGTAGAAGCGCAACACCTGCATCCAACAGTTCCTCAATCTCGGGCTTTATATATTTTTTCTTAGTCATAGCTATTTTCTCTTCTTATAAGTTACTTAATCACAACCTTACGACCATTATGGATATAGATACCACCCTTTGTGGGAGCACTCACGCGAACACCCTGCAATGTGTACCAAGCCCCGTTATCAACGGTTTGGGGCGTCACAGTACTAATGTCAAGATCTGTTGTTCCAGTATTGTTATCGTCATCAAAAACAATCTTCAACAGTTCCTGAGAAGCAGGATTAGCGCCTGTAGCATCACCTGCTCGTCTGCTTGAATAAGCATCTATATACAGGTCGCCTGGTACTTGCAGATAAGCCAGATTTTTGTTAGTAACAGTTATGCCACTTGGCGCGATACGGTAGAAGCTCCAGTCATTAGCAAGAGTGTAGTCGCTATCAATACCACCACCAGCATGAACCACCTTATAGCGATAAGCCAAAGTGAAATTAGTATACTGTTTATCACCGGTGGTTGTATTTGCATTAATCTTTGTACCCACTTCAGGATTAGCCTTAAGATAATTCGTACCTGAAATAGGACTCGGTGCGGAATAATCAGATACGTTCTCAGCATTGGCAATAAAGTAGCTAGCTCCAGGATTATCCGTAGTAGTAGCCTTCAGAAGCATTCCTGTGCCACTTGGTACTGCTTGATTAGTAATCTCAGACATTGTAACTTCGTTCTGGCCCGAGAAAGCACTTGCATAATGTGCAGTAACATTCGGGAAAGCCTCGTGGCTCTTGGCTAAGTCAACATCCTTAGAATAGCTGTAGGTAGAAGCCCAGTATGTGGTATTATCAAACTTGGCCAAAGTCTTTGACTCTGTAGTCATTGCAATCCAATAGACATAGGCATTACCTATGCCAAGTTTTACCGTCTGGCCACTTGCTACATTCTGACTGATGATAGCATCTACATTGGCATCTAAATCTGGCGAAGAATCACTTTTAGAAGTGTGAGTTGTTATCGTACCATTAACGTTCACATTAACTTCTGTATTCGTAGTAGTCTTTAACTTAATAATTACCTGATAGTTTGAAGGTTCTACAAATCCAGTGTTAGGATTTGTATAACCAGGACGAGGCAAAGTTAAGGTATGTGGGCCACCATTAACATAAAGATGTGCTTTACCATCTCCTGCAGTTGGTTCAACACGCAAGCGAGCTATCTTCGAGCTAAACGTAGAGTTTCCTAATTCTATTTGCATACCTTTGAAAAGAGCCATCGGACTGCCAGCTCCTGTACCACCCATGAAGTTAATTGAGTACCGAGTAATACCAGATAGTACATCTGCCCAGTCTTGATTCATCCAGGCAGCAGTGTTGGTATATCGACCTTGGTTATCCTCTTCCCAGAACATGCTGTTGGTGAAATCACTTTCACTGAAATCTTTTGTGAAATCCCATGTGTATGGGAACGAAATGGTGTTCACTTCTGCTGTATGAGCGGCTTCCAATCCTGACTTTGCCAAAATATGAATCGTTATCGGCGTACATTCTGCGTCAGTCTGTGAATCTTTTGCATGAAGCGTCACAGTTCCTGCAGACTTTGCATACACGAGCAAAGTATCACCAGTCAGATTGTTATCAGAGTGTCCCCAGAAAATCAAAGCTTCTCCTGTGTCATTGGCTATAGAATAATCAGGAACGCCCTCGTTCAGCTTATAGTTTTGATTATTCCATGTAACTGAACCGTTTGATATTGAATAATAATATGCATGGTGAGAAGATTTATTATCCGAACCATTTGAGAAGTGGTTATTACCACTGGCATTACCTGTATATCCAGGTATAGGGATATAAGTATTCTCATAAACATAGATATCGTCACCCTTAACCCAGTCGAAGTTTACGGCGTCTGCAGCGGTAATTGTCACGGCTATCGTCGTATTATAAACAACCGAAGAATTCTTCATGGTTGCACTTGCCGTTACAATTACCGTCTCGCCAATCTTCGATGCATCATCAACAGAAGTAATCTTGATGACATTTTTATCTGGCTGTTTATCATCAGCAACTACTTCACAAGTCACGATACCAGATTTTGACATGGTAAAGTTTAGTGATTCAGGATTCAACTGACCTTTTTGGTCGTAATGCAAGAATGGGGTGATGTTCTTGCCAAGAGCCAACTTCACTTCAGAAGGTTCAAACTGGAATATCACATTTCCTGAATTATAGGTCACGTCATAGCTGGCCTCAGCATACAGATAGTCTGTTGTCTCTTCTGTATATGCGGTAATAGTAGCGGTTCCTACACCCACACAAGTGACATGGCCTGTGGCATCAACTGTAGCCACACGCTCATTGCTCGACTTGTACTTCACGGTGAGGCTTTCCTCACTCGACGTACCGGTCACAGTACTGGTTCCGCCATTGAAGTCTTGACCATAATCCACCGAATAGGGAGGAGCTTGCGTATAGTTCAACGTCACGGTAGGCTGATTCTTTACCGACACGTAGAGCACGGCAATACCCGTCTCCGTAGAGCTTTCTTCTGTACGGGCTGAAATGGTAGCCTCACCCGTCGAGTTGCCCAGTGTAAACGAGCCTGCCCACGAAGAAGGATTGTCAGCGGAAATAATATCACCATTAAATGTCACTGATATGCTATTCCATTCGGTACCATCAGACTTCGACAGCTTGAAATAATTGTCCAGATTACCATTGGTTCCGCTCGGAATGCTTACATGAGTATTCGATATATCATGGCCTTCGCTGTCCACAAACTTCAGCTCTGAAGCCGCAGGAGTCGCAGCCTTCAGGTCAATATAGTAGATGAAAAGGTCGGTTTCACTCGAAGTCTGTGTGAACTTGATGTCACCATTGCTTGTCACACGGAAAGTATAATAGGACACGTCACCAGCCACACAACCCGAAATCAGTGCCAAATTGCTGCTGGCAGCCTGTATGCCACAATCCTTACCTGCGGTTGCTGTCTTCACTTTGAAAGTGACAGTCTGCTCAGCAACAGCATTGGGTATTACGATGTTTGCCCTACTTGCATTACCTATGCGCACATAGCCATCTGTCGGGTTGACTTGAATGGCACCCTTCTCTGCTGTAATGTACAGACCAGCGGTTTCCGTCATCTTGGTTTCGCCGACATACATTTCTGTACCATTAATCTTATTTTTGTTCTTATATTCATTGGCAGCTGTACCCGACTGCCAGTTCGTTCCGTCAGCACCCAATGCCGCAGCTGTTGCAGTCGTCCATTTACTTGTATTCTCGAATTCCCATTTTGTAGGCACGGCATTTTGAACAACTCTCACATCAAATTCGTAAGGAGTTGCTGCTTCAAAACCATCCACAGCATTCAGGTTGACCGTAACATGTGCAGTTCCACTAGTGACAGCATTCAGAGTTATATAGTAATAACCCCCATTACTCGTTGTATACTTCATTTCAGAAGCAGTAATAATTCCTGAAGGAGATACAGAGACTGAAAAATCTGTATTAGAAATACCTTCAATTGTATTGAAAGCATAGTTTCCCCAATCTGAAGCGCCAATTGTTAACGTTGGCGGATTTGACTTAAGATGTTCTGATGTCTTGCCGCTTCTAGTTATCACCGGTGTAGTTTTGTCAACAGCTATCGAATAGATACTCGTTCCACTAAAAGCAAATTCGGGTGTTGCGGTAGCTGCCGTAACAAAGTATTCATATGTATTACCTGAACTCGACCTTAAGGTCAAGTTTGCAGGAACAGGTGTTGGAGCAGCTGCACTTTCTATTGTAACTATATGTCCTCTCGACAAAGCAGGCAAAGTTACCGAGCCATCCAGCCACATCCAACGATTTGTCCAGTCAAGACATAGAGAATTTGCAGCAGATGTAGTAAAACGCAATCCTTTGATTATATCAATATCATCTAGAGAGTTTCCTGTACTCAGAACCATTGTGGGCCTAGCCTCAGTTTCTCCAGAATTAAAATTCCAGTTGTTTCCAGAGCCACTTGCCTTCATCTCTGATATGCTCTTAGACCACTTTTCTCTTTCAACAGTAAAGTCCCAAGTATAAGGGTATGAGCCAGAGTAGATGTTGTCAATGGTTGTATCATCTGTGTTGATGGTAATTATAAAGTCCAACTGACTACCTTGTGGAGTAAATGTGAAACTACCTGATGTTATATTTAAGCCAGAAAAAGTAACACTACCAATGTTTTCAGAATAATATGCAGTATTAAAATTATTACCAGATGGAGTGTTTATAGAGTATTCAGTACCATTAAACTCAAAAATATATAAATCATTTGAAGAAGTCCATGCTTCTGTCTTTCCATTCTGATAACCTGCAAAAGTCACAGATGTAATAGTTTGAGTAGAAGGTATGCCAGCAATAGTGTACTGAACTCCAGACGAAAACTTAATATAGCCATTTTGATGACCATAACCTTTATTATCCGAATTTGATATGGTTAATTCATTGGAAAATGACCAAGTAGTGCTAGGACTACTTGAAGAATACGTTAAATTGCTAAGCTCATACGTAGTTGCCAACGCAAAATTTCCTCCCCCGATTGTCGTCAGGAGGAATGCCAATAAGAAATAGATTTTTTTAGTCATCATGATTTATTTTTTTTTGTTATGTTCGTTTTGTATCAATTGATCGCATTAGTAGTCATGCCACAATAAGCGTGCGCAAAATTAATCAAATTATATGAAACGTGAGCATCTTACCCCGAGAAATCTACGCAAATTTTACGTAAAGGTTTACGGACGGTCAAAACCCGCAAGAGGCAACTGACCGCTTACGGGGTGCAAAAGTAAGGTGAAATATAATAAAACAGGTGGATAATTGCACCAAAATGGTGGAATATTGTGCTAAAGTGTCTATTTTTATACTTCAATAGGCGTTATCTGAGAAATCTTTTGTATCTTTGCGACAAAAGTCGCGAAGTTAGTCCGTCTCGGCAAAAAAAGAAACATATTTCTTTGTTTTGCTCTCGACTTTTTGTAACTTTGGCTGTGCCGAAGTTACTGGCACTCTGAAATGCAAAAGAAAAATGGCTTTTTCTTTTGCATTTCTCTCGTTTTTTCGTAACTTTGCACACAATATATACAGTTGGGACATGAGAACGGAGCATTTGGATTTCATCACATTCTGCGTAGGCAGTCTGTCCGACGCACTTCGTATGAGTGCGTCGCAGGTTTATGGCACATTACGCTCATCGGGTGTGCTGAACGACTATATTGTGCCGTGCTATGACGTGCTTCACACGTTCAGCAAGGACTATCTTGTAGAGGAGCTGACCGAAGTCTTGAAGGAAAGGGGGGCACTGGCATGAGACTGTATCACGCATCGACGCTTTGCATAGATAAACCTGACGTGCTGCACTCTCGCGACAAACTGGATTTCGGACGGGGCTTTTATCTGACTGCTATGCGCGATCAGGCCGTACGCTATGCAGAACGCTTTACGCGGAGAGGCAAGGAGGCTTACATCAACGAGTATGAACTGGACGAGGAAACGCCGGAGTTCGTTATCAAGTCGTTCCCAAACTATGACGAGGAATGGCTTGACTACGTGGCGCTCTGCCGAAAGGGGCTGCCGACGGGGCAGACGTTTGACGCTGTTTCGGGTGGCGTAGCCAATGACAAGGTATTCAACACGGTTGACCTGTATTTTGCTGGCGTTATCACCAAAGATGAGGCTCTTGGGCGGTTGAAATACGAGAAACCGAACCATCAGTTGTGTATTCTGAACGGTCAAATGCTCGACCGCCACCTTCATTTCATCAAAGCAGAGATAGTATAATTATGGAGGCAAACAAGACGATATTGCAAATGAAGTATGCAAGGATAGTGGCTATCTTTGCCAAGGAGTCGGGGCTGGTGCTGGAGGATGCGCTAGCGTTCTTCTATGATTCCGATACATACAAGCTCATTAGTGAGGGAGTGGCCGACATGCACTGCCGCAGTGACGAGTATCTGGCCGATGAACTGATGATAGAGTACAAGGAGAAGCAATCGTAATCTATCTTGATGCTTCGCGGGGGAATTCTGATGCTCAGCAGGAAAATTCTGACCATTAGAATTTTTGTAATGAGCATCAAAATTCTTGTCATCAACTTCCCTGATAATTAGCCGCCTGCGGCGGTGCTACGAGCTTGCTCGCTTCTACCTTTAGGTGGAAGAAATTATTCAAAAATTAAAACATTTAAAGCTTGTCTGTTTTCAAATTTTGTAAAATTTCCGTGCGAAGCACGCTCTTATCATTGGGAGCTGAGTAGTTATATTATGGATAGCTAAACAAATTTTAATCCCACACTTCCCGCACTTCCGACACCTAAGCTGGGTGTTGGAAGTGTCGGAAGTGCGGGTTCTTTTTTTGTTACACAAATAGCATCATTTTGCTTTCTGTTTGTTCTTTTTGCTGAACAGGTCGGAGTGCGTGCCAGTCCGCGAGAGTGAGATTATCTTGATGTCGGTATCCTTGATGTAAATAAGCAGCCAGTCAGGCGTAATGTGACACTCACGATAGCCCTCGTAGTCGCCGTGCAATTGGTGGTCGCGATTCTTTGCAGGAAGCGGCTCATCGTTGAGCAGCTTGCCGATAATCTCGTTAAGCAGGCTTTCGTCCATGCCACGCTTGCGAGCCAGTTTTAAGTCGCGGAGGTAGCGTTTGGTGAGGTTGAGTGAGAACTTTGCCATCGCCCGTTAGAGATTATTGACCAACTTCAGGTAATCGTCCATCGAACCAACCTCTATGACATCCTTTCCTTTGCGTGCGTTCTCTATGACCTTCATGGTCGCGTCGTTCAGGTAGTTGCCCGTCTCAGGATCATAGAGGCGTGGCTTTACTGCCTTCTTGCGCTCTACCGTCCACCCCATTTTCTTAGCCATCGTTTTGAAAAAGCCTACATCGGCCTTCGGCACGGTTAGCGTAAATGTGTCGGGCATTGTCTTTCTTGTTGCAGTCGTAATCATATACTTTTTCTGTTTTGCTTGTTTACGGTGACAAAATTACGAAATTCGCCGCACATTCGCATCAATTTTCCCGAAAAATCTACAAGTTTTAACTATGAGCTACATTGTGAGGAGGGTCTGGACGATGCGCTCGGCTGTGCGGCCGTCCCAGCGGTCGGGGAGTTCGCCGGGTTTCCATTGTCCGGCGACAAGCTGCTGCAGGTTGGTGCGCAGCTGTTCGGCATCTTCGCCAACCAGCACGTTGGTGCCTTGCTTGACGGTTTCTATGTGCTCGGTATAGCTGTTGAGGGTGATGCAGGGGACGTGATTGAAGGTAGCTTCCTCGGCTACGTTGCCGGAGTCGGTGATGATGCCCATGGCATGGGACGTGAGGTAGCCGAACTCAAGATAGGACAGCGGTTCGGTCAGCGTCAACCGGTCGGTCAGCGTGCTGACGACAAGGCTGACGGGCGAACGCAAGGGCGCTATGACGGGAATGTCACCGGCAACGTCGCTGATAGCTGTCAGCATGCGCTGGAGGTTGTCGGTGTCGGCAAGCAACGCCTTGCGGTTGACGGTGAGCACCAGATAGCGGCCGTCGGTAATACCGTCGAGACAGGCAGGGCGCTGCCAGCGGTTGTGCTGGTGGCGCAGGGTGTCCATGAGGATGTTTCCCACCATATATATTTTATGCATCTCGGCACCTTCACGCGTAGCAATGCTGCTGGAAACGGGACCGGCGGTAAACAGCAGGTCGCTGAGACCGTCGATGACCAGACGGTTGATTTCCTTGGGCATGCTGATGTCGAACGAGCGCGTGCCAGCCACGAGGTGAGCCAGACGCAGTCCGCGCTTCTTGGTCACAATCGCTGCTGCCATGGTGGAGGCCAAGTCGTCGACAACAATCACGGTGTCGGTGTCGTTGTGCTCCAAGTAGTCCTCGAAGGCAGCCATGACACGGCCAGTGAGCTCGTTCAGGTTCTCGCAATCGACACCCAAGAAGACATCGGGCAGCGGCATCTGCAAGTCGTCGAACAACGACGGCTCCAGCGTGCCGTCGGCTTGACTGCCGGCATACACCAGCCGGTAGCTGATGCCCTCGGTCTGGGTGATAACGCGGATGATTGGGGCGACCTTCATGAAATTGGGTCGGGCGCCGGTGAAGATACAGACTTTGTGTTCCATAGTAACAAGTAAAAGGGAAAAGTGAATAGTGAAAAATAACCTGCCGCAGTAATAATAAGGTGGTTAGCGGTTTTTGTGCCGCAGGAACCACGCATGGGTATAGAAGTGATACATGAGCAGGGCAACTGCCGTAAGCACGATGGCCGTATAGAGCAGGGGCTGTAGCAGCTGGCTGAAGACAGCATAGCCGAGGCCGAGACCGAGTGCCAGTCCCGTCTCCCACGACAGGAAATACATACTTTGCGATGTGCCGCGCTTACAATGGCGGCTCAGCTTGATGAAAAACAGCAGGAAGCGCCCGCCGGTGATGCCCAAGCCCAGTCCAAGCAGCACGGGAGCCACCGGTGAGTGGAAATAGGTCAGCAGGATGAACAGCGCTGCCATGACGAGGATGAGTCCGGTGATGACCTCGCTCTTCAGGTCGGCATCGCGGAAGACGAAACGCTGTGACAGCAGCGCCAATAGGAAGCCTGCCATCATGAAAGCATAGAAGACAATGTCAAGGGGCAGCGACAATACCAGGCCCATCACGACGCTGACCAGCAGCAGATTGAAGAAGAGCACCTGGCTATGCGGCAGCAGAAAGCGGTCGAGCGACGCCATGTGGATACCCTCTTCGGGCGCCCGGAAGGGGAAGTTGACGAGCTTGATGAACAGCACGGAGAGTACGGCACAGCCCATAGCGCCCCAAAGTACGCCGTGGAAACCGATATTGTCGTACAGTAGCCATCCAGCTAACGGCCCTAACGACAGGGCGAAGCGGGCAAACCAGGCTGCGCTGTAGTTGGCCTCCGTGCGCTGGTAGGACTCACAGGTGTCGATGATGAGCGTAGAGGAGAGCACCATCTGCGCCAGTCCGAACGTTGCACCCAGAAGCAGTCGGTGAACCAGTATGACCCAGAACTCCACAAACTCCGAGCGCAGGCTGTCGATGTACCACAACAGCGCCAAATCGACGGTCATGGCGAGCACAGCCCACATGCACACCACGTTGCGACGGTAGTGTTGCACAAGCCACGAGCACTGAGCCCCTAACAGGTAGAGGCCAAGGCCGAAAGCGCCCATGGAGAGTCCCGTCTCCAACGGCGAGAAGTTTTCGGTATCCATCAGCCACTGTGGGATGACGGGTACCAGCGCATAGATGGCCATGGTCAGCAGCAGGTCAGCTATCACCAGCAACCAAAAGTCGCGGTGCCATAGCCTGATGTGAACGGGAGTGCTCTGTGTATTCAATACTTTAACTCTTAAATCTTAATAAGATTCCGACTCATTGGGGAAATCGCCCGACTTCACGTCTGTCACATAGTGACCGACGGCGTCAGTAATGATGGTGTTCAAGTCAGCATAGCGGCGCAAGAAACGGGGCGAGAAGCCTTGTGTCATTCCTAACATATCGGGCACGACGAGCACCTGTCCGTCGGTTGCATTACCGGCACCGATGCCGATGGTTGGACACTTCACCATCTTGGTGACCTCAGCAGCCAACGTGGCGGGAACTTTTTCAAGCACGATGCCGAAACAGCCTACCTCGTCCAGCTTCTGGGCATCAGAGAGCAGCTTCTCAGCCTCAGCCTGTTCCTTGGCACGCACGGCGTAGGTGCCGAACTTGTTGATACTCTGCGGGGTCAGTCCTAAGTGTCCCATGACGGGAATGCCAGCATCGAGAATGCGCTTGATGGTATCGATAATCTCCACGCCACCCTCAAGCTTCAACGAGTCGCAGCCGCTCTCCTTCATAATGCGGATGGCATTGGTCACACCCTCGGCAGCATTGACCTGATAGGAACCGAAGGGCATGTCGCACAACACCAGCGCACGATTGACGGCACGCACCACGGAGCGAGCATGGTAGATCATCTGGTCGACGGTCATCGGCAGCGTCGTGGAATTGCCAGCCATCACGTTCGAGGCTGAGTCGCCAATCAAAATCACGTCGACACCGGCCTTGTCGACGATGCCGGCCATCGTATAGTCGTATGAGGTGAGCATGGAAATCTTCTCACCCTTCTGTTTCATCTCCATCAAGCGATGGGTAGTCACCTTGCGGTTGTCGTTTACTAAATATCCTGACATGTTCTGTTAAGTATTTAAAATGTTGATTTACTTACAAATAAAATATTTCAATTCTTCAACTCTTCAACTTTTCAATTCTTCATTAAAGTCGCTGATGACGCGGTCGCACAGCGGACGGATGGCATCGGCAGCGTTAGTCGTCGACAGACCGACAACGGTCATGCCGGCAGCACGCCCCGACTTCAGCCCATTGAAAGAGTCCTCGAAGACGGTACACTCTTCCGGCGCCACGCCAAAGTGCGCCGCGGCCTTCAGGTAGCAGTCGGGATCGGGCTTAGAGCGCTCGAAATCCTCAGCGGTCAGAATGGCATCGAAAAGTTCCTTGAACTCAGGACGGTGACGGTACACTGCCTGCATCTTCGGAACGTTAGAGCTGGTCACCACCGCCGTCTTCACACCCTGCTGGCGCAACGAGCGTATATAGGCCTCAAAGCCAGGGACATAGTCGTAGGACATCTGCAGCTCGTAGGCATCCAGACGCTCCGTAATCAGGGCCTGCTTGTCAGCCAACGGTCCCGAAAACCAGGCATCGTAAATCTGCACCAGCGTCTGCCCCTTGATTTCGTGCTCCAGCCCCGGGTGCTCGGGGTGGAACTCACGGCACTGCGCACCCCAGAAAACCGTGTACTGAGGCTCCGTGTCGAACACCACGCCGTCGAGGTCGAATAATGCTGCTTTCATACGCTTTTGTTCATTTGCGGCTGCAAAGGTACGAAATAAATTGAAAATTGAAAATTGAAAATTGAAAATTATTCTAGGGCGGCAGCAAATTTTTCACTATTCACTTTTCCCTTTTACTTTATTTTCTTACCTTTGCAGGCATGAAACAGATATTAAAGTACTTTCCTCAGCTCAGCGACGAACAGCAGCGGCAGCTAACCATGCTTGACGAGCTGTACCACGACTGGAATGCGAAAATCAACGTCATTTCACGCAAAGACATTGACAACCTGTACGAGCACCATGTGCTCCACTCCATGGCCATTGCCAAACTCATCCAGTTCCGCCCCGGCACGCGCATTCTCGACTTCGGCACCGGTGGCGGGTTCCCCGGCATACCGTTGGCCATTCTCTTCCCAGAGTGCCAGTTCAAGCTCATCGACGGCACGGGCAAGAAGATTCGCGTGGCTCAGGAGGTCAGCAATGCCATCGGACTGAAGAACTGCCAGCCAGAGCACCTGCGGGGGGAAGACGAGAAAGGCCGCTACGACTTCATCGTCAGCAGGGCTGTAATGCCCCTACCCGACTTAGTCAAGATTGTCAAGAAGAACATCGCCAAGGAACAGCGCAATGCACTGCCCAACGGCATCATCTGCCTGAAAGGTGGCGACCTGCAGGCCGAGACACAACCCTTCCGCCACATTGTTGACACGACAGAGCTCAGCACATGGTTCAGCGAAGAGTGGTTCAAGGAAAAGCATTGCATCTACGTGCCGCTGTGAAAATTGAAAATTTTATCACGGCGGCAGCAAATTTTTCACTATTCACTTTTCCTTTTTACTTTATTTTCGTACCTTTGCAGCCGAATTTAAATAATAAGGTAAAAAAGAGATGATAACAGTCACAAATCTGGCTATTCAGTTTGGCAAGAAGACGTTGTATAAGGACGTCAACCTGAAGTTTACAAGTGGAAATATCTATGGCATCATCGGCGCCAACGGTGCCGGTAAGTCTACCCTGCTCCGCGCCATCAGCGGCGACCTGGAGCCTAACAAGGGAACCATCGAGATGCAACCGGGTGAGCGCCTGTCGGTATTGGAACAGGACCACTTCAAATATGACGAGTTTACGGTGATGGACACCGTGCTGATGGGGCACCAGCCCCTGTGGCAGAACATGAAGGAGCGCGAGGCCCTGTATGCGAAGCCCGAAATGACCGAGGAAGACGGCAACCGCGCCGCCGACTTAGAGATGGCCTTTGCCGAAATGAACGGCTGGGAAGCCGAGAGCGAGGCAGCACAGCTGTTGCAGAACTTAGGCGTACAGGAGGGGCAGCACTATAAGCAGATGTCCGACATTTCGAACAACGAGAAGGTGCGTGTCATGCTGGCCAAGGCGCTGTTCGGTCACCCCGACAACCTGCTGTTAGACGAGCCCACCAACGACCTCGACCTCGACACCGTGCAGTGGTTGGAGGAATATCTGTCGAACCTGGAGCAATGCGTGCTCGTGGTGTCGCACGACCGTCACTTCCTGGATGCCGTATCGACACAGACCGTCGACATCGACTTCGGCAAGGTGACGCTGTTCTCGGGTAACTACTCCTTCTGGTACGAGTCGTCACAGCTGGCCCTGCGCCAACAGCAGAACCAGAAGATGAAGGCCGACGAGAAGCGCAAGCAGTTGGAAGAGTTCATCCGCCGCTTCTCTGCCAATGTGGCAAAGTCGAAGCAGACCACGTCGCGTAAAAAGATGCTGGAGAAGCTGAACGTTGAGGAAATCACACCCTCAACACGTAAATACCCGGGCATCATCTTCTCGATGGAGCGCGAGCCTGGTACGCAGATATTGGAGGTGGAAGGCCTGAAGGCTCTGGATGCCGACGGAACGGTGCTGTTCGACAATGTGTCGTTCACCATCGAGAAGGGTCAGAAGACCGTCTTCCTGTCGCATAACCCCAAGGCCATGACGGCGCTGTTCGAGATTATCAACGGTAATCGCGAGGCTGATGCCGGTACCTACAAGTGGGGCGTCACCATCACTACCGCCTATCTCCCACTCGACAATACCGAGTTCTTCAAGTCGGAGATGAACCTCGTAGACTGGCTGTCGCAGTACGGCACGGGCAACGAGGTGATGATGAAGTCGTTCCTTGGTCGCATGCTATTCAAGGACGAGGACATCCAGAAGAAGGTGTGCGTGCTCAGCGGTGGCGAGAAGATGCGTTGTATGATTGCCCGTATGCAGCTGAAGAATGCCAATTGTCTGATTCTCGATACGCCTACCAACCACCTGGATTTGGAGTCGATTCAGGCATTCAACAACAATCTGATTTCGTTTAAAGGAAATATCCTGTTTGCCTCGCACGACCATGAGTTCATCAACACCGTGGCCGACCGCATCATCGAACTGACGCCCAAGGGCACCATCGACAAGCTGACCACCTACGATGACTACATCTACGACGAGAGCATCAAGGAGAAGAAAGCAGAGCTTTATGCTTGAGCAAACTGACAATTGACAATGAATCATTGATAATTGGCACGATATTTGCTGTTGAACTAAGCAGAACAATCAAACAAATGTAATTAT
>JAEEGH010016396.1_pt1 | contig 15940 bp, 16 predicted proteins | sample 9134181 | NCBI WGS metagenome assembly JAEEGH01 (sample SAMN16246544, study PRJNA631951) | gut metagenome | biome: gut microbiome; feature: rumen; material: DP-attached | host: Bos | place: Iran: Karaj | collected 2018-10
GGAGCGCGTGCGCCATTACTATACCTATGAACCGGTGCTTTACGACGAGGCGCCGCTAGGGTTGAAAGGCGATTATTCGTGGCGCGTCCGCGCCCTGGACGGCAATGGGAGGAAGTGGAGCGACTGGTCGGAGCCGGAAAATTTTTCCGTGCATGCGCCGGTAACCGTTGCGGCTCTCGGAGACAGTATCACCCACGGCGGCGGCGCTGTGATGACGCCGCCTTCCCGCGCACTTTATTGTTGGGAAAGTTATGCGGGCCTCCCGGTCAAGAACCTTGGCAAGAGCGGCGACAGCACTTACGATTTGCTGCAGCGGTTTGAGCGGGATGTGCTGCCCTTCGAGCCGAAATATCTGGTGATTATGGGCGGCGTCAACGACTTCCGCGTCGGCGCGCCTGCTTCCGCTACGATACAGCGGCTTTCGCTCCTCGCGGAGAAATGCCGCGCTCACAATATCACGCCTGTGTTCGCGACGGCGACGCCGATCTGCCCGCGATTGATGGCAAAGGTTTGGGATATCGAGCCGGCGGCTTGGAGCTGGAAAGCCGAGCAACGCGCTATCAACGAATGGATCATGGAGCAGCCCTATGCTGTGGACGTGGCGACGCCTCTACTCGACGAAAACGGCGAGCTGAAGGAAGCGCTGACCACCGACGGCCTGCATCCGGACGCCGAAGCGAAAAAAATCATTGGCGAGATTATCGGAAAGTATCTGCGGGAAAAATTCGGATTGAAATAAAAGCATACACAACAAAGGAGCCGCAAGCGTTTTGCTTGCGGCTCCTTTTACGAAAGAAAGGGGGAGTATAACTGTAGGTTTACTTGATGTCAATTTTACGGGAGACTTCGGCTTCCGTCTGCTTCGGCAGGTCGACCTTCAGCACGCCGTCGGTGAATTCCGCGCCAATCTTCGACTCGTCGATGCCGTCGATGTAGAACGAGCGGGACATGCTGCCCGTCGAGCGTTCGCGGCGGATGTAGCTGCCATTGTCGTCCTTTTCGTCCTTCTGCTCCTCATGCTTCGCCTCGATGGTCAGGTAGCTGTTCTCATAGGAGAGCGCGATGTTCTCCTTCTTCATGCCGGGCAGCTCCGCCGTCAGCTCATAGGCGTCGCCGTTGTCCTTGACGTCCACCCGGAACGACTGCGCGCCCCAGTTCGAGGAGAAGGGGGCGAGGCCGCTGCGGAAGAACGGCTCGTTGAATACGTCGAAAATCTGGGAGAACGGGTCCTCTCTTCTTGCCAAATCCTTTCTTGCTCCAAACGGTACCAGTCCAAACATAGTAATCAATCTCCTTTCTAAATAGGAAGCGAATGATTCTTCGTTTCCTGCCTCGCCTTTCGGCTTTTTCTTTTTGACTTTTCGGAGGACTCTTGATAAATCCTCTTTTCAAGTATTATTATACTCATAAAAGTCAAAAAGTCAATACGTCAAAACAACAAATTTTGAAATTTTTTTGTAACGTGGGAAAAGGGCGCGATGTTGCGCTTTTTCGCGGTTCGGGGTATACTTTTTCCAAGATGGTTCGAAGGAGGGGGAAGTTGTGCCGGAGGAGAAATTGCCGGAGCGCGGCTCCCATTTTTATCGCGCGCTGTTTTGCTCGACTTTCTTGATCAGCGCCTTCACCGTGGGTGGAGGATTCGTCATCATTCCCCTGCTCAAAGCGAAATATGTGGACGAATACGGCTGGCTGGAGGATAAGGAGACCCTTGACCTTGTGGCTATCGCGCAGTCGCTTCCCGGCGTGGTGGCGGTCAACGCGGCGATCTTGCTGGGCTATCGTATGGCGGGAATCCCGGGCGCTTTGACGGCGCTTTTCGCCACGATACTGCCGCCGCTGATTACGCTTTCCATCATCTCCCAGGCGTATGACTTTTTTATCCAGTCGCCCTTGGTGCGGCTGCTGCTGAAAGGCATGCAATGCGGCGCGACGGCGCTGATTGTCAACGTGGCTGTCGATCTCGTCCGCAAGCAGTGCAAAAAACGGTTGGCGATTCCGCTGGTGATTCTCGTCGGAACCTTCGTCGCAAATTTCTATTTCGACGTAAACCTGATGCTGCTCGTGGTCATGGACGGCGTTTTGGGATTGCTGCTGCTTCGTTCTCCGGAGTATGATTGAAGGAAGGGGCGGGCGCTTTGATGTTGTGCATGGTTTTGTTTTGGGAATTTGCAAAGATCGGGCTTTTCTGCGTGGGCGGCGGCTACGCGTCGATGCCGCTGATCCAGGCCTGCGTCGTGGACGATTACCATTGGCTGACTCTTTCCGAGTTCATTGACGTCTTTACTATCTCCCAGATGACGCCGGGGCCTATCGGGATCAACGCGGCGACTTTCGCGGGCATGAAAGTCGCGGGATTTCCCGGTTCGGTGGCTGCGACGTTGGGGTTTGCCGCGCCGTCGTTCCTGCTCTGCCTTTTCGTGGCGCGTCTTTTTTACCGGTACGGCAGTATCGGCTGGATTCGCGGCGTGCTGAACGGCCTGCGTCCTGCCGTCGTCGCTCTGATTTGCGCGGCGGGGCTTTCCTTCGTCGCGTTGTCCCTCTTCGGGGCGGAGCGGTTCCCGACGGAGCTGGCGTCTTTGAAAGCAGGATTCGATCTGAAAAACGCAGCGGTTCTCCTGTTAGCCTTTATCGCCGTCCGAAGGAAAGTGAACGTGATTCACGTTTTGTTGGGTTCCGGCCTTTGCGGCGTGGCGCTGGGTATGCTGGGATAGGAGAATGAAACGGGCGGGAGGAGCGCAAACGTCCCGTTATGTATACCGTAATACATAGCGTTTTCGATAGACAAAGAAAACTCGGAGTGCTATACTCTTCCATGGGCTGGAAACAGTTTGACGGCTATGAAGCCTTGCGGCGGCGGTGCGAATTTTGCATCTCCGTTATGGGGCTTTTATTTTTTCGGAGGTGGAATGTATGGAGCGCATCGAGGACATTATCCTTCGCCATTCCCAACGGGGCATGACGAAGCTGCGGCCCTATATGGATGCGGATTATTGCCGCTTGGCCGCGGAGGAGATCTATTCGTGGAAGCGGGGCGTTGTTTTCCTGACGACAGGCTTTTACGTGGCCGGCTACCCGGAAACGGACGGGCCGACGGGCACGGCGGTTTTGGCCAGCGTGCTTCGGGATATGGGCTTCCGCCCGGTCATCGTCACCGAGCCGGAAAATGCGGAACTGTTTACGATCCGGGGCTTTGAGGTCATCCCGGCAGAGGTCGGCGTGGAGGCCGGCTTCTTCCATCAGATGATTTCCGAGCATCAGCCGGTGGGCATGATTTCGGTGGAGCGCTGCGGGCTGAACGCGGAGAACGATTACGCGAATATGCGCGGCGTCTCGATCCGCGAGCATAACGCGCCGACGGACGTGCTGTTCCAGATCGCGCCCGAATATTCCATCGCTACGGTGGGCGTCGGCGACGGCGGCAACGAGATCGGCATGGGCAACGTGGCGGACGTGATTGAGAAAGATTTGTCCCTCGTGCCCTGCGTCGTGAAGGTCGACCATCTGGTCATCGCCAGCGTCTCGAACTGGGGCGCTTACGGTCTTGCCGCTTATTTGTCGATCCTTGACGGCAAGCACCTGATGCCGTCTTATGACTGGGCGGCGGATTATATGAAGGAAACGGTGGAAATCGGCAGCGTGGACGGCATCACCCACGAGCGCGTGACCCACGTGGACGGTTTCGACGAGAGCGTGGAGCAGGAAATCCTTGACGCGCTGGCGGCCGAAATCGACGCGGAACTGGCACAACGCGCCGCGGTATAATATTATTGAAGAGATTTGAGGAGGAAATCACAGAATGAAAAACCTTGGTTATTACAATGGAAAGTATGACGAGCTGGAAAATATGTCGATCCCGATGAACGACCGTTCCCATTGGTTCGGCGACGGCGTTTACGACGCGGGTCCGGCGCGCAATTATCACATTTTCGCGATTGACGACCATGTGGACCGCTTTTTCAACAGCGCGGCGCTGCTGGACATCAATATGCCGGTGACGAAGCAGGAATTGAAAGACCTCCTGAACGACCTCGTCAAGAAAGTGGACACGGGCAACCTGTTCGTCTATTATCAGGTGACGCGCGGCACGGGCATCCGCAACCACGTATTCACCGAGGGCAAAGGCAACCTCTGGGTCATGTTGATTCCGGCGGAAATCAACGACGGCACGAAGGCGGTTTCGGTCATCACCGAGCCGGACACCCGGTTCTTCCATTGCAATATCAAGACGCTGAACCTGATCCCGTCGGTCATGGCGGCGGAGAAGGCCAAGAAGGCCGGCTGCCATGAGGCGATCCTGTACCGTCCGGGCGGACGCGTGACCGAGTGCGCGCACAGCAACTGCCATATCATCAAAGACGGCAAGCTGTTCACGGCGCCGACGGACGAATTGATCCTGCCGGGCATTGCTCGCGCCCATCTGATCAAGAAGTGCAAAGAGCTGGGCATCGCGGTCAGCGAGACGCCGTATTATCTGAACGATTTGATGAACGCAGAGGAAGTTCTCGTCACGAGCTCTTCGAATCTCTGCGTCCGCGTCGACCACATCGACGGCAAGCCGGTGGGCGGCAAGCAGCCGGAGCTTTTCGAGAAGATGCGCAAGGCGGTTCTGGACGAGTTCTTGGAAGCGACGAAATAAATCATGGACAACATGAAAATCCTTCCGGCGGGGGACAGGGCGCTGGTGGCGGACTTCGGAAACGTGATTTCCGAGGACGTGAACCGAAAGGTCAACGTGCTGAAAAAATCCCTGCTGGCGGCAAAGGTAGCGGGCGTGCGGGAGATGATCCCCACGTACCGCTCTCTTTTGGTAGAATACAATCCTTCCGTCATCTCCATGCAGGACCTTTCCCGGCGGATCGAGGCGGCGAGCCTTGAGGGCGCGGGAGTGGAGGCGGAGAAAAAGCGCGTGCTGGAAATTCCCTGCTGCTACGGCGGCCAATATGGGGAAGATCTGGCGGGGCTTGCAGAGCTGACGGGGCTATCTGAAAAAGAAATCATCGACATCCACGCGGGGACGGAATACCGCGTTTACATGCTCGGCTTCTTGCCGGGCTTTGTCTATTTGGGCGGTATGGACGAACGCATCGCCGCGCCGCGGCTCAAATCGCCCCGCGTCTCGATTCCTGCCGGGTCCGTCGGCATCGGCGGCAGCCAGACCGGGGTGTATCCGATGGCCTCGCCGGGCGGCTGGCGGCTCATCGGCATGACGCCCGTGGATTTTTACGATCCGAAACGTGAAAAGCCCGTGCTCTGCGAGGCGGGCGATTATATCCGCTTCGTGCCGATCTCGCCCGAGGAATACGAGCGGCAAAAGAAGGAGGGCGGCGCGGTATGAGCATTCTCGTGAAAACGCCCGGCCCCTTGACGACGGTGCAGGACGAGGGGCGGTTCTTTTATCAGTCCAGCGGCATACGCCCTTCCGGCGTGATGGACGCCGCCGCTTATGAGGCGGCCAACGCCCTTGTCGGCAATACGAAGGGCGAGGCCGTGCTGGAAATGACGTTTCTCGGAGCGACGCTGGAATTTCAGTCGGCGGCATGGTTCGCGCTGACGGGCGCGGATATGCAGGCAAAGCTGGACGGCGCGCCGGTTGCACGCTATCAGGCAATTCGCGCCGAGGCAGGGCAGACGCTGGCCGTCGGCATGGCGGTCTCCGGCTGCCGGGGCTATCTGGCCGTGCGCGGCGGCGTCGACGTGCCGCTGGTCATGGGCAGCCGCTCCACGGATGTCAGCGCGAAGCTCGGCGGCTTCGAGGGACGGGCGCTGAAAGCGGGCGACGTTTTGCCGACGCTTGCCGCCGACGATTGGACGCCGACGGACCTGTGCTATGAGCCGCCCGTTTATGAAAGCGAGATTACGGTGCGTGTCGTTCCCGGCCCGCAGGAGGAATACTTCACGGCGGCGGGGCTTGATACGTTTTTCTCGGCCGCTTACGAAATCAGCCCGAACAGCGACCGCATGGGGCTCCGCCTCGACGGGCCGGAAGTCGAGAGCATAAGCGGTACGGACATCGTTTCCGACGGGATCGTGTTCGGTTCGATCCAGGTGCCCTCCGGCGGCGTGCCGATCATCCTGATGGCCGACCATCAGACGGCGGGCGGCTACGCGAAAATCGGGACGGTTCTTTCCTTCGACCTGCCGAAGCTCGCGCAGGCAAGGCCGGGGGACACGGTGCATTTCGTGCGGATCAGCGCGGAAGACGCGCAAAAGCTTTATTGAGAGTGGAGAGTTGAGAGTGAAGATAAAACGCTCTCAATTCCACTCTTCACTCTTTACTCTTTATAGGGGGAACCACAATGGACTACAGCAAAGCAAAACCTGCAGAGGTACGGAAACTGATCCGCGAGGGGAAACTCACCGGGCAGACTTCCGGCATGTGCGACGGGTATGCGCAGGCGAATCTCGTGATTTTGCCGAAGGCGCTGGCTTATGACTTCCTGCTTTTCTGCCAGCGAAACCCGAAGCCCTGTCCGCTGCTCGAAGTCAGCGACGTCGGCTTGCGGCTTTTGCATACGATAGCGGACGGCGCGGACATCGCCACCGACTTGCCGAAGTATCGCCTCTACAAGAAAGGCGAGCTCGTCGGCGAATATACGGACGTGTCTGAGCTTTGGCAGGACGATTTCGTCAGCTTCCTGATCGGGTGCAGCTTCTCCTTCGAGGGGGATCTGCTGGCGGCGGACGTGCCCGTGCGTCAGATCGAGGAAGGGAAGAATGTGCCGATGTACGACACGAACATTCCCTGCGAATCCGCCGGCGTTTTTCACGGCAACATGGTCGTCTCCATGCGTCCGCTGCCTCATGCGCTGGTGCCGAAGGCGGTATTGATTACCGGTCAGATGCCCCGCGTGCACGGCGCTCCTATCCATATCGGCGCGCCGGAGGCCATCGGCATCAAAGACCTTGCGCATCCTGATTACGGCGACGCGGTGACGATTCACGAGGGCGAAGTGCCGGTATTCTGGCCCTGCGGCGTCACGCCGCAAAACGTCGTCATGCAGTCGAAGCCGGACTTCGTGATTACCCACGCGCCGGGCCACATGTTGATTACCGACGTGAAAAATGTCAATTTGAAATACTGAGGAGGCGCGAGCAGAATGATAAAAGTCGATCTCAACTGCGATATGGGCGAAAGTTTCGGCAATTACACCTGCGGTATGGACGCGGAGGTCGTGCCGCATATTTCTTCGGCTAACGTCGCCTGCGGCTTCCACGCTTCCGACCCGCTGGTGATGGAAAAGACCGTCGCGCTTTGCAAGGAAAACAACGTGCGTGTCGGCGCGCATCCGGGATTTCCCGATCTTGTCGGCTTCGGGCGGCGGCAAATGCAGGTGAGCGCGGACGAGCTTCGCACGATGGTCATTTACCAGGTCGGCGCGCTGAAAACCTTTTGCGACGCGGCGGGCGTCAAGCTCCAGCACGTGAAACCCCACGGCGCGATGTATAACATGGCGGGGAAGGACGAGCAAATGGCGCGCGCGATTTGCGAGGGAATCCATGCCGTCGATCCGTCGCTGATCCTGCTCGGCCTGTCAGGCTCGAAGCTCGTCGCGGCAGCGAAAAAGGTAGGTCTGCGCGCGGCAAAGGAAGTCTTCGCCGACCGCGCCTACGAGGAGGACGGCTCGCTGGTGGCCCGGAGCAAGCCGGGTGCGATGATCACGGACGAGGATGTGGCCATCGCCCGCGTCGTTTCGATGGTGAAAAACCACACCGTCAAAACGATTACGGGCAAGGAAATCGAGATTGCTGCGGACAGCATCTGCCTGCACGGCGACTCGCCGAAAGCGGTGCTCTTCGCGGAAAAAATCAGCGCCGCGCTGAAACAGGCGGGCGTAACGATTGCGCCAATGGCGGAAGTAATTGGCTGATATGAGAGCAAGCCGATAATAAACGAATACTGTTCCCAAAATAACAGCGAGGGGGCATGGCAGTTTTGCCATGCCCCCTCGCTGTTTATTGATGCAAACAGAATCCTTCTAAATTTTTATACGTCAAACTCCTCTATCAAATCCATCATGCCCCGAATCTCGGCGTGGCCGTTTTCCAGATAGAAGAGGCCCATTTCCCAGTTGTTCTTGTCATAGATGGCCATGATTTCCGGCATGATCTCGCGGACTTTCGCGAGCAGGGCGTCGTCTTTCACCACTTTTGCGACGCCGTCATAGCGCATGAAGTCGCGGTCGATGACCGCCAATACCTCGACTTTGGGATTCTTAGTCAGTTGTTTGTAGACGTTCTTGAAGGTGCCGCAGCAAAAATAGAGTTTGCCGTCCACCAGCATGTGGAACCCGAATGGGCGGCCTTTGGGCTGGTCGCCGTCGGCGGTCAGGAAATAGAAGACCTTGGCTTTATTCAGGAATTCGTTTACTTTTTCGATGTTCGACATGATGGTTTCCTCCCTTGCGTTTTGCGTGATACGGATTATTTTAGCTTTTACTGCTGCCCGTAGTAGGCGTCCGGGCCGTGTTTCCTTTTATAATGCTTGTCCAAAATGTAGGAGGGCATAGCGGCTGCAGGATTTAACCGCAGGGTTTTCAGGTTCATCTCGGCCACGACCTCCATCACCACGGCATGGTAAACGGAAGACGCGGCGTCATTCCCCCAGGCAAACGGGCCGTGGTTCCGCACCAGCACGCCGGGAACCGCCGTCGGGTCCAGTTTCCGCTCTTCAAAGCATTCCACGATGACCTTTCCGGTATTCAGCTCGTAGGCATTTTCGGTTTCTTCGTTCGTCAGCGCTCTTGTGCAGGGAATCGCGCCGTAAAAATAGTCGGCGTGCGTCGTTCCCAAGGCCGCGATATCCATTCCCGCCTGCGCGAAAGCGACCGCGTTGACGGAGTGGGTATGCGTGACGCCGCCAATGGAAGGGAATGCTCTGTAAAGCGCAAGATGCGTCGGCGTATCCGAGGACGGATTATAGTTTCCTTCGACCTTTTTGCCGGTTTCGAGGTCCACGACCACCATGTCTTCGGGCTTCATGCCGTTGTAGTCCACGCCGGAGGGTTTGATCACCATGAGATTTTCCTTCCGGTCGATACCGCTGACGTTGCCCCAAGTGTAAATCACGACGCCGCGCTGCACCAATTCAAGGTTTGCAACGCAAACCTGTTTTTTTAATCCTTCAAGCATCTGTTCACCTGCTCAAAATGAGATTGGTCTTATTCCCCGCTTTCCGTGATGACGTGGGTCCTGTCGGCGCGGAAATACATCCAGACTTTGCCTTCGAAGATACGGCGGCCGGGGTCGAAGATGTCGGCGAGCCATTCGCGGCCGGTGGCGTCTTTCAGGAAGTAGCGCACCTTCTCTCCGAGGAACATGCTGTACGATACCTCTACAGGCAGGACGTTTTCCGCTTCCGCCTCGTCCTCGGTATCCGCCAGACGAATGGATTCGGGGCGGACGGAAAGGGTGACGCTGCCCGCGGGGCAGACGGCGTCCGCCATCAGCGTAGTGTCGCCGTAAGTGACGATGAGGGCGTCGTTTCCTTCCACCTCCACCAGATTCGTGGTGCCGATGAAGTCCGCCACAAAGGGCGTGCGGGGCGCGAAATAGATTTCGTGAGGCGTTCCCTGTTGGTGCAGATGCCCTTTCTGCATGATGATGACGGAGTCGGACATGGAGAGGGCTTCCTGTTGGTCGTGGGTGACGTAGATGGTCGTGAGCCCCATATCCCGCTGGATGGCCCTGAGCTCCACCCGCACGGACTCGCGAAGCTTCGCGTCCAGATTGGAAAGCGGCTCGTCCAAAAGCAGCACGTCCGGCTTCATGACGAGGGCGCGGGCTACGGCCACGCGCTGCTGCTGACCGCCGGACATCTGGTTCGGATAGCGGTCGCCCATGCCTTTCAGCTGCATGAGTTTGAGGGCGTCCTCCACCCGCTGTTTTACCTCGGACTCGTCTAAATGGCGGACATGGAGGCCGTAAGCGACGTTCTCATAGACGGTCATGTGGGGGAAGAGCGCGTATTCCTGAAAGACCATGGCGGTATTGCGCTCGTAAGGGGGGATATGCTCAATCTGCCGTCCCGCGAGGGTGATGGAGCCGCCGTCCGGCTCATAGAAGCCCGCGATCATGCGAAGGATCGTGGTCTTTCCGCAGCCCGAGGGGCCCAGCAGCGTGACGAAGTCGCCTTTCTGCACCTTGAAGTTCACGTCGTAAATCACTTGGGTGTTGCCGAAGAACTTATTGATATTTTTCAGTTCCATTACAATTTCAGACATCGTGTGTTCCTCCTTAGGGCGTATGATCGACACGCCTTACAAATCGAAAATATTGATCTGGTCGCGCAGGATGAGTTTTGCGAGACCAAAGGTCAGGAAGATCGTGAGCATCATGCCGACAGCGGTGGCGCTGGCGACGGTCAAAAAGCCCTGGTTGGCAAGGCTCATGATATTGATGGACGCCAGATTCCACTCGGGCGAGATGAGGAATATAACGGTGCTGAGCGTATTCATCGACCGCATGAAGGAATAGACGAAGCTCACGGAAAGAGAGTTCTTCAGCATGGGGACGATAATTTTCCAGAAGGTGGTCAGGCTGTCCGCGCCGAGATTCGTGGAGGCCTGTTCCAAAGATTTCTCGATCTGCGAGAGGCCGGAGACCGCCTGCCGGTAGCCTACGGGCAGCTGACGCAGCGTCATACCTACGACGACGATGACGAGAGTGCCGGTCATTTCCAGCGGGCCGGAGTTGAAGGCCATGATCAGCGCGAGACCGATGAAGGTACCCGGCAGCGACACCGGCAGCATGGCGAGAAAATCCATAGCCGCCCGCCCCGGGAACCGTCGGCGAAGCGTGAGGAACGCCAGCGCGATGCCGAGGAGCGTGGTGACGACGGCGGTGGTCATAGAGGCCATCCAGCTGTTCTTCAGGGAGGAAGACTGCAAAACGCCCTCGATGAAGTAATCCATGGTAAAGGTGTAGTCGAAGCCAAAGCTGCGCGTAAACGCGAACAGGCAGACGACGCCGATGATCAACAGGATGGAAAGAGAGATGAAACAGCAGAACGCAAACAACATCCAGCGCACCGCCGGGCTCACCGTGACCCGGGTAAGACCCGCGACCGGCTTGCCGGTGACGGTGACGTAGGAATTCTTTTCAAGATAATAACGCTGAATAAAGAAGACGATCAGCGTCGGAATGACGAGGAATACGGAGAGGACGGCGCCCATGGGGAGGTTCCAAACGCCCACCACCTGCGCGTAAGCCTCCGTCGCCAGCACGTGGTAATTCGCGCCTACCAGCATCGGGTTGCCGAAATCGGCCAGGCTGTTGATGGCGACCAGCAGGAAGGCGCTGGCCAGACCGGGCGTCGCCAGCCGCAGCGTAACCGTGCGGAAGAGATAGAAGCCCCGGGCTCCTAAATTTTGCGCCGCCAATTCCAAATTCGGGCTGATGGATTTCAGGACGCCCGAGATCGTGATATAGGCCAGCGGGAAGAAAGCGATGGTCTGCACCACCCAGAGGCCGAACCATCCGTAAAGGTCGACCTTCAAATCCAAGAGATTGTATGTGATAAAGCCGCGCCGTCCGAAAAGCATGATAAAGGCAAGGCCCGAAACCACCGTGGGGGCCATGGACGGCAGAAGTGCCACGACCTGAAAGAAACGCCTCCCCGGCAGGTCGGTGTAATTCATGGCGTAGGCGTATAGAAAGCCCAGGACCATCGCGGAGGCCGTGGACAAGAGGGAAGAGAAGAGCGTATGGAGGAAGGCCTCCTGAAATTCCTTGCCCGTGACGGCAAGCTGCCAGTCCGCCGCCGACGGCACGAGAATAAGCTTGATAAACGGATAAATGATAAAGACCGCAAACATCAAAAAGAGCAGTCCTATGGCCAGCAAGAGCTGAGGCTCGCGGCGGAGCGCTCGGATCTCCGACGCCCAACCCGTCTGCTCATGACCGACAGAAGCTGCCTGCATACTACCACCTCATAACGGAATCACTGAATAAGTCCCGACAGAACCATGACCTGATTTATTCATTGCTTCCTAAGAAATAAGAGCGAAGGCGGAAAGCGGAGAGTTCAGAGATATTTCTCCGTACTCTTCACTCACCACGCTTCACTCTGTCTTTCAATCGCGAATCTAAATTGTTTTTTGAAGATAGGTTCTTCTTAGAGCCCTGCGAACTTCGCCGTGAGGGCGTCTTTCTCCTTGCCGGCCTTCTCGAAATTATATTCCTTGTAAAGCGGCAGTTCGTTCAGCGGCTTGCTGCCCGCCGGAGTGATGGACTTCGGGTTGCAGGCGATGCCGTTCGCCGTCTTGACCATCGCGTCGCCGGCTTCCTTCGACATCATGTAGTCGATGAAGGCGTTCGCAGCGGCGTCATGCGGCGCGCCCTTCAGCTTTGAAACGCCGCAGAGCGTCCAGCCCGCGTTCGGGAATACCGTGCTGATGATCTTCTGGCCCTTGTTGCTGACGTTCATCTGATCGGACAGGAAGTTCACCGTGATCAGGAACTCGCCCGCGCCGCACTTCTGCGCCGGCGTGAAGCCGGACGGCGTAAGCTGCGCCACGTTCGCCTTGATGCCCTTCAGGAGTTCCAGACCTTTTTCCTCTCCCATGCACTGCACTACGGAGGTGAGCAGGGTGCTGCCCGTTCCGGATTTCGCCGGATCCGGCATGATGATCTCGCCCTTGAAGGCAGGATTCAGGAGATCTTCCAGTTTCGTGGGCATTTCCACTTTGCCCTTGAATTCCTTATTGAAACGAGCTTCGTTCACGCCGATGGCCAGCGTCTCCAGATAGGTGCCCTTCCAGAAGCCGTCTTTGTCCACATAGGCGGCAGGCAGATTCTTCTCGTCCGGCGACGTGTATTTCGTCGTGATGCCTTCGGCTTTCATTTTCTCATGCGCGTCGATGGTGCCGCCCAGCCAAACGTCGGCCTTCGGCGCGTCCTTCTCTGCGATCAGGCGCGCTACGGCCTCGCCGGTCGGCAGGCGGATGAATTTCACTTCGCAGCCCGTCTTCTCTTTGAAGCCCTTTGCCAGTTCCTTCGTCGTGTCCTCATGGAAGGAAACGTACAAGACGACTTCTTTGCCTTTCAGGGACTGTTCCGCTTTGGCGTCCTTCGGTTTCTCGCCACCGCCGCCGCCACCGCAGCCGATCACCGTCAGCATACAGGCGCCGGCCAACAAAGTCGCGGCCATTTTCTTGAAATTCATTACATCCATCTCCCCTTTCAGATAATTCTTACAATCAACCTGCCTTCATTATATCACCTGTCCGTAAGAAAACAAGGGGGATTTCAGCCCCACGCCGAGGAGGAGATTTCGCGGGTTAGTCGTTGCATCGCTTGGAAATTGATATAGATAAAGAGGGTATCATTCGATATTAAATTTATATTCGTGAGACGTATATGATTTACTTCTGTTATGAAGCGATTCTTTTCTTACTCCTGTATACAATACACTTGCCTTGTATACATTATATTTACGGCTTTTGCATTGACAGGCGCGGCTTTGGCTCGTATTATAATACGCATGAAAAGCAATGACGCTTAGAACCGTGAGGATTCGGCTTGGCTGTCATTGTTTTTTGTTTAGGCATTATAAGTTTTATTGGAGGAGAGGGGTTTCTTATGGATGTATCAAAGCTGTTAAACGACGTGAACAATTTCGTCTGGGGACCGATCATGCTGGCGCTGCTCGTCGGCACCGGCATCTTCCTGACGATCCGGCTGAAATTTCTGCCGTGGCGCAATCTCTTTTACGCCGTCGGTATGATTTTCCAGAAGAAGGAAAAGCATGAGGGCGATATTTCCCCGTTCCAGTCTCTGATGACGGCGCTGTCCGCCACCGTCGGCACCGGCAACATCGTCGGCGTCGCGACGGCGATGGTCCTGGGCGGCCCGGGCGCGCTCGTATGGATGTGGGTCAGCGCTCTGTTCGGACTTTCCACGAAGTACGGCGAGTCGGTGCTGGCGGTTAAGTACCGCGAGACGAACAGCATCGGCGAAATGGCCGGCGGCCCGATGTACGCGATGAAGCACGGCATCGGCGGCGTCTTCGGCGGCGTCATGGCGACGCTGTTCGCGCTGTTCGCGGTCTTTTCTTCCTTCGGTATCGGCAATATGACGCAGGCGAACTCGATTGCCTCGGCTATCCATACGAGTTTTGGCGTTTCGACGACCGTGACGGGCGCCGTTATCATGATTCTTTCGCTGCTGATCCTCGTCCGGGGCATTCACAGCATCGGCAAGGTTTCCAGCATTGTGGTTCCGTTCATGGCGGCTTTCTACTTCGTCGCTGCGATTATCGCTATCGGTTTGAATTTCTCTGCAGTTCCGGCGGGCGTCGCCGAGATTTTCCGCATGGCGTTCTCCTTTGAGTCTGTGGCCGGCGGCGTCGGCGGTTCCATCGTCGCTACGATGCTGACTTCCATGCGCTGGGGCGTTGCCCGCGGCGTATTCTCCAACGAGGCCGGCATGGGTTCCGCGCCGATTGCTGCTGCTGCGGCTCGCACCGACCATCCGTCCCGCCAGGGCTATGTCAATATGACCGGTACTTTCTTCGACACGATGATCATCTGCATGCTGACGGGTCTCGTCATTGCGTCCTCCGGCGCGCTCGGCATGACCGATCCGGAGACCGGCAAGCTGATTTCCGGCGCGAACCTGACGATCCTTGCGTTCAAGTCCGCCTTTGGCGAAGCGGCGCCCTTCGTCGTTTCCGTTTCTCTCGCGCTGTTCGCGTTCTCGACGATTCTCGGCTGGGAGTATTACGGTGAGAAGTCGCTGGAATACCTGGTGAAGGCCCGTTCCGCCATCATGGCGTACCGCGTTATTTTCTCGCTGATCACGTTTGTCGGCGCGACCACGACGCTCGAAATCGTTTGGAATTTCTCCGATACGATGAACGGTCTGATGTCGATTCCGAACCTGATCTGCCTGATCTGGCTCAGCAAGGACATCGCGGACGAGTGCTTCGAGTATGAGGAGAAAGTCGTCGCGCGTGAAAAAGAGGGCGAGGAAGTCGATTTTGAAGATGCGGCTCTTCAGACCTCTGAGGTCCACGTGTAATAAAGTATATATCGGTACTGCAAAAGCCGTCGCGAATTGCGGCGGCTTTTTTATGTCCGGATATGACGACAGCATATTGCGACGACGGGGCGGTTTCTGCTGTGGAGGGCGGGAGTTCCGTTTGCTTTTGGGCGGAACAACGTCTTGTACGAGGAGTTTTGCGGCTGTCGTTCCTTTGTGGAGCCCATAGAAAGCCGGCAAAAAGGCCGCTGCCTTTCGTAAGACAGCGGCCTTTGTTATGCTATGGTTTTTCGAGAGGGCGGATTATTATACCCAGCCCTGTGCCTGCATGGCGTTTGCGACTTTCTCAAAGCCCGCGAGGTTCGCGCCGGCGAGGAAATTGCCCTTGACGCCGTAACGCTCGGCAGCTTCCTTCGCCTGCGTGTAGCTGCCGTGCATGATGCCCTTCAGCCGTTCGTCGACCTCTTCGAAGGTCCAATGCAGACGCTCGGAGTTCTGGCTCATTTCGAGGGCGGAGACGGAAACGCCGCCGACGTTCGAGGCTTTCGCCGGGCCAAAGAGCACTTTGTTCTGCTGCAGGTATTCGATGGCGTCCAGCGTGGAAGGCATATTCGCGCCTTCGGCCACGGCCTTGACGCCGTTCTTGACCAGCGTCTTCGCGCTTTCCAGATCCAGCTCGTTTTGCGTCGCGCAGGGCAGAGCGACGTCGGCGGGCACCGTCCAAACGCCCTTCGAGCCGTCCTTGTCCTCATGGTACTGCGCCTTCGTGCGAACCTTCACATATTCGCTGATACGCGCGCGGCGGACTTCCTTGATGTCTTTCAGGAGCGCTACGTCGATGCCGTCCGGATCGTAGACGTAGCCGTTGGAGTCGGAGCAGGTGATGACCTTCGCGCCCATCTGCTGCGCCTTCTCAATCGCGTAGGTCGCGACGTTGCCCGCGCCGGAAACGAGAACCTTC
>JAEEGH010016397.1_pt1 | contig 15940 bp, 10 predicted proteins | sample 9134181 | NCBI WGS metagenome assembly JAEEGH01 (sample SAMN16246544, study PRJNA631951) | gut metagenome | biome: gut microbiome; feature: rumen; material: DP-attached | host: Bos | place: Iran: Karaj | collected 2018-10
ATGAATGTCCTTCAATATAATTAAATAACATATATGCATTTTTATCATCATATTCTGTAGGATGATATTGAAGAGAATATGGAATATCTTTAAATAAATTACTAATATTTATTTCATTTTGAATTTCTTTTTTATGTTTATTAAAAAAATCAAGAGGGAATTGTTTAATATAAACTAAAGTATTACTGTTTGTGATTTTCCCTATAAAAATTTTTAAATTAGTTAAATTAATTCCATAAGAAAAATCTTTCATAATGATAAATCCTAAAGAATTATTATTATTTTTTTCTTGAACATTCCTTTTATTTGTTTCAACATTATCAACTTTTTGATTTATATTTTTATTATCATTATTATATTGATGAAAAAAAGGATGAATAAAATATTCATCCCATCTAATTCTTTTCTCAGGTTCAACAGTAAGTAATTTATTCAATAAATCTTTAAGTAAAGGATCTTGAGGTTGTTTAATAGGATTTCTAGCTAAAATTTTTTGTAAAACTTGTTTTTCATTAAATCCTAAATAAGGTAAATCTTTAAACATTAATTGATAAATAATAATACCAAGACTCCATAAATCAGCTTGACAGGTATATGCTTTATCAGCAATAACTTCAGGAGCCATTGTAGCAGGAGTACCTAAATGAGTAGAAGTAATTAAAGAATCATCAAGTGCTTTACTAAAACCATAATCACATAATTTTACTTCATAATTATTTCTATCATTAATATTAGGGAATTTAATCATTATATTTTTTAATTTTAAATCTCTATGCATTATATTTTTAGAATGCATTATTTTAAAAACATTATTTAATTGAATCAATATATTTCTTATTTCTTCTGTTGAAAAACCTGAAGAACGAGAATATAAATAATTATGTAAGTCAGAATCACATAATTCCATTACAACATTATAATTATTTTGAGTTTGTAATAATTCTATAAATTCTACTGAATTTTTACAATTACATATTTTCATTATTTCTATTTCTTTCCAAAATGCTTGATGTAAATAAGTATTTTTTACTATTTTCTTTTTTTCTACTCTTTTTATTGCTACTTTTCTATTGTTTGTTGTGTCTTCTGCTAAATATACATTTCCAAAAGATCCTTTTCCTATTTCTTTTATTAATTTATATCTTTGATTTGTTGGATTCATTTTAATTATCTTTTTTTTTTCTTTGTTTTTTATAATCAAAAATTAGATAAAATTTATTGGTAATTTTGAAATAAAAAAATTAAAATTTTTAATGTAAAAAAGATTAAATATATTAATTTTATTTTTTTATTATAAACGATAAATATATTCATAATTTTGTTTTAGTTCTATTTTTTTTTTTAGTAGCTTTCTCAATAATATCAACAATTTTTTGAGCTTTCGTATGATCATTTAAATTCATAGGTTGAATAATTTGTCCTATTTTACTAATAATTTTAGGTTGAATCATTTTTTTATACATGGTTAAAGTATTCCATTCTCTTCCAATAGTATTTCCATTTAATTTTTCAAATTGTTCTATACTTTGAATATTATTTGGTAATTTTTGAACTAAATAATTAGAAAGTTTTTTATCAATTGATTTATTAATTTTAATAAATGGATTTTTATCACTTTCATTATTTGAAATTTCAGTTAATCTTTTTATTTTTTCTTCATATCTTTTTTTTTTTAAAAATTCTTTTGCTTTTATTTCTTTTGATTCTCCTGTCCATGAACCCCAACCTGACATAAATTCAGGATTTTCTTTTCTTATTTTATCTATTCTTTCTTTATTTTCATTTTCTAAAAATTCCTTTTTATTTTCCTCATTTTCTATTATAAATTTATTAAATTGTTCTACATCTGCTTTTATTTCATCTTCATTTATTATTTTTTGTAATTCATTTGGAGTTAAATTTATTTTTATATTTTCTTCTTTTTCTTCTTTTTTTAATATTTCTTTTGCTTCGTTTGATATTTTATTTATATCTGAAGATGTTATATTTTTTAATTTTTTATTTTTAGGGTTTTTATTATTATTTTTATTATTTAAATTATTATCATCATTTTTTTCTTCATCAATTAAATTATCATCTTTTTTTTCACTTTCATTGAAATTTTCATTATTATTTAAAGATTTTTCTATTTTATTATTTGAACTAATATTATTATCATCTTCTAAATTATTTTGATCACTATTTTTATCTTCTAATGGTTTTTCATTAATATTTTCTTTTTTTATATTATTATTTTCATCTTCATTATTAAAATTATTTTCATCTTTTTCTGATTCATTTTGTAAATTATTATTATTATTTTTAATTTCTTCATCGTCTTTTTTTATTTTTTGTTCTTTATTTTCTTCATCTTCTTTATTTAAATTATTATTATCAAAATTTGTTTCATTTTTTTCTGATTCAATTTGATTATTATTTTTAGAATCAAATAAATTTTCATTATTTTGAGAATTTTCATTATTTTTTTCAAAATTATTATTTTCAATATTATTATTTTCATCAATTTTTTTACTATCAACATTATCATCATTTTTTTCAATAATATTTTCATTATTATCATTTTCTTTATAATTATTTTCATTATTATCATTTTCTTTATTATTTTCATTATTATCATTTTCTTTAATATTATTTTCTTTATTATTACCATTTTCTTTATTACTATCATTTTCCTTACTACAGATTTTATCCTTAATATCCATTTATATTCTATCCTCTAACATTTCTTACTATATAACTACCGGTATACCTGTTTATTATTACTATAACTTTCCATTTGGATGATCTGCGTATCACCCATAATTTTTGCGGATTCTTCAATGCTCAAATCAAAAGTTATAGTAATGAAGTTCTATATATAATCCGATATAAATAAAGGATTTTTATGTCACTTTAAAAAGCATGTACCAAATGCTCTCAGGCTTTATTATATACTAATATAAGTCGGTAAACATAAATATGAAAAATAGCGGTTTAAGCTTTTGGAGTAACAGAACAGTATCCATCCGTGCCAGAATTACATTAGTAACTCTGATATTTGTTGTGCTTGTAATGCTTCTGACATCTTTTTTCTCTTATTGGAGAATCAACTATCTGATCGACGAGAACATCTCTAAAAATCTAAATCTTATTGCAGAAAACCAGTCTTTTCAATTAAATAATACTTTGCTCAGGATCGAAGATGCAGTAAATGTAACAGCCGATTTTTTATATAACCAGATAAGTTCTCCTGATGATCTCAAAGATGACAATATCAGATCCAAAACTCTGGCCAGAACAGAACAATTCTTTGCCACATCCATACAAAATACTGATCAGATTGTTGCTAACTTTGTATATATCAGCCCTGATTATTTAGATGGTGATGTAGATGGATATTATTATCAGCGCGGTTCTGACGGCGTCATGAAAAATCAGCCTATAGAAGATTACTTCTACGATACCAAACAAAGTAACTCGTCCGGCTGGTATTATGTTGCTCCCACAGGCAAAGAAGAAAGCCGCTGGGCAGGCCCATACAATGATCCGCATCAGAATAGATTCATAATATCTTATACAGTTCCTGTATATATAGAAGATATTCTTGTCTGTATAGTAGGTATCGATATGGATTTCGATTATCTGATGCAGACAGTTGAAAATATCCATACAAGAGGAGGCAGCTCAGCTTATCTTACCAGTTCTGACTGGAAGATTCATTATCACCTTATAGAAGGCGACAATGGTAATTATCTTGAAGCACTTCCCAATGCTAATGAGCCAACATTTGATGTCCTTCTTAGTGAATCAAGTGATCAGAATCTTATACGATTCGATCAGGATGGTGAAGACTCCGTTATGTCTTTTGTTACGCTCAGAAATGGAATGAAACTCGTAGTATATGAAAGTTATAAAAATGCATACAAGGCTCGAACTGATACAGTTCTGTTTGTCAGCATCCTTTCTTCTATGCTGGGTGTTGTCTTTATAATATTGTCAGTCATCAATTCCAATATTCTTTCAAGGCCTATAAAGGAACTCACCAAAGCTGCCCAGAAGATTGGAAGCGGAGACTTTGATGTTGTTATTCCTGATTGTAATATAACTGAGATTCAGATTCTGGCCAACACTTTAAGATCCTCTTCCGACCAGCTTCGTAAGTATACCAAAAACATGGAAAGTCTCATATATATAGATGATCTTACCCATGTAAAAAATAAGGCTGCCTACTCGATGGCAGTTGAAAATATCCAGCATCATATCGATACAGAACCCAACTACTGTTTTGGCGTGGCTATGTTCGATATGAATTATCTCAAAAACATCAATGACAAGTATGGTCATGAAGCAGGCGATACTGCTATCAAGACCTGCAGCAATATCATATGCAAAGTATACGAGCATAGTCCTGTATTCCGCGTCGGCGGTGATGAATTTGTAGTAATACTTACAGGCCGTGATTATGAAAACAGAGAGGAACTCGAAGAGAGATTCTTCGATGAGCTAAAGATCAACAGGCAATCATCTACGCATTTCTATGAAGCTGTATCTATTGCATACGGTATGGCTGTCTACGACAAGGATATGGACAGTAACTATATGCATGTATTCTCAAGGGCTGACTTTGAGATGTACAAATGCAAAAACAAAGATCACCTGGAAGTTGGAACATCTCCCAGATGATCTGCCATTTTATCGCATATCTACAAACTTCGCACTTGCCAAACATACGCCACCATTTGCGGCAGCTCTGATGCGGACAGTTTATAATACATTTTTGTATCTTGAAGGTGTTATAATTCAAGGCATGATATCTGTAGCTTTATATTCTAGGGTCTGAAACTCGCTTCGCTCAAACATGCAGACCCTGGGCAGAATATAAAGCTACATCTATCAAGCTCTTGAATTTTATAACACCTTCAAAAGATACAAAAATGTATTATAAACTGTCCACATCGAAGCTGCCGCAAATGGTGGCGTATGTTTGGCAAGTGCAAAGTTTGATTTATTATTCTACGTTGGTAAAAGACGCCTCTTCTATCACTTTAGCAAAAGCTTCAAGACCTTCCTTGTCCTCTTTAGTAAATCTTGAAAGTGAAGGGCTGTCTATATCCATAACAGCAACTACCTTGCCATCTTTGTGGATCGGAACCACTATCTCTGAATTGGATGCACTGTCACAGGCGATATGACCGGGGAACTGGTGTACATCTTCTACAAGCTGGGTTGTGTCTGTGGCATAAGCTGTTCCGCATACACCCTTGCCAGACTGGATCCTGATGCAGGCCACATGTCCCTGAAAGGGTCCAAGAAGAAGGCTTCCATTATCTACAATATAAAATCCTGCCCAGTTAATATCTTCTAGTGTGTCATTAAGAATAGCTGATGCATTAGAAAGAACCGGCATATAGTTCTTCTCATCTTCCATAAGGCTCTTAAGCTGAGCTGCCATAAGTTTATAATCTGTACTCATTATCATCATCCTCCAAGTATTTCCTATTGCTGTAAAAATACACTTTGTTCCGTGACATATAATAGTCGTAGGTCACTCGTTCTTTCCCACAGTATTTCAAAGAAAACTGCTACCACAGAGGCAATGATATCATAAACATCTAGTGCTTAACAACACAAATCATATATAATTCATTCTGTTTCTGCAAGCTTCGCAAGCCAATTGTAACTATCTTTTATTCACTGTTTTTTTGTGCTAACATCTATGTATGATTCTATCGTTTATTGATTAACGAATCAAAACACACTTTTTATATAACTTATACTTTCACACTTACCAAACATACATCAATTCTTACAGCTGTGTGGTGGGGGCAGTTTATAAATTCTTTTCGTGTTCTTTTGAAGGTGTTATAAAATTCAGGAGCGTGATAGATGGAATTTTATATTCTGCATGGGGGCCGCATGTCTGAGCGAAGCGAGTTTCGGCCCCCAGAATATAAAACTCCAGATATCATGCCCGGTTACAGGATGTAACTAGACATGTATAGAAATACATGGATGTATTTCTATGTCCTTGAATTTATAACAACTTCAAGACACGAAAAGAATTTATAAACTGCCCCCACCACACAGCTGTAAGAATTGATGTATGTTTAGCAAGTTCAAAGTTTGAATAATTATTACATCATAATAGGGGGAATTCAATATGATCAAAGACAGCAAAATCCTTGTTGGAAAGACAAACGCAGGTGAAGAGGTCTTCCTTCTTCCAAACAAAGCTAATCGTCACGGTCTTATCGCTGGTGCTACAGGCAGTGGTAAGACAGTATCATTAAAGGTTCTGGCAGAGTCATTCTCAGATCTTGGAGTTCCGGTATTTCTTGCAGATGTTAAGGGTGATCTGGCAGGTATGATCAAGGAAGGTTCAGTTATTTAATAGCGCGCTTCCAGACTCTCCATAGACCTTGACGGCTACAGTTATCAGAAGTATCCTGCAGTATTCTGGGATATATATGGTCAAAATGGTATCCCGCTTAGAACCACCATATCAGAGATGGGACCACTTCTTCTGTCCCGAATCCTTGATCTTAATGATCTTCAAAGCGATATCCTTACGATAGCTTTCAAGATCGCTGATGACAATGATCTTCTCTTAATAGATACCAAGGATCTTAAATCTCTTCTTAACTACATCTCTGACAACAACAAAGAGTTCGCCGCAGAATATGGCAAGATGTCACCTCAGTCGATCGGAGCTATCCAGAGAGCTGTAGTTGCCCTTGAGATGGCAGGAGGGGATAAATTCTTTGGCGAGACTGCACTTAATATACAGGACTTCTTCTCGCTTAGTCCTGAAGGTAAGGGTGTTATCAACATCCTTGATTCCAGAAGTCTTATGCAAAACGGAACCCTGTACTCCATGTTCCTTCTATGGCTTATGTCAGAGCTTTTTGAGAACCTGCCGGAAGTTGGTGATCTTGATAAGCCCAAGTTTGTATTCTTCTTCGATGAAGCTCATCTTCTCTTTGATGGTACATCCAAAGCTCTTCTTGATAAGATAGAGCAGGTTGTCAAGCTCATCAGGTCCAAAGGCGTAGGTATCTACTTCGTAACACAGAACCCTCGCGACGTTCCTGACGGAGTACTGGCTCAGCTTGGCAACAAGATAGAGCATGCTCTTCATGCATACTCTCCTTCAGAGCAGAAGGCAGTTAAGGCTGCTGCAGATTCCTTCAGGGCCAATCCTGAATTCTCTACCTATGATGCCATCATGGCGCTTGGCACAGGCGAAGCTGTTGTCTCTATGCTGCAGGAAGACGGAACACCATCTATCGCAAACATAGTATCCATACTCCCTCCAAGAAGTGCTCTTGGAAGTATAGATGACACAGAAAGAGACAGAGCCGTAAAGGGAGCCATGCTCTACAGTAAGTATGAAAAAGCTATAGATCCTGACTCAGCTTATGAATTCCTGGAAAGAATGGGACTTGAAGCTCAAGCTGCCGCAGAAAAAGAAAAAGCAGATGCCCTTGCAGCCAAGGAGAAAGCTAAAGCTGACGCTCTTGCAGCAAAAGAAAAAGAAAAGGCCGAAAAAGCTGCTGCCGCTCAGAAAAAGAGAGTTGCAAAATCCGTAGGTAACTCCGTTGCCGGTACCGTAGGACGTGAAGTCGGAAAGAGCGTTGGAAGCAGTTTCGGTAAATTCGGCAAGACTCTTGGCGGCAACGTAGGCGCAAGCCTGGGCCGAGGCCTTCTTAGTACACTGTTCAAATTATAAATAACTCAAACAACCTCAAAGATCAAAAAAGCTGCTGCGCACAAATGCACAGCAGCTTTTAATATTTAGTCTACTTCAGCCTCTTCTTTGACTTCTTCTGTCTCATGATATTCCTGCTCTGTATTAACAGACCAGATCTTATCCTTGTTCTTATCTCCTGTTACGATGCACTTAACTGCTTCAAAAGATGTAACCATGGAGTGGTCGATATTGTTGTATCTGTGCTGACCGTTACGTCCTACGCAGTAGAGGTTATCGATAGTGTTAAGATATGCAACAAGCTTGTCGATCTCATCATATGTATCGAAGTAAGCAGGATATGCCTTCTTAACCTTCTCCATATGATAATCAAGAACTTCATCGGCACTGTCTATAAGACCGATCTTGACCATCTCATCGATTCCAAGCTTAGCAAACTCTTCTTCTGTCATAGTCCAGTACTTGTCACCTTCGCTTACGAAGTACTCAAGTCCAACCCATACAGTGTGCTCAAGATCCTTGATCATATATGGTGACCAGTTATTATAAATCTGGAAACGTCCCAGCTTAACTTTACGATCCTGTACATATACCCAGCAGTCAGGAACTATGTTCTGGATAGTCTTGATATCTGTAAGGTTCTTTAATTTAAGCTTTGGAACCAGAACTCCAAGAGTCATATAATCACGATATGGAAGTCCGTCAGCGATCCTTGCCTCTTCTGCAGGTACATCGTTCATACCGCCTACAAGATCACGAAGCGGCATGGAAGATATGAAGTAATCACCTTCTACTACATGCTCTGATCCGTCCTTGCTATCTACATATGTTAAGGATGTAAGGATTCCGTCTTCAGACTTGTGAACCTTAGTAACCTTGGCATTCTTGATGATCTTGCCTCCGAGCTTCTCAACTTCATCAGCAGTTACATCCCAGAGCTGACCGGGACCAAGCTTAGGATATTTGAACTCCTCGATAAGAGATGTGTTGACTTTACGATTCTTGACCTTAAATACTCGTCCAAGGTAGTCCTTGATGATTCCGAAGATAGAAAGTCCCTTGGTACGCTGTTTGCCCCAGGAAGCATCGATCTCAGAAGGGTGTCTGCCCCAAAGGTTCTCTGTATAATATTCAAAGAACATGCTGTAAAGCTTACGTCCGAATGAATTGATATACAGATTCTCAAGGTTATCCTCAGGAAGCTTACGAAATACTGATCCAAGATAAGAAAATCCAACCTTAAGTGTTGTAAGAAGTCCGAAATTCTTGAATGTCTCAGGCTTTAATGAGATCGGATAATCATAAAACTTGTCATCAAAAAGAATACGTGATACACGGTGACGAGTGAGCATAACACGATCTTCCTTCTCAGGATCAGGACCGCCCTCATGAACGGGCATATCCCTATGAAGTACTATATCATCATAGGTAGGGTGTCCCTGCATAGGAAGCATGTTGTCCCACCATGCATTAACTTCAGGTATCTTGGAAAAGAAGCGGTGACCGCCCATATCCATTCTGTTACCTTTATAATTAACAGTCTTTGAAATACCACCGAACTGCTCAGTTTCCTCAAAGACGATAACTTCTATATCTTTATCCTGCTTTAATAACTCATAGGCTGCTGTAAGACCGGCAGGTCCTGCGCCAATCACTAATGCTTTCTTACTCATGATCGCTCCTTTGTCTTTATTCAAAGCGAAAGAATATCTATTATCTCTTTCCCAACTAAATGATTATAACAGACTTATTCCGATTTGAAAACGTAAATCAGGTTATTATATTACAATCAATGACTTTCGCATCATCCCAGCAGAGAGTATAGCAGTTTCCTGTAATGATCTATTTTCCTTTTGCCTTCTTTCTGTAGTCTGCGGGGCTTATACCTTCCATGGACCTGAACTTTCTTCCAAAATAGTCTACATCGCTGTAGCCGACTCTTTCTGCAATATCATAGATCTTGATATCGGAGCTTGTAAGAAGCTTTTTGGCTTCTTCGATCCTTTTTTTATTGAGGTAAGTATTAAAACTTACTCCTATTTCTTTACTAAATACCTTGCCAAAATACACATTGTTATAACCAAATAAAGGAGCAACCACTTCAAGTGTAAGATTCTTAAAATAATTGTGGTCAACATAGGCTGCAGCATCTTCCATAGTGCTCCTTGCCCCCTGTCTTCCACGCACCATCTGAACTACCTTAAAAGCTATGTCCTGAATGTATTCAAAAATCTCATACAGATAGAATCTCGTCTCCAGAAAGTCTATTATCTCTGAGTTCTCTGCAAAAATATCTCCGGACTCCTGATATATCCTTGATATCTGATTTTTGATCTCAAGGATCATATCTGTCATGTAGATTCTTATGGCAGTAGAATTCTCATTAGAAGCACACAGACAGGCTTTCATCTCATTTAAGGTTTCCAGGGCTCTGTCTATTGAACCGGCCTGCATAAAACCTATGATCTTCTGGGTATAGTCTCTTAGTATATCCTTGGTGATCACGCTTTTATTCTGACTGCTTAATACTGCAAGCTCTTCATAGCCCATCTTATGAACGCCCATATCTCCAAAGAATCTCCTGTCACTTAGCTTCATGGCTTCATCACAGGATATCTTTATATCACAGGCCTTATCCACACATCTTCCATATGTAAGGAATATAGCATCAAGAGGTGAATCTTCCTGAATAGGGCGTTTGTCATAATGATCAAGGAACTTCCTAAACCTTGATATGGCAGCCTTGCCTTTTAGGAGTATCACGGCTCTTTCATTCATAATGCAGGATTCATATTCTCCTGTATCTATAAAAGCAGATAGAAGCTCAGGAAGTTTATATTCCGGTCTTTGCCTGTTAGTATGATATGTTTCATAGACAACTACCTGATACTTATCATACATAAGTTTCATCTTGCCAAGCTCTTCTATGCTTAGATCAAGTTCATTACTTCTAAGAAGATCCTGTATCACAGAGTCTCTTGCCTTTTTACGGATATTCTGAAGCTTTCCTTCTTCTTCTTTTTCAAGGCTAAGATCCCTGCCTATATCTTCAAGAGTCTTTTGAAGCTCATCTTCATCTACAGGCTTGGTGAGATAATTCGTAACTCCGTATTTTATAGCTGACTGGGCATACTTAAAATCAGAATATCCGCTTAGTATTATGAACCTTCCGGGATATCCTTTTTCCCTTGCCTTTTTGATAACATCGATTCCCTGTATCCTTGGCATATTCAGATCCATGACTACCACTTCAGGTTTTGACTTTTCGATAATATCAAGAGCCTGTTCGCCATTCTCAGCTTCATAATCTACGCTATATCCAAGGTCATCCCAGTCCATGATGCATTTAAGCCCTGCTCTGATATTTTCTTCATCATCAGCTATCATTACACTAATTTTACTATCCTGCATATATCTTTCCTGTTACTTTCTCTTTTCTTCCATTATCTCTTGTTTGAGCTTGCCCTTGGCCATGGCATTTTGAAGATCGAATCTGTATACATCTTCGTATCCAAGGCTTATACACTTATTCTTGATATCATTCCATATAGCTTCAAACTCATCTATGTCACTTGCAAATACCATATCCCAGGATCCCTGGACTACGATACGCTTTACTGCTTCTCTTATCTCTTTGATCTCAGCGCTTTCTTCCATCTCGTTATATTCACAGCCCGGGGATACTATGATCTTGTCGTTCTTTATAAGATAATCCATTGTATTGTCAGCACCCATAACCTCTTTCCACTCATCCTGCAGTACTGTGGAGGTTCTTGTAAGTTCACTGTCCCATAACAGATATGAATACGGGAATCCATTTGCCGCAGTCTCTGAAAGCTGCACTGCAGTATAGTTAAGTATAGATACTCCGTCTCTATAGTTATATCCATTGGGATCGCCTGGTATTACACTGCTACTTTGATTATAAAAAACTTCTATTCCATAATCCGTAAGTCTTGGCTGTCCATCTACCATCTCCCAGGTAATACCCTCGGGTCCTGCGCTTCCGCCATTTTCCGCTGCCTGATTTTCATATACTCCTTCATCAGAATATAGATAATCTACAAAATCAACCATTCTCTGGGGATCCTTGACATCAGATCCGACGCAGACAACCTGACTATATACTCCGTCAGGGGAGCTGCCATGCTCATATATAAGCATATCGCCTATATCAGCCATCATGAATCCCTGCCCCATAGCCATGTGCTCATCAGTATTGTAAGCAGATGCGCCAAGGAATGGCCATGGACTAAAAAGAACTGCTCCATCCTGATACTTACTAAAAACTTCGCCATAATCCTGATTCCTTGAATCAGGATCCACAAGCCCCATTCTATTAGCTTCAAAATAAAATTTCAGTGATCTTAAATATAATCCGTCATCATCAAGTATGGACTGATAATCACTTCCGTCAGCTTTAGAAAGCACAAATCCATTTTCATCATATCCATAAAAACAGCAGGGCTGCTTGGCAAGAGTCATCATGCCATTGTCCCAGTCATCAAATAGTGAAAAACCGTACACCTTCTGTCCTGACTGTGTTGTAGGATATGCTTCCTGCATCTTCTCAAGAACATCAAGCATATCTTCTAAAGTGTCCATCTTAGGGCTTCCTACCTGAGAGTATATATCCCATCTTAGATATGGAGCATATGTAGAATCTATGATATCTGAAGGAGTATCCGGAGGAAGTGTTGATATACTTGAAGGAATAGCATATATGCCATCAAGGCCGCTGTTGAGTTTCTCTATCGCATCCTTATATTTCATTATGTCCTTATCCTTGATATAAGGAGTCATATCAAGGAGTAGTCCCGCATCTACAAGATCCTTAAGAGCATTGTTCTGGGCTGATATGAAGATGATATCTCCAAGATAGCCTGATGCTGCCCGGACATCCTTGAGAACTGCACCGTTATAATTATTATTGATAGATATGACGTTGAGATTCATATTGAATCTGTCATGTATACGCTTGGCAAACCATCCTGACTGAATCCCCTGACTGTTTGCTTCGCTTGCAAAAACATCTATTGTTAATTCTTCCTGGTATTTACTTTTACTATTACAACCTGACATTAAAAAAAGAGCTGATGCCAGTATTAGGACAGATAAAACTTTTCTTCTCATTTTCACCCTTTTCCTTTTATAAATGTGCATTCAGCTCTTATTGTAACTTATTTTGGTGGACATAACAGAGTAAAGTCTCTATTATGTCCACTTTTTTGTCAATTTCTAAATTAGATGTAAGAATCAAATAATACTTTTAATTCTCATATTTATAAATTTATATCTTTAGTATCAAAAATATACATACAGTTTTAGTTCTTAGCAAAGCTTATCAGTTAGCTGCAAGAGCTTCCTGTTCTGCAGCATGACGAAGCTGGGCTTCATTTTGCTGGAACTCTACGCACTCATCATAACCGTACTCTGTAGCCTGCTTGATCATATCAGCAACGATTGCATCAAACTCTTCATCAGACTCTGCATAGATAGCCTTCCATGAGTTGTCCTTGATGCATGTAGCAACCTGATCCCAGATTACCTGAAGCTCATCAGAGTGTGTACCTGCAGAATAGGTTGTTCCTGGTGCAAGTATATAATCAGTACTCTTGATATACTCATCAGGTGTCTGTGCTCCGGACCATTCAATCCATGACTTCTCAATATCAGAAGCATCTATTGCCTTGTAACTCTCCCAGGTCTTGTAATTGTATGTCTCTGAAAGAGCTGAGTCAGGGTTAAGTGAATCAAGTGCCCATGTTGTATTGTTCATCTTGAAAGAACCATCGTCAAATGTTCCGCTGTAGTCACCTGTAAGAGTTGTAGAAGAATCTGTCTTGCAGGAAAGTCCAAGCTCTGTAAGATATGCTCCGCCGCTCTCATCATAATCCCAGCATGTTCCCTTAGGGCCGTACTCTGCAGTAAGTCTTCCCTCAGGAGTAGACAGCCAGTTGATGATAGCCATGCAGAGTTCAGGATACTCTGTATTGGCACCGATTGACCAGATTCTGTTAGAACCGTAGATGTTCTGTCCATAGATGATCGGTGTTGCATTTGAAGGCTTTACAGGATACATCATCTTGCCCTGAGCTATATGAGCATCAGAGTTATAGAGTGCTGAGCCAAGGAAGTTGAATACGTTAAAAAATGCTGTACCATTCTGATAGTCTTCAGACATTCCATCGTAGCCCTGTGTCTGAGAATCAGGATCAAGAAGGCCCTTTTGATATAAGTCATTGTAGAACTTAAGAGCTGTAAGGTATGGACCGTTTTCTTCAAGTGCAGGATGATAATCACCTGTAGAAGAATCATAGAGTCCGAAACCAAACTCATCATAGCCATAGTAAGCTGATGCTGTTGACTTAACGAACATTACCATATCGCCGTCCCAGTCATTGAAAAGTGATGCAGCATAGGTCTTGTTGCCATTGTCATCTGTAGGGCATGCTGCCTGCATCTTCTCAAGTACATCTACAAGAGAATCAAAATCTGTTATCTCCGGAGCACCGATCTCTTGATACAGATCGAATCTAAGATCCCATTCATACATGACTGACTGTGTATCCTCTGCAGAATATGCTACGTCATGTCCAAAGCCATAGATCTTGCCATCTGCATTGATACCGCGATTCTTCTCAAGAGCCTTGTCCATATTGGCAAGGATGTATGGACCATAATCTGCGAGGATGTCATCCTCTTCCCAGTCAAAGAGCATTCCCTTATTTACTGCCTGAACATAATCGTCTCCGTCAGCGCCCCAGATCACGATATCACCAAGATTGCCCGACTCCATACGTGTATCATAGACGCCGTCTGATTCAGGGATTATGTTAAGCTTGACATTGAACTTATCAAGCATAACCTGTGCGAACCATCCGATCTGCTCTCCTGAGTAGTTAGCAAGCTGATCATAAACGTCAAGTGTTACTGTCTCTTCCGGGATAACATCTGAAAGATCCCCCTCAAGATCTGATGATCCGGCTGCATCACCATCTGTAGCATTTTCACTGCCTTCTGCACCTGCGCCGCCGGCGCTTGTCTGTGAGTCACCGCCTGCGTTTGTAGCTGAATCAGAACATGCAGCCAGTGACAGGGTCATTGAAGCAGCCAAGAGAATTGCCTGTAATTTCTTATACTTCATTCTTTTTCACCCTCCTGTGATATTAAAGTTTATATTGCATTATCCCTTTACTGCGCCCATCATGATACCTTTTTCAAAGTACCTTTGCATGAATGGATATACGCACAATATCGGAATTATTGTTACCATTGAAATAGTATATTTTATAACTTTACCGTTGAGCGCTGATTCAAGTACTGTCTGGCTTATACCTGATGTATTACCGGAAGACATAAGCGCTGCAAGGTTTGATGTTGTATTAAGGTATATGTAAAGTCTGTGCTGCAGAGTATAGAGCTTTGGAGCAGACTGCATGAGAATAAGTGAATCCTGAAATGAGTTCCACTGGCCTACTGCACCAAAGACAGCTATTGTAGCAAGGATAGGCTTGGACAAAGGCCATATGATCGATGAGAAGATCTTCATCTTACTGGCTCCGTCAAGCTGAGCACTCTCTTCAAGCTCTGCCGGTATTGAAGATTCTATGTAAGTCTTGACCAAAATGATGTTGTAGGGAGCTACGATTCCCGGGATTATATACGCTGCGAAGCTATTGGTAAGTCCCAGCATAGACATATTCAGATACCACGGGATGATACCTGCATTAAAGTACATTGTAACTATTATGAATCTGTACCATACGCTTCTGGCCCACATCTCTTTTTGTGTTACAAGATATCCTACAAAACCGGATGCAGCTACCATTAGTAATGTACCGATAACTGTTCTTGCTACAGTAACTGATGTAGATAAGAACAGATCATTAACTGCCATAAGTCTTACATAGTTACCAAAATGGATTCCCTGCGGGAAGAAGTTGATAAGTCCCTTTCTAACCAGTTCATTGTCTGAAATTGTGTTAATGAAAAGATAGTAAAAAGGAAAAATACATATCAGTGTAAACAGAGCAAAAACAAGGTAATTGATAATATTGAAAATGATATCTCCGGCTGTTACTCTTCCGGGCTTTTTATGCTTTTTGTAATAGAGCCTTTCAGCTTTTTCATCAGCTCTTTCCTGTGCTGTTTTGGCCATAAGTTTCTCCTTATAAGATAAGCTATCCACTTGGGATAATACGTTTTATATATTTGTTTCCTGTCAAAATCGTCTATATCAGGTTCAGTCAG
>JAEEGH010016400.1_pt1 | contig 15936 bp, 13 predicted proteins | sample 9134181 | NCBI WGS metagenome assembly JAEEGH01 (sample SAMN16246544, study PRJNA631951) | gut metagenome | biome: gut microbiome; feature: rumen; material: DP-attached | host: Bos | place: Iran: Karaj | collected 2018-10
CGAGGTGGGCTACTGCTCGGGCATCGAGAACTATTCAAGATATTTCGACGGACGTCGGCCCGGCATGCGTCCATTCTGCCTGCTGGACTACTTCCCCGATGATTTCCTCACCATCATCGACGAGAGCCACGTGACTGTGCCTCAAATCCGCGCCATGTATGGCGGTGACCAGTCGCGCAAGACCAATCTGGTGCACTATGGCTTCCGTTTGGAGGCTGCACTGGATAACAGGCCCTTGCGGTTTGAGGAATTTGAGGAATTGACCCATCAGACCATCTACGTGAGCGCCACACCCGCCGACTACGAACTCAATAAGAGCGAGGGTATCATCACCGAACAGCTCATCCGCCCGACCGGCCTGCTCGACCCGCAGATCATCGTGCGTCCGTCTCAGGGACAGGTCGATGACCTCGTTGAGGAGATACAGCTGCGCATCGAGCGTGGCGAACGCACCCTGGTAACCACGTTGACCAAACGCATGGCCGAGGAACTGAGCGACTACCTCAAGCGGCTCGATATCCGCACGGCCTATATGCACAGCGACGTCGAGACGATGGAGCGCATCGAGATCATCGACAACCTGCGTGCCGGTGCCATCGACGTGCTGGTGGGTGTGAATCTGCTGCGTGAGGGACTTGACCTGCCCGAGGTGTCGCTGGTGGCCATCCTCGACGCCGACAAGGAGGGTTTCCTGCGCAGTCGTCGCTCGCTGACCCAGACGGCTGGACGAGCAGCACGCAACCTGAACGGCACCGTCATCATGTATGCCGACAACATCACCGACTCGATGAGGCAGACCATCGACGAGACCGAGCGGCGCCGCACCCTGCAACTCAAGTACAACGAGGAGCACAACATCACCCCGACGGCCATCATCAAGGCCCGCACGGCCATCATCGGCCAGGATACCGACATGCGGCACCCGACAGCACCCAGCCGCCACAACCAGTCACCCATGCCGGCTGCCCCCAAAGCGCCCAGCATGCGTTACACCGAGGAATTTGACGCCAGTGCCGGCGTTGCTGCCGATCCTGTTGTCGCCTACATGGGCGTCAAGGACATGCAGGCGGCTATCGACCGCCTCAAGACCCAGATGATCGAGGCTGCCAAACGGATGGACTTCCTCGAGGCCGCCCAGTACCGCGACGAAATCCTCAAACTGGAAGAAATGCTTAAGGAGAGGCTTTAGGGGTTAGGGATAAAAAAGATTTATATGAGTCAGGACAAACGACATACCGACCACCGCATCAAGGGGCAATGGCTGCCCACCACACGCAAGGAGATGGAACACCTGGGCTGGGAACAGGCCGACGTGATTCTGTTCACTGGTGATGCCTACATCGACCACCCGTCGATGGGTTGCGCTGTCATCGGTCGCGTGTTGGAGGCACATGGCTACAAGGTGGCCATCGTTCCGCAGCCCAACTGGCGCGACGACCTGCGCGACTTCAAGAAGTTGGGCAAGCCACGGCTTTACTTCGGTGTGTCGGCCGGTGCCATGGACTCGATGGTCAACCACTACACAGCCGCCCGCCGCAAGCGCAGCGACGACGCTTACACGCCCGACGGCCGTGCCGGTGCCCGCCCTGACTACCCCACCATCGTCTATAGCGAAATACTGAAAAAACTCTTTCCCGACGTGCCCGTGGTGGCCGGGGGCATTGAGGTGTCGTTGAGGCGTCTGGCCCATTACGACTACTGGCAGGACCGGCTCAGGCCATCGATTCTTATCGATTGCCCTGCCGACATGCTCGTCTATGGCATGGGCGAATTGCCCAATATCGCCATTGCTGATGCACTGGCTGCCGGCAAAAGCATCGAGGAACTGACGGATATTCCCCAAACGGTGGTGAGAAGGCCCTTGAGTGAACTGCCCACGGCCAACAGCGAGACCGATGTGGTGCTGCACAGCTACAAGGAGTGCCAGCAGTCGATGAAGGCTCAAGCCCAGAATTTCAAGGTAATTGAAGTCGAGAGCAACCTGTGGCACGGCCACAACGTGTGGCAGGCCACCGGAGACATCGCCGTCAAGGTCAACCGCACCAACCCGCCGATGACCACCGAGCAGATCGACGCCTCGTTTGACCTGCCCTACACGCGTCTGCCCCACCCCCGCTACCAGGGCAAACGCATTCCGGCCTATGAGATGATCCGTCACTCGGTGTGCATGCACCGCGGCTGTTTTGGCGGCTGTGCCTTTTGCACCATCAGCGCCCATCAGGGCAAGTTCATTGCCTCGCGCAGCAAGCAGTCCATCCTGCGCGAAGTCAAACAGGTGGTGCAGATGGAGGACTTCAAGGGCTACATCAGTGACTTGGGCGGCCCCAGTGCCAACATGTACGGCATGCACGGCAAGGACCTGGAACGCTGCCAGCGCTGTCAGCGCCCCTCATGCCTGCACCCGCAACCGTGCAGCAACCTGAATACCGACCACAGCCAGTTGCTGGACATCTACCATGCCGTGGATGCCTTGCCACAGGTGAAGAAATCATTCATCGGCAGCGGCGTGCGCTACGACCTGTCGATGCACCGCACCGGCGACCCGCGTGTGGACAAGGTCAATGCCCAGTACAACGAGGAGCTCATCCGCTTCCACGTGTCGGGAAGGCTCAAAGTCGCTCCCGAGCACACCAGCGACGATGTTCTGATGCTCATGCGCAAGCCCTCGTTTGAACTGTTCAAGCGTTTCAAGGCGTTGTTTGACCGGGTGAACGTGAAATACAACCTGCGGCAACAGCTCATTCCCTACTTCATTTCGTCCCACCCCGGCTGCCACGAGGCCGACATGGCCGAACTCGCAACCATCACCAAGGAACTGGACTTCCGCCTGGAACAGGTGCAGGATTTCACCCCCACCCCGATGACCGTCTCGACCGAAACCTATTTCACAGGCCTTCATCCCTATACGCTCAAGGCCGTCTATTGCGCCAAAACGCCGATGGAGAAGCAGGCCCAGCGGCTGTTCTTCTTCTGGTATGACCGCAAAAACCGCGCCGCCATTACTGCAGCGCTGAAACGTATCCACCGCAGCGACCTGCTGCGCAAACTCTATCCCCAGCGATGAAAACGGTCAAAATACTCCTAGCAGCCCTGATGCTGGCTTGCAGCATGCAAGTTCAGGCCAAGGATGACGCCTTGCGCCACACGACCGATGTATTGTGCCTGCTGCCCGACGCTACAGCGCTGGGGGTTGCCATCGCAAAACACGATACCGAGGGACTAAAACAACTGGGTCTGAGTACCGCCACCTGCCTGGCCGTGAACTATGGCCTGGAACTGTGCATCCGCAAAGACCGGCCCGACGGCACCGGTCACCATGCTTTTCCCAGCACCCACACAGCCGTAGCCTTCAACGGCTCGACCTTCCTGATGAAACGTTATGGCTGGAAATGGGGCGTTCCCGCCTATGTCGTTTCAAGTTTTGTGGCTTGGGGACGCGTTCACACCGACCGCCATGACTGGTGGGACGTACTGGGTGGTGCTGCCATCGGAGCAGGGAGCGCCTTCATCTTCACCCGGCCGTTTATGGGAAACGTTGACGTAGCAATAAGCCCGACCACCTTTGGTGACCGGGCCTATGGATTGACTGCTACTGTTCAGTTCTGATTCTTACTTCACCAGCACTTTCTTGGCAGTGCCATTGCTCATCTTCACGATGTTGATGCCGTGACGCGGACCCTCCATTTTGCGGCCCATCACGTCATAGTACTCAACGGGTACAGCTTCATCATCGGTGAGAATCTCGTCAATGCCGTGGGATGGGTTGACAAGTCGTGCAACCTCGGCATTGTTCAGATACATATCGGTGAAATCACCTCCATCGAGCGGACGGCTGATGAAGGCCACCACTTTCATGTTGTCGATGTTCCATTCATCGGGAATGGTCATGGTGAACTCATTGGAATAACCATCACCAGTCTTGTTGAATTCCACACCCTTAACCGATCCCAATGCACAGCGGAATACACCGTTGTGAACATACTGGCTAACCCACGAGCCATTGTTGAGCTGGCGGGCAATGATGCTGTCCTCGGTGAGATATACGCTCAGGCGGCAGTTGTCACCCAGCAACAGGTCGAAGTCAGGTGACATCTCACCCGAAACCGTAATGACGGCCTCGCGCGTCTCAAGGTCCACAACGGGATTGATCTCGATAGTCGCAAATGTGGGATTCTGCTCAGCAATGAAGTCAAAGAACTGGCCCAGCTCTCCGGCAATCTGCTCGTGATACTCCTCATAGTAACCGATGCTGTTGACGAGCTGCCTGGGGCTCTCCCAACCCGTCGAGCGGTCGAAAGAGGCCGAGGGATAGGACGAATTAGCCACAAAGTTCATGATGCTGTCGCCCTGTACGGTGGACATGGGATCAGTGCCGTTGAAGTTGGCATGCACACCCACCCAGATGATGTCGTCGCGCTGCTGAGTAAGGATGCTCAACATCGAGTTACCCAGCGGGCAATAGGTGCAATAGGTCGAGGTATATTGCTCAACCATGTGTTTCTGGCGGGGATAGACTGCGCTGTAGAGCATGAACGACGCATCCAGCGGGAAGACGTAATTCAGCACCTCTTCTCCAGCCATAGCGCCATCGATGGTCAGGGTATGGTTGCCGCTGAGCAGGTCATCGGTCACGAGGCTCCCCTGTACAGTGATGGTGTCACCCGGCTCGATTGCTTCAGAATTGAATATATCTCCCACTTTCTCGCCGTCCACCTTGACGTCAAAGGTCAGCGACTGCGCGTCAAGCGTCTTGTCGCCCCTGTTCTTCACCTTGAAGGAGAACGGCATCATTTCGCCTTTTGACCAGAATGCCGGGCACTCCAGGCCGCCAGCCTTGATCATCACCTCAGGGAAGTAATCACTCTCAACGACACACTGCACACACAGGTTGCCCTTTGATTTCAGGCCCGCATTAGCCCAGCGGTACTGGCCGCCAGCCTTCTTATAGATATAGGTATCATAGATCTCTCCCTCCTGCACCAGAGACAGGGGCTTGTTGCTACTGGTCTGCTTATAGACGAAACCGATCATCAGTCTCCCGCCATCGGTGAGATTAAGCTGATAAGGCGTTGTCAACACGACCTCGTTCCACCCCACCTCGCTGACGTTGCAATCCCATTGTACCATAGTGCCATAAGCACCTTCTGCAGCAACGGGAACCACAAAAACCTTGCTCACCGGCGTGCTCTCGGCAAGTCCCACGCGGAACTTCACGATTTTGCCGCCATTGAAGATATCGATTTCATCGGCGTCAAGAATGGTGCCGATGGTGAGATCACCGGTTGCTGTAGTGATTGCAGCACCTTGAGTAGCGATGGCATCACTGTCGAAGTGGCCCATGATGCGCTGGTTTTCCAACAGATTTGCACCCATCACATGCAACGACAGAGCCGCTGCAAAAAGAAACAGTAAAGATTTTTTCATGTTATTCTCTAAGTATTCAGGTTAATGTTACAATTTCTTTATCACCTAGGCGTTTACACCTGATTCAAAATAATGTCAATGATGCTGTTGACATCGGCAATGTTCACTTCTTCGTCACCGTTCACGTCACCTTTCAGGTCGTTCACGCCGCTCAGGATCAGGTCAATAACAGCATTCACATCAGCGATATTCACCTCACCGTCACCATTCACGTCTCCAACGACAGGCTCCACTACATTTCCCTTGACAAATCTCAGGGTGATGGTAGGACCATCGGCCTTGTGGATATAGGTGGGCGGGAATAAGCCCATTTTGGTATAAATCTCAATCTTCAACGTTACGACACACTCACCGTCGGCAACGGGGAACCACTCGCTCTGGATATCCTGCAGGTCGCCCATGAGCTGGCCAATGCCTGTCTCATAGACACCCACCTCGGTCTGCATGTTGCAGGTGGTGGGGAAACAGATCTGATAGGTGCCATTGTCAATCCTATCGATGACATAAATCATCTTGATGTAGTCGCTGGTTGAGCCACCCAGATTCAGCACCGAAATGCCAGAATAGATGACGTCGCTCACCTCGTCAAACGGCTCAACGACATTGCGGACAACGGTAGCTCCGTTCTCGATGATGTTGCCCTCCTCGTCCATAAACACATAGCTCTCATCAATCTCTTGAGCCATGGCAGGCCATGCCAGCATGGACAGGCCAAACAGTAATAAAGTAAAGAATTTCCTCATATTTCAGTCTTTGATAAAGTTTAGTCAATCAGTTTCTTTTTAGCTACCTGATGCACGCCTGAATCGTCGTACAGGAAGGTAACGACACTGCAGTGTTCAGGCACCCATGCGGGATCGAGCTTCAATTCATAGTTCTTAACAGCCACCTGGCCATGGCTCACGCTCAACGCGTCGCCCCAAGGGTCATTCACGCTTGCACGAAACACATGCATGTGGTTGTAATGTTCTTCCCTACTGCCATCGGGCATTAACTGGAAACTGTCGATACTGTCCTCGACAAGCCAAACCTGCAACTTGCCGCTGACAAGAGCAGAGTCCAGACCGATCGTCTGCACCTCGATGGCCGCATCGCGCGTTTCTGCGTCGTAATCGATATCGGTCAGGAAACTCACCGGGGGCTCGATAGCCACTTCATAGTTCACGCCACCACCCCAATCAGTGTAACTGAACGGGGTTGAGCCAAACAGCCTGTCAATCAAGCCTATAGGCTGGGCCGACATTCCCCATGTGTTGAAATACATATCACCCACCTCGGTGTAGAGCGGTGACGGCTCTCCCTTAGATTTGCCGAAGGGTCCCGAATGGATAGCCACTGCAATCACAATCGAGTCGCCATACTGTTCAATCAGACGCTCAATTTCCTCGGTGGCGCGGGGGCAGTTCACACAATACTGGCCCGTGTAGTCCTCGATGAGGACAGCACGGCTCACTTGCGGCGGTTCCACATAGATGAGTCGGTCGTTAACCGATACCTCGTCACAGGCGACCATCAGTCCTAGCGCAGCCCACATCAAAAATATATAGTACAACTTTTTCATCGCTTAGAACGTGTAATTATAGGATAATGTGAAACCCTTGCTGGCGGGCACCCAACGGCACACACCGCCCGAGCAGTTATACCCGTCGTCGGTGCGGCCATATCCCACCTGGATGCGGTGTGACTTGAGGCTGTAGGTCACCAAAGCCTGATAGTAATGTAGCTTAGTTTCTCCACAGTTCCACTGGTCGCTCACCGTGAACATCCAATGTGGAGCCAATGAGAGTTCTGCCAGGCCAAATGCCCAGTCACCCTCGTCACCCTCACAGAACTGGTATTGCAACTCACAACGCAATGCCAGTTTGGGCGAGAACTTGTATTTTCCGTCAGCAACCAGGATGTTAGACTTGATCATGCCGCCATGCCCCTCGACAATCGTCATGTTATAACGCTGGTTCATGTACATGAATATCAGCGAGAAGTCTCGCGTGAAGCGTTTTTCCATCATCACGTTGATATCCTGATAATAGGTTTCTCCCATCTTAAAGAAGGAAGTCTTGTAGCCGTCACTGCCCATTAGGCGATCGGGGACTGCAGCATTCTTGATATCGCCCTTGTCCAGCGCACGCACATGCGAGAAGTTAAATATCAGCTTGGTGCCGTACTTTCCGCCCAAGGGAGTGTTCTTCTTGAACGAGTAAGCGGCCTCGGCCTGGAAAGCCCACTCGCCATCCAACTGGGTGGCATAAGGATAAGAGGCCGGCAAGGCATAGGTGTGCTCATGAGTGAAAGCGGGCAAGTGGTTGATGAAACTTGACGTACCAGCCATACTACGGTCGCTGCGGAACGACATACCCTGGCTGCGCTTTGCCTGCAGCAGCACACTCAATCCCTTTTTGGAATAGGAAGTACTAAGCATGGCCACATTGCCCTTGCCGTAATGGTACCCGTTGTCAAATGACGGGTCCTGGGTCTTTTGGGCATATTCGGCCAAGATGCCGAAACCCTTGTGAATCAAATTGATTCGCGCATCCCATGCATTTACGTATTCGGGCATCTTGAGCTTGTGTGTCGCGTCCACAAAGATGGCATCATCATCGGCCTTCTCGTGCTTATTGACCCACGAGCCGCCGATGGTGACATGGGTATCATGTGACTCCAGCGACTTGATGAACTGCTCGAGACCGATTTCCAGGTCCACACCGCTCACGAGGGCATCGTTGTGATGCCAATAACGGCGCTGCTTTCCCGTCAAAGCCTTGAGGGTCACGCCATCCACAGGTTTGTAATTCAAGCGGGCGCCTCTCAAGGCATTGTCAACGCCCAGCGAGCGTTCCTCGTAGGTGCGCAGGACAAAACCCGAGCCGAACTGCTCGTAATAGTCACCTACAGTCAGTTCCACTTTCTTGTAGTGTCCCTTGACATAGAAATGGGGAACACCCCACCCCTTGAAATCGGGCTCATAACCCGGCAGCGGGTATTTCAAGAACTCGAAGCGGGCCCCGGCATCCACATACTTGCTGCCCAGGTTCAAATCCACGTAAGTGTTGGTCAGCACTTTGTCCTTGGAATGCTCGGTACCGATTTCCTCATCGTCTTGCGGTATCAGGACATCACTCTGGATGCTACCGCTCAGCGTCACTTGCGAGAATGCGGGCACTGCTGCCAACAGCAATACCGGCAGTAACAGGTGTATCAGGTTTTTAGGGTTCATTCTTGATTATGGAAATACTAGTTGGCCAGGAGCTTGCGCACCTCATCTAACAGTTCATTCTCGGCCCCGTCGGTGTATCCGCTGTGCTTGGAGACGATATTGCCGTTACCATCCACAACGACGACAAATGGAATCATCTGGCCACCCAAGGCTTTGAGGAATTCGCTGTTCGGGTCAAGCAGGACGTCGTATTCCCATTCATTCTGGTCCACCAGTGGCTTTACCTTATTGATGTTCTGAGCCTGGTCAACACTCACAGCAAAAATCTTGACACCAGTCTCCTCCTGCCACTCGTCATAGACCTCGGCAATGGCCGAGAGCTCGCGGTTGCATGGCTTGCACCATGTGGCAAAAAAATCGATGATAAACGGCTTGCCGTCGTTACTCAAAGTCTCGGTGTTGATGGACGAGCCGTCAATCGTCTTCAGTGACACGGCAGGCAGTTGTGCCTGGGCAATACCAAATGCTGCCAGGAAACAAATCACAGTAGCTAAAACACACTTTTTCATATACCTCTTGTATTCTACTTTCACATAATTAATGACGCGCAAAATTAACCCATAAAAAGCAATTATCGTACAAAAAGCACTTGAAAATAACCAAAATTAATCAATTTATGATTTTTTAACAACCAATCATAAAAAGCAGCCCCATGCCTGGTTTTCTGCCATGCATGGGACTGTAAAAAGCGCTGTCAGTCAACAATCAGACGGCCAACTGATCAGTTCATCACCTTCTTGGTGGTAACGATACCGTTCTCGTCGGTGGTACGGATGATGTTCACGCCGGGCTGCAGTTCATTCACCTTGCGGCCATCAACCGTGTAGATCTCGACGGTGTTGATGCGGGTGCTGGTCTGAACCTCATTGATCGCACTGGGGTTGTCTTCACCAATCTGTACACACATCACGAACATGCCACCACTGCCGGGGATTTCCTCCCAGTTGTCATCATACTGAGGATCCTGGGTGTAGAAAATATAGGCATAATTCTCATCGTAGGTAACAGAGAAGCCGTTCGACTTGAAGTTGTCCTCGCAGATTTGCTTGGTCCATACGATCTCACCGAATTCATCCAGCATAACGACCATGAAGTTGGCGCCATTCCAGCTGGTGCAGTTGCCGTAAAGCAGAACCCAGCCATCCAGAACGGGAATCACCTTAACGGGCTTGAAGCCCCAATCCTCATTGAAGTCGAGGGCCTTGCCATGGATGTCCTCACCGGTCCAGAAGTAGTTGTTGTAATCGTCAACCACGTTCACGTTCATGTAGTGGGCTGAGCCCGAGTAGCTCCATTCCCAAGCCACGAATGCGCGGTTTTCCTTCACGCCCATTTCAGCGCTGCCGGCATCGCCATCGATGCTGGCGTTCAGGCTGACAGCCTCGGCGGCCGTCTCACCCTCGGGGGTCAGCTGGTTGACCACCTGATAGCCGTAGAAGTCTGCCAACACGCGATAAGACAGCATCAGGTTCTCATTCTCGTTAACAGCCATGAGAGGAGTGGGCATGTACATGCCGCCCGACAGTGACCTCTCATCGATTGTAACAGGAGCCTCCCATTCATTGGCAAGACCGGCATTGAGCAACTGGCCATCCAGGCCTGAATTCTCGTTGTCATAGACCAGGTAGATGTTGCCCTCGGGAGCAGGCTGCATCGCCAGGATTCTAGAAGCCATCGACATGGGTGCCTCGTTAGCAACAGTGCCATCGTTGTTCAGGGCAACAAGCAGCCAAGCGCTGTCATTTACCTGTACCGAGTCGGGCATCGGCTGGTTGGGGAACCAGGGTGAAGGCGACCAGTTGTCCTCGGTGGCCTTTTCCATGTAATACTCAGAGTGGTTAACAGCGGCAAAGATGTTGTCACCGCTCACACAGATGGCGGGAGCCACATCCTCGATAGCAAACGCGGTCTCGTGAATCTTGCCTGCAGGGAACAGGATACCGTCAGCATCCCAGACGGGTTGGCCCTGCTGGTTGTAGCGATAAAGGTAGGATTCGGCATTCTCCTCGTTGGGATCATTGCGCACATCGGTGTAGCCCAAGAGGATGTCACCGTTGGGTGCCAATGCCAGTGCATAATCGGTAGTCCAGGTGCGGGTGCGCTTGTCGCAAACGATTACGCCCTCGTCGCCGAACATGGCATTGCCATTGGCGTCAAAAATCTGCAAGTGCAGCTTGTAAGAGAAAACGCCGTCGGTTCTTTCACCACGCAGCCAGGTGAGAATGATCTTGCCATCATCGGTGCGCAAGGTTTTCATCTGCGTCTGGCCCTGAGCGCCTTCTGCGTCCAGGCGGGTAGCCTCGGTGTCACTGGGTTGCCACTGAGCCATCATTACTACGGCGGTCAATGCCACCATCATCAACGTAAAGATTCTTTTCATAATTACATGCGGTTAATGGTTGATAATTAAAAATAGTCTAAGAATTGATGCACAAAAGTAATAAAAAAAAGGCAATTCCTCATTTTCTCAGACAATAAATCGCCAATTTGCGCAAAACCACGAAAAAACAGTAAGGATTTTCCGGAAAAAATCATTACCGCGACGCCCGGTAATAGAGCACGGCTGCGATGATGATATAGACGAAGTTGGGAATCCACATCGCCACACGAGGGCTGGTGTAACCCGAAACGGCAAAGGTAGAGGTCACCGTCATGAAAAGAATATAGGAGAAGCTCAATAACAGTCCCAGACCGATGTTCAGGCCGATACCTCCCCTCACCTTGCGGGATGAGAGCGACAGGCCGATGATGGTGAGGATAAACGAGGCTGCCGTCATGGCTATGCGGCGCTCATACTCGATTTCAAAGTTCTTGATATTGGCCACGCCACGGGCTTTCTGCTTATCGATGTACTGCTTGAGCTCGGGCGATGTCATGGTCTGCTCATCGTTCTTGGAGATGAGGAAGTCACGTGGGTCGATGTTGAGCAGTGTGTCCATCACCGTGCCTTGGATCATGGTCTCCTTCATTCCCTTGAAATGGCGGATGGTGTAATTGCGCACGGTCCACAGGCCTACCGAGTCGTAACGGATCGTCTCGGCGGTGAGACGCGACTTGAGGGTTGTTCCGTCAAATTCCTCCAGCGAGAAACGGAAACCGCTACGGGTCGAATTATCATACCGCGCCATGTAAGCCATCACGCCGGGTTTGACCTGCAGCTGGATGTTGTCGCCATAAACCACTTCCTTGTTCTTGACCCACTTGTTGGTGTAGGCAATGCGCTCGACGTTGGCCGGCGGAATGATATAGGCCGACAGCACATAACTGCCCACGGCAATCACGGCTGCCGAGAAGAGGTAAGGCAACGTCAGGCGATGGAAGCTGATGCCGTTAGACAGCATGGCAATGACCTCGCTGCGGTCGGCAAGACGCGAGGTAAAGAAAATCACTGCGATGAAGGTAAACAGCGGGCTGAACTGGCTGAGTACGAAGGGCAGGAAGTTCATGAAGTACTGGAACACGGTCGCCTTGAGCGGTGCAGTGAGCACAGCGTCCAGTTTCTCGTTGATATCGAAGATGACGACAATGGCAAACAGCAGCAGGATGGCAAAGAAGAAGGTACCCAAGAAATTCTTGATGATATAGCGGTCGAAGCGCTTCACGTAATACCACGGGTAGCGCTTGCGGGCAGCCTTCTCGGGAGCCGGCTTTGACTGTTCGGGAGACGCCAGATTTTGCGTCTCTACAGGCTGCAACGCTATGTCGTTGAGTTCCTCTTCCATCACCTAAAACCTAATACCTAATGCCTAAAGCCTTACCTGCACGTCATGAAGCATCTGGCGTTTCCAAGCGGGGAAATCGCCTTCGATGATGTGTTTGCGGGCCTCGCCCACGAGCCACAGGTAAAAAGCCAGGTTGTGGATGCTGGCAATCTGCATGGCGAGGATTTCCTGCGCGATGAACAGGTGGCGAACGTAGGCCTTGCTGTAAATGTGGTCAACAATCGAGGGGCCATCCTCCTGCAGCGGCGAAAAATCGTCGGCCCACTTCTTGTTGCGCATGTTCATGATGCCGTGGCGGGTGAAGAGCATGCCGTTTCGGCCGTTGCGGGTGGGCATCACGCAGTCCATCATGTCCACGCCGCGGTCGATGGCCTCGAGTATGTTGGCAGGGGTTCCCACGCCCATCAGGTAGCGGGGACGGTCCTGCGGCAGGATATCGTTGACGATTTCTATCATCTCATACATCACCTCGGTGGGCTCACCCACGGCGAGGCCGCCAATGGCGTTACCGTCGGCACCCAGATCGGCAACGAACTTGGAGGATTCCTGTCTCAGGTCCTTATACACGCACCCCTGCACAATGGGGAAATAGGCCTGGCTGTGACCATAACGGGGCTGGGTGTTCTTGTAATGTTTCCAGCCTCGCGCGAGCCAGTTGTGCGTCAGCGTCAACGACTTGCGGGCGTAATTATAGTCACTGGTGCCAGGAGGGCACTCGTCCAGGGCCATCATGATGTCGCTGCCGATGGTGCGCTCGATGTCCACCACCTTCTCGGGCGTGAACAGATGCTTGCTGCCATCGATATGGCTGCGGAAGGTCACACCCTCGTCGGTCAACTTGCGGTTCTCGGCCAACGAAAAGACCTGGAAACCGCCGCTGTCGGTCAAGATGGGGCGGTCCCAGCCGTTGAACTTGTGCAGGCCACCTGCACGCTCAATGATGTCCATACCGGGACGCAGATACAGGTGATAGGTGTTGCCCAGGATGATTTGGGCCTTGATGTCCTCACGCAGTTCTGTCATGTGGACGGCCTTAACGGCACCCACAGTGCCCACGGGCATGAAGATGGGAGTCTCGATCTGGCCATGGTCGGTCGTGATGAGTCCGGCGCGGGCATTGGTGCCCTCGGGGGTGGCTATGAGTTGATAGTCCATTCAGTAGTCTGATCTAAAAAACGTGCAAAGGTAGTGATTTTTTTAGTTTTAACTGCCAGTCACCTTTATCCCACACAAGAATAAACGCGAATTTCGCTAATTTTAACGAATTTCACCTTTGTGTCATTCGCTCCGATTAGCGAGATTCGCGTTCCAAATTCAGTTCAGAGAATTATTTGTATTTCTCCATTTCCTTACGGGCCTTCTCGAGGTTCTCGGCAGCCTTGTCGTAATTCTTGATGGCCTTCTCGAGATTCTTCTGAGCCTTCACGTTCTGCTTGGCGTGCTTCTCGTCGAGTTTCAGTTTCTCGCCGTCCTGTTTCAGGCGCTTGTTGTCGTCAAGTCCCTTGGCTTCGGCCTTTGCATGCTTCTCGTCGAGTTTGGTCTTCTCTTTCATCTGCTGCTCGGGCAACTTGCCATAGGCTTTTTCGGCCTCAGATTTCTTCTTCTCGGCGTCTTTCATCTTGTCAACAGCCTTGTTGTACTTCTCGGTGGCCTTCTGGCGCTTTTGGGCTTCTTTTTGAGCCTTTTTTGCCTCTTTTTCGGCTTTCTTGGCTTCTTTTTCCTTTTTCTCGGCAGCCTTCTTGGCCTCCTTGGCCTGCTTCTCTTGCTCCTTGTAAGCATCCTTCTGCTTCTTAGCTGCCTCGGCCTGTTTTTTGGCGGCCTCGGCATTCTTTTCATACTGAGCATTATCCACCTTGACAGGTTCTACCTTCTGCGGCGTCTCATAGTTCTGCGCCATTGCGGCGGGTGCTGCAGCAAAGCAGAACAACACTGCCATCAATAATAACTTCTTCATAATCGTTGTATTTTAAATTAAACTTGAGTTTTCTAATTGCAAAGATACGAATAAGACATGAATTGACCAAAAAAGTTTAAAAAAACAACGCGATGACAATAAAGCCGCTTATCTCGTCAAATAAAAGATGATTTATTTCGTATCAATTTGAACCGTACTCAAGTATTGACGCTTTACACTAGGAATGTTGAATTTAATCGGCAATTTAAACAGGACTTCGACAGGCTCTCCGTTCACGCTGGCAGGAATGAAATCAGGCAATAACCGGCAAACGCGGACAGCTTCTTTGTCAAGGTCTTTATCTACCGAATCAACAACCCTTACATCATGAATTTTACCACTCTTGTCGATCCAACAGGCTACCTCAACACGTCCCTGTATCCTCTTCTTGGCGGCTTTGGGCGGATACTTAATATTGTCCTTGAGGAACTGATTCAACGCTTCCTCCCCGCCAGGAAATTCCGCTTTCACTTCCACGTCTTTAGGCTTTTCTGGCTCTAATTTGTCCTGCAACTTGAAAGTAACGGGCAAGGTGTACCACATGCTGACTGCTTTTCCGAATTCACGCCCTGGGGAGAATCGGGGCAGTGTCTTGACCACCCGGACAACCTCGGCGTCAAGTTCTTCACTCACCGAATGTGCAACTTTCACATCTCCTACATATCCCAACGAGTCTATCAGGATTTGCACAATAACACGTCCTTGAATGCTATCCTCGATGGCCTTGGGTGGATACTTTACATTCTCTTGCAAGTACTTCATTAAGGCGTCGTATCCTCCACGAAAAGAGGGCATCTGTTCATAATCAACAAAGATGTCATACTTTCCCGTTGTGTCACTCGCCTGACATATACTATTTGAATTAGACGCAAAGGCCGAAAAGGTCATTGCCACAAAACTCACGAGCAGGGCTATCTTGGCCACCGCCACCGAATTGATTTTGAATTCTGTCTGTTTCATAACATTCATTTTTTGGTTAATCTTTCGTTTGCAAAGATACAACAGATTATTGAAAAAATGCCAAAAACGGGCAACATTAGAGGGTCATTTCAGAAGAATATACTCTCTGATTATCAACTATTTACAAAACAAAAAGGTCATTTGAGAGTAATTTGTGTTTTTATGGATGCAATTCCCATTAAAAAAATGCTTATTTTTGCAGTGTTAAACCTCAAAAACGCCTCGCGCTATCACGTTAAGGCGATAATTATTTTACTTAAAAAATGAGAAACAAACAACATATTTTATATACGGTGGTGACCATGGCACTACTGTTGATGTTGGGTGGATGTGGGCATCCAGCCGACAACGAGCAGCTTGTCGTTGTTGACTCGCTACTGGCCCAGAATAGAGGTGAGGAAGCGATGCAAATGCTCCAGATCATCAACACCTCGTCTTTCAACCATCATGACAAAGCGTATCAGACATTGTTGACCACCCAGGCCAATCTTGCCTGCAACATCGCAGTGACCAGCGACAATGACATTAACGAGGCGGCACAATACTTCCAGTCCCACGGCGACAAGGAAAAACATGCCCGCGCCCTACTCTACAAGGGATGTGTGAACAAGCAACTGGGCCTGCTAGACAAAGCGATTGCCAACCTGCGCCAAGCCGAGGAC
>JAEEGH010016404.1_pt1 | contig 15934 bp, 19 predicted proteins | sample 9134181 | NCBI WGS metagenome assembly JAEEGH01 (sample SAMN16246544, study PRJNA631951) | gut metagenome | biome: gut microbiome; feature: rumen; material: DP-attached | host: Bos | place: Iran: Karaj | collected 2018-10
CAGCATCGTCGGCGGGCTTAAGGTCATACCGATATTCATCAACTGGGTCGCAGACAATGTCTCCAAGGAGATCCTGCTGCTCGTCTGCCTGGGCATAGCTCTGTTCATGGCCTGGGCAGCCACCATAGCTGGGCTGTCCATGGCCATCGGCGCCTTCCTGGCCGGGCTTCTCATATCCGTGGCGAGGAACAGCAAGGACGTCGAGTCCTCGGTCGAGCCTATGAAGAACCTGTTCATGTCGATGTTCTTCATCTCTGTGGGAATGGAGGTCCATCTGGCCACGCTCGCCGACAACCTGGGCACCATGATCATCTTCTACCTCATGTTCGCCGGATTCCTGGTGGTGACCGTATTCCTCGGATTCTGGCTCAACGGGGAGAAGGGCAGGCTGGGATTCGTATCCGCTATCAGCATGACCGCCATGGGAGAGTTCGCGTTCATCATCTCGAAGGAGGCCTTGGAGCACAACGTGGTGGACGATGCGTTCTACACGTCCATAATCGGAGCCGCTCTGCTGTCCATGGTCCTGATGCCCATCCTGTCCAAGTATTCCGAGAGGATCTGGGATGGAGGGAAGACGGTCTGCCCGAAGGCTCTGATGAACATGTTCTGCAAGCTGAACGGCTACAGGGACGGACTATACGCCAACTTCCGCACAGCCACCAAGAGGACTCAGAAGCATTTCCGCAGGAGCATGACCCATGCCTACATCAACATACTCGCGATCATAGTGATCATCCTGGCCTTCTACATGGTAGTTCCTATGGCCAGCCCTGTCCTGAACGACATGTTCGGAGGCGGGGTCCACCTGTGGGATTTCATCCTGGTGATGCTCAACTTCGTGGTCCTCATTCCGCCTACGAAGTATCTGGTGGACAACGTGAAGTTCCTGGACATGCTCGTCATCGAGAACGCCAGGCGTCAGGCCTCCAGAGAGAGCGACCCCGTGGCTCGCGGCAGCAGATATCCCGAGCTGCTGGAGATGAACACGTACGTCGTGGTCGCGATGATAGATCTCGCCATAATAGCCGTCGTTCCCAACCCGCTGTCCCTTGGAGAGCATATCTTCGTCGCCCTCGCGGCGGCCCTGATAGTCGTGTTCATCCTCTACAGGATAAAGAACCCGAAGAAGGCCGACAAGGGCGAGGAAACGGAGGCCGTTCCCGAAGAGGACGATTCCGACGAGTCCCAGGGGATAAGATGCGTGGAGGACTCCTCCTACCGTCGAAGCCTACGACTTTCAGGAACAGACAATGAATCGGCTGGAACGCCCATTATTTTTCGAGATCGATGAACACTGTCAGCTCCATCTTGCAATCCGGTTCGCATCCGTGCAGTGACATCGTCCCTCCTTTAGAACGACGGTTGACCGTGGTCGTGCTTGTCAAGGCGTAGTATTTCACTGGACAGCAATCGTATTTCGAGGAGTCGTGGATGATCGGGACCCTCGGCGGATTGGGATTGTCCCATTCGTAGCCGTGCAGGAACAACACTTCGATGGGGTCGAGGAGAACCTTTTCTTTCTCGCTGAAACGGGATGAAGGATAGACGTTCACATCGTAGACGAAGTTCCCGAACAGATCCAGCAATCCATCGAAGGTGAGGCCTTCTGTCTCCTCGTACCACCCCTGGAGGTACCTGTCTTTCGCCATTTTGTCCAGGACCCTGGATGTATCGTAGTCGGGTCCGAGCCGTCCGGAGGAACGGAACAGATAGAGCACGTCGGGGCGGGGCTCGTACCTGATGGGGCACATTCCTTTCTTTCTTTCACTTACATCTATGGATGCGACAGGCGTGTCCTTCTCTACGAAACCGAATTCGCTGGAATAGATGCCTATGAAGCCGCTGCACCTGGTCAGGTACCAATATGCGAACAGGATAGAAACGAACGGACGGAGACGGGATCCGCCGTATCCGCTGTCGTGCTGGTTGACGTAGCAGTTCCAGTCCAGGTCCAGGCCGGTAGCAGTTTTCAGAGACTCGACGAATTTATCATTGGTGTAATTGACCAGCTCGACAGCGCCCAGGCGGAGTATCGGTCTGCAGCTGGGCGGTATGCCCCATGCCGGAAGTGCCCATTGTTTCTTACCGTCCGGCCTTAGGGGTAGCTTCGACAGCCAATCTTCCAGATCGTATATCGGAGGCAGATCCACACCGATCATCTTGGAAAACCAATCCCTTAATTCGCATAAGGGAGGACGTACGTCCTCAATCATCTATTCAAGTGGCCTGTCGGTTATTATGAACAGCATGTCAGAATCTGTATATTTTTTATCATATAAGCCATGAATATGATACGGGAGCAATCGGACTCTGAACGAGGCGCCGAGGGCGTGGAATGTCCTGGACAATGGTATTTTTCAGAAGATCTGTCTATGGAGGCGACGGGCCTGAAGGGGTACACAAACTTCACCAACCACATCGCGAGGTACATATCCAGATTCCCGGATCTCGAGGGCTTACCCGACTTGGACGAATGCAAGCAGGTCTCGGACCTCCCCATGAAGTTTTGCACCAGGGTATGGACGATTTGGGGGAGGTGTTCGCAGGTGTTGTGAACCTTATCCCGTTATCCAGGAGGTGCTTGACGTTCGTCCTGGACACGAATCCCCTGTCGAAGACGAACAGGGCGTCCTCCTTCCCGTACCTCCTGATGTTGGAAACCATCTTGTCGACCGGCGATCCGCTTGTACGTGTCTTCCGAGAACGTGCCGGAACTGGACTGCTGCGCCTACGTCGCGGTAGCCCTCGGCCTGGTCGTCTGTGCGCTGGCGATCCTCGCCCTTGTGCATCACGGAAGAGGCCCCAGATGGGACTGAGGGGATTATCCACTCGGTCCTCCGAGAACGCCGATTTACCGCCGCGAGCGGAGATCGTCACGAAATCGATCATGGCCAGCGAAATAATACATAACATGGGGTATATCATTACCATCATATTCTTCACAACAACCACAAGGCAATTATCCGTCCCACTCCTTCTATGGATCCGCAATATACAATCCGAACCACAATGACAACCATGCGTAAATATCTCGTATTCACCGACAGGGATCTTAGCGATGCCCCCGAAGTTGCCGTGGCTGGTGCCATCGGACAGCATGATAGCGCGTCCGGGCCACAGTCCCGCATCCTGATGCTCGAGCCCGTCATCCATCCAGACGCCTTGGCCCAGAATGGACTGGGGATCAATGAGACGTTCGATCGTCTGATGCAAACCGATCAGGACTGGCACGTCTATTGCACCACTGGACATGACCATGAACTCTGCTCGCACGTTCTGATGTTCATCTATCACTATCTGAGATATGGCGGCCACGTATGCATATGCTCTTTGGAGACGCCCCCTTTCACTCCGGAATCCCCAGTCTCTAACATCGACATCTCGGATGAAAAATCTATGAGAGTGCCGGAATAGCTCGATTGGCCCCGCCGTCATCGGCATATCCTCTATCATTTCTCGTCTCGCCCTGGCTGTGGATTCCAAGGATGCACGGAGTTGTTGGAGATGGTCCGCCACGACCGCCCATTCTTATCTTCCGAATCCGGGCGCTGCGACTGGGGCAGGACCCCTGCACATGCCATAACCGTGGATGGCCTGATATCCAAGGCGAGGCAATGCGTCTCGATGGTAACGGTCCATGGCATCGACGGCATCCGGAGATCCGCATCCGGGACGTCCGGCCAGGCTGTCGCATCGTTAGATGGAGCGCAATAGCTGGGCTGCCGCCTGCTGGAGATACTGTCGTATGACGATGACTGGGTCGTTCGGGAGTACTGCGACAACAACGGATTCCGCCCGTCGAAAGAGAGCCAATACGGCGAGGCGCCGGTATCGGCATACGCCTTCTATTCGTTGGCGGATGAGTTGGAAGGAGGCCCCGAGTTCCATTGGCTCGGATTCCAAGGCGACGCTCCGGCAAGTCGCTGGGGACTCGCGATGGCGATAATCATCCCTTCCGTGTGTGAGGATCATGTGCATCTATCTGTTCAGCGATATGGATCTGCAGGATTGCATCGGCGCATCCGTCGAATAGGACACGGAGGTCGGGAACAGGCCGATCGTCAGCATCGGTCCGCTGAGATTCATCCATGGCACGGAATTCGATTCTCGCTCGAGCGAGCGTCTGAACCGCATCCTGTCCACGGACATCTCGTGGAACAAGTACGAGATCGGCGGCTGCATCGGACCTATGAATGTGATCGTCGTGCTCATGGAATTCATACGCAGACACATGGAGAGCGGGAAGCACATGGTGCTCTACAGCCATTGCGGCATGGTGTACCTGGACCCTGACATGCCGGTATCGAACATAGACGTGTCTTCCAAGATGCCTGCGAGATCCTTGCTGGACGATTTCGAATTCGATGACGATCTCATATACCATTTTTATTCCAGCAAAAAAGCAGAGCCGAAAACGGCGATCCTGGACATGATGTCATGCGACGGCCCGTTCTTCTGCTGGCATCCTGGGCATAGGTACTGGGGCAGTTGCCCCGAGGAGCCCATATCGTTGGGCGATCTGATCTCGAAGGTGAAAGAAGAGGTGGCGTTCGTTTCGGTCCACGCCATGGACCAGACGGTCAGGCTTGCGAGATAGGCCAGCACATGCCCGCTCGATGGCCTGGTCGCATACGACCCGTTGGAGGTCATAGGCCTGAATGCCGACTTCTTCCTCTAGCTGTCCCGCTACGAGTCTCGCGAGATCCGCCTGACTTTGCCATCGGAGAGCCGCTATAGCGACTGCCGCGTATTAGCTTACATGCTCTATTCCAAGGACGAGGGCTGGTCTATGCGTACCATCTGCCTTGGGGAGGACGATCTTGTCGGATGTGGGATCAGGTTGGCCGTGATCATAGATCCGCTCAGCAGCCTTCGGCCTTGATGCGTTCTAAGGCTCGGTTTAAATATAACGCATAGAACGGAGAAGTGAAACGCCAAACAAGCAAATTTTAATTTGTAAATTCGACGTTCGGATCCGTCACGAAATCGACCAGGGCCAGCGAAATGATAGAAATCTTTTCGAGGCATCTGGACAAGAAAGTGGCGGGCCTGAAGGGGTACGCAACCTGCATGGGCCAGCATCTTTCTAATCGATTCTATTGGCGGCTTTTTGCTGCCGATTAGGACGTTTCGAATCCCTGGCGAAAACCTATTTGCAATCGAATCCAGGCACGTCCGTATCCAACGGGACGCCTTCCAATGCCACCGGGGGCAAGCCTTCTCAGGTCTCAGTGTCGGAGGCCCTCAGGAGCATCCCCGAGATAAAGCGCCGCACAAGCCAGTCGGGGTGCTGGCCGTTCAAGCCGGAGGAACTCGTGAAGCAGCTCGTCAACGGAGACATGTCCATCAGCGATCCGTATCTGCAGGCCACCCTCCTGGACTGGATGGAGAGCGAGGACTACAACCAGTTCGTCAACCTCGACACCGGGGACGTTATCTACACACGGTCTGCCAAGAGGGGCAACCTCGTGTACGCCGCCCGCAAGACCAAGAAGAGGGACGCCCTGAAGGAGGCCCTCAAGGGGAAGGTGTTCGACGCTCCGGTGAAGGGGTTCCGCAACAGGAGGATGACCAGGCTAGTGCTGTGCACCGCCAATTTCGACAGGACCAAGTTCACCGCCGAGGAGGCATGGGCCGCCCTCAGGTCCTCCCCTGTCGAGGGCCTGGACTACAGGTACAACCTCCTCAACAAGCTCAACGCGAACATCAGCAAGATACTCGGCAAGCACGGGACCCTCATCTCCAAGGAGGCCCAGTCCTCGGGCTACCCTGCCCCGCACCTGATCTTCCTGCTGGACGAGCCCGTGATGGTGGAGCGCCATGCGGGCAAGGGCGGCAAAGTTTCATGGAGGTTCTGCGACCCGAGGATCCTGAACAGGGTGGGCAAGGGGCCCCTGATGAGGAAGCTCAGCAGGACGGACCACCGCAAGGCCATCGACATGAACCCCATCTGGAAGCACGGGTTCATCGACTTCGAGGGGATAGTGAGCGAGGAAGGCTCCAGGTCCGGCACGGACGCCGTGACGTATCCGTTCAAGTACCTTGTCAAATGCCTGACCCAGGACGGCTCCGCATCCATAAAGGACATCCCGGACATAAACTCCGTGAAGGACAAGGGCATGCGCACGATGCTCTTCACGCACATGGGCAACAAATGCTTCAGGACGAGGGACGTGTCGTTCGGCAAGGGGTTCAAGGACAGGATCGGCCTCCTTCCAGAGCCCAAGACGGAGGAAGCATCGCCTTGGAAACGTGTGAAGACCATCTCGGAGCTCGAGTACGGCCTCATCCAGGCTTGCATGAATCTGGGACTTTCACACAACAATCCCATTCCTTAACGCTCGGTCATTCTTCTCTTTGACCATTTCCGGCCCATATTCTTTTTTGTTGCCTTAGCTGCAGCCATCCATCTTCTTCACAGTATAACAGATGTTCCTTCGCAATTGTCAATCGCGGACGCGCGGAGGATGCCCCGCCTGCCCGCAGGGCCAGGGGCTCCGGCGCGCGGACGCGCTTCCCTATCCCATCCGTGGGGCCCATGGACGGCAGCGGACGGCCCGGGCGAGCGCAGCGAGCCCCGGGGCGGGCGCCGACTCGATAAAGATAGCCGGAGTTAAAACCCGGGGAAAATCATTAATTCCTTGTCTTGTGTACGATATTGTCATGTGTTTTGAAGAGAATCAGTTATTAGATAAGCTACTATTATTATTGAATGATCCGGTTGATACATTAGCACCGTTTGCTGATTATCTGGAGAAGGCGGGATTTAAGTCAAACCCTCCAGCCAGCCTTTTTCATTACCGTCAAGAATGAGCATGACAGTAGTTATTGAAATATGTTAGGTAACTAACTATAAAACTTGCAGCCGGTCGCCGGCAGGGGAAAGGTGGCCCGGAGGGCCGTTTGATCAGGCGCTCACAGTGAACGCCTTGAGGTTGAAGTTGTCTGCCACGATCCCGTCCTCGCTCGGCATCTTCTTGGACGCTTCGGACCAGTCCGACCATGACCCGCCCTGGAAGATGTAGCTCTCGCCCTTGTTCAAGACCGAGACGCAGTAGTGGGTGTTCTCGTTCTCGATCGCCGCCTTCTTCGTGAGCCCGAAGTTCGGCCCGGTTATGTAGACCGTCTTGCCGCCCTCCAGCAGCGAGTTCTTCTCTTCCATGACGATGGAGAACTTCTGCCCTGCCTTCAGCGCCACGGGGCTGTCGAGGATGATCGTGTGGTATCCTGCCGATTCCATCGTCTTGGACACGGTCGCGACCTTGGTGCCGTCCTCAGGGCTCTTGAACCCGTCGTCGAGCAGGTATACGGAGACGTACGCTTCGGAACCCGCAAAGCACGTCTTCACGGACAGCGCAGTGATCTTCTCGGAGCCTTCCGCCGAGAACACGTTGGCGACCTTGGACTCCTTTCCTGATGTGTAGCACAGCATCAGCATGCCCGGCATGTAGTCGTACATGTACGTCTCGAAGCCGTCCTCTGCGGAGATCTTGTCCGTGAACTCCAGGCTCTCGAACGCGCCGAGGCTCCTGTCGTAGTAGGACAGCCAGAAGTATCCGGTGTGCTTGCCGCTGTCGTCCACGATTCCGAATCCGGAGTAGTAGGTCTTCCCGTCGACCACGTATCCGTCGGTCTCGGAGCCCCAGCTGTTCTTCACGAGCCAGGCCCCGTCCCCCTCGGGCTTCGACAGGAAGTTGTCCTTGGAGTAGCCGTCGTCCCATCCGACGATCTGGATGATGTGGTTGGTGTTCTTGAGCTCGGGGTTGTATGCCGAAGCGGTCTCGGCGTTGTATATGTCGGAGCTGTGGTTGTATCCGGCGGCCACGCCCTTGCCCTCGTAGATTTCCTTCTTGACCATTTTGAGGGCGTACTCGCTGATCCCCTTGTACGCCTTGCCGTCCTTCACTATCATGGAAGGGAGCTCGTTTCCGTTCAGCAGGGTGTATCCCATGGTCAGGTCGCGGTTGTTGGAGCCGTCCTTCGAGGAGAGGGGGATGCTCCAGTCGTCCTGGCTGGAGTATTCGTTCTCCTTCTCGTAGACGGATGCGAAGTACGCGAGCTGCCCCTGGAAGAAGGCGTCGGCGGTGAGGTTGTCGGCGGTCGTTCCGTCGGGGAACGCGTATCCCATCTCGACCCACTTGTCGAACTGCGCGGCGTGGGTCCCTGCCGCTTTTATGATGCCGTAATAGGAGTCGAACCCCATCCCGAGGGATTCCTCCTTGAACTTCTCGTTCAGGTATTCGAGGGCCTTGTCCTTGTATTCGGCCAGGGTGAAGAAGCCCAAGGCTGTGAGCCCGTTCTTTCCCATGTACGGGAAGTCGGACTCGCTCACGGGCCCTATGCCGCACGAGTAGAGGTACGAGAACATCATCGGCCCTCCGGGGGTGTTGTAGCATATGTTGACTTCCTCCCCGGTGTCTTCTGTGATGAAGATGCCCTCTCCCTTCTGGGACAGCTCATCCTCTGCCGTGACGGGGTGCTTGGCGAACCATGCCAGGTGCTTCTCGGAGAGGTCTATCCGATCGACGGGCTCGTATCCCATCTTCACCAGGCTGGTCTCTGCGGCCGAAGTCCCCGAGAAGGCCCAGCAGGTACCCCAAGGGGCCTGGTTCTTCACCGACGTCACGATCCCCTGGGAGCGCTGGTCGAAGGACGCCGGGAGGTCGGTCGAGATGGCGCTCGCGGGGAGGTTGACGTTCTTGTCCGAGAGGACGACCAGCTCGTAGTCCATCTTGTCGGAGCTTTTGTCGCCGTTGTTGCTGAGCACAAAGGCGGCGGCTACGGCGGCCACCAGCAGAATGGCGACCGCGATGACAGCAGCTATCTTGGCGTTCATGAAAATGAAGCGTCATGCAGGATATTTAATATCATATTTGGATATTTAATGAATGTGGATGTATGGCCAGAATCATCTCTAACGCTCTGGCCAGCCTTTCGCCAGGGATCGCCCGGAGCGCCTCTCGGACGCGGCCAGGGCCTTCTCCCACTTCTCCATGGTCAAAAAGGACGAGCCGGCGTTGGACTCCATGCGCCTCCACATCACGTAGGGGGCCGCGAAAGACATCTCCCAGGGCTCGACGAACCTCCTGGCGTACAGGTCGGTCATCCCGAGTACGGCGTGAGGCTCGTCGGACTCCCCCTCCCCCTTGGGTATGACGTATATCTCCTGGCAGGCGTGGGCGTGCAGAATCTTGACGGCCGATCCCGGCGTCCTCTTGTCGTATCCCGCCAGGACGATCAGCGCCGAGATGCGGGTGGAGTCCGCGAGAAGCGCGACAACCTCGATCGGGGCGCCCTTGGACTCGGCGACCGACAGCGGCTCGAACACGATGGCGTCCCCCCAGGTCGGGGAAGTCCCTGATCTCTGACATCTGGGCGAGGGCGGCCTCGCTGTCGGCGTACTCCCTCTGCCCGCCGCTTCCTGCGTGGCGCATGTCCTTGCGGACCTCCTCCGGGACGACCGAGCAGGACCACGCCGTGCGCTGCCTGCTGGGAATGGGCCCGAAGCCGAGGCCGCTGACGCCTCCGTGGCAGAAGACGTGCTCCCTGTCGGCGGCGCAGGTCTCGCCCTTCCTGAAGGCCATCAGGAACAGCGGGGGTATGCTGCAGTGGCCGCTGGGCACGCGCGCCCCCTCGGTGCTCTTCGTTCTGTATATGGCTACAGGCTCGTGCTCCATCCTCAGAAGGTCCGCTATCGTCATGTCTCTCGCCTCTGTAGGAACTCGTTTATGACCTGGATATGGCTTCCAGCATGTCCTTGAAGATGGTCTTCTCCGGCACTATAAGTCAAAAAAGCCACAACTACTGCTAGAACTGCTGCATGTTACAAGATTGCTAAAGATAAGGTGTTTCTTATCTAAACCATATTTTACACGATTTCAATTTTTGTCGCCTTCCAACTCCCTTCTGATGTTCTCGACCTCTTCGTCGAGTGACGAGCGCACGCGGGGGGTTCCTGTGAAGCCGCTTATCGTGTCGATCTGGATCTCCATCTCCTTGTACACGTCCATGAGGTAGAACAGCGAGACCTTGTAGAACTCCTGGTTGTTCCTGAACACCCCGAGCCCCAGGACCGGGTCCAGCATCTCCAGCAGCCCTACGGGCATGCTGACCAGGACGTTGACGTCGTCCCTCCTGTTCGTGGATTCCATCGCCTTGCGGTAGAGCGTGAGCTCGTTCGATACGAGCTCCGCCATCCTCTGGCCGAAGTACCTCCTCTTCGCCTCGTCGGAGGCCTGCAACGGCTCCATCTCTGGAAGAGTTGCGCCGACATCCTTATGCACCGCACAGAAGTCAAGGCCATTTCATCGGAGGATGCACTGAAGGGCTATGTTCGAAATCGAACTTGAACACATCCGGGGAGCATAATGCCATATGGCCCGCACGTCGGCACATCACGATGCCGATCAAGGCATGAGAATGACTGATTTGTCAGAAGTTCATTCGAACGGATTCTCTGCGACGGCGTCTTTGAGGAGTTTGTCGAACTCCTCGTCTGACATGTCATCAAAGATCCGCCTTCTCCAGAGGGTGTAGTCTGGACAGCTTCCCCTAACCGAACTGATGAAAAGCTCGGCGTTGACGATGCCGAAGTTCCTGACCAGGCAGTCCATGCCCAGCATCATCATCTCGTCAGGCGTGTAGTTGCTAGCCCCTTGATTCATCTGAGCCCCTCCATTATGTAGAGCATATCGTTGGGAGTTATTATCGTTGTCCTATTGTCCTTGTATTTAAGCATCCTGTCATCCGTGGTGATGAGGTAGTCGCACCCCGAGTCGATAGCACAGGCGATGTGCGTGGCATCGGCACGCTTGATGCCGGCATCCATGATCTCCCGGATCATCGGCATGAGCTCTTCCATCCTCTTGGAACCGACGTATGACTTGGGCATGTTCATGCATGAAGCGAAGGTTGTGTGCCTTGGCCATTGGGTTAGGGCACCTGGTGTTCTCAGCCACCAACATATGGGAAACCGCAAGGTCGAGCTTTCCCTCGGATATGGCCAATGGATCTCCATCTTCGCAAGAGCTTCAGTCACTATCCTGGAATGAGAAGCCGGTCGGCCGAATCAAGTGGAAAAGACGATCTGGTCAGAGGCCTAGGCCAAGAATCCTCAGCGCATGGCGGGTCAATATATAAACTCCCGAGCGGATACTAAGACGCGGACATGAAGATCCATCCGGTATACCTCGTATTCATCGCCGCGATACTGGCCGGCGTCCTTAACCTGTTCTCGAAGGACCTGCTCAACGCCGGCATGGGCCCGATGGAGATATGCGCCTGCCGCGAGGGCATCACTGCCGTCGTGTTCGGCCTGGCCCTCCTGCTGCTGGACCGCCGGGCTTTCAGGATCAGAGCCCGCGATGTCCCGTTGTTCCTGCTATTTGGGGCGTTCAACGTTATATCCAACGTGTGCGTGTTCACCGCGCAGGAGAGCCTTCCGCTGGAGGTGGCGGCCGTGCTGGAGATGACCAGCCCATACTTCATGCTGGTGTTCGCGTTCTTCCTGTTCGGAGACAAGATCACCAGAAGGAAGGTCCTGGCGGCGGTCCTCGCCTTCGTCGGATGCGTCTTCATCATCGGAATAGTGGACAGCCCGGGGGACTTGGACGTTCTGGGCGTCGCCATAGGGCTCCTGTCCGGGGCGACCCTCGCCGCGTTCACCATCGGCAGCAAGTACGTAGGCGAGAGGGGATATTCGGAAAATTCGGCGATGTTCTACTTCTTCCTGTTCAGCGCCTTGCTGATTCTGCCCCTCTCAGATTTCGGCTGCATTTCCTCGGTCATGACCAGCAGCCCGTTGATACCGGTCTGCGTCCTAACCATGGGCGTGATGTGCACTCTTCTGCCCAATTACATCATCGTATATGCCGTGAGAAGGGTGGATCCGGCCGCGGTCTCCATCATCATAACTTCCAGCCTCATCGTCTCCACGATCTGCGGCGTACTCGTCTTCGGCGACGAGTTCGGAGCCTCGGACGTATTGGGGATAGCGCTCGTGATGGTCGCCATAACGATTCTGGAGCCTCCAGAATCCATCAGAAGGAGATTCGACAAGCCTGCGGGCCCCGAATGAGGCCGTTTCGAAGTTCCTGGGCCACGAGTCCACTATGTAGACCCTGAAGTACATCGGGGTCAGCCTCGATGACATGGATGCGGGCATGACCAAGCTTGCAGAGCACGGTCGCAAAACGCTTTCCAAGAAGAACCGACTTGGAGCAGGCCGGTCAAAATAGTACCGGTGAAGTCAGGTAGTGGAGACCATTCCCTTCTAGCTCCCCTGATTTCGTCACGAGTACCATTTCGGGCTCCGATTTGACTAATGCCACATCAGATGGTGCTCTCAGCAACCTCGGAAAGCTCTTCTTCGAGGAGGTCCTCAATGGCGTCAGGAGGATCCGCCGCCGCACCCGCAACAGCGGGGACTGGCCCTTCGAGCCCGACAATCTCATCCGCGACATGGTGGCCGGATGGATGACCCTCGACGATGAAGTCCGGACGGAACGTATGGATGCCGCCTGCGAAGTCGTCGATGATGGAGACCACCGGCACCGGGATGCGAATCATCACAGGCCTGGCCCCCTTGTCGTCTTCGCTCGGGGTCGATCGTCGGACCGGATAGTCGTGTATCCTGACATCTCGCGCACGTGATTGCACACGCAAACGAGCACACCTCGAAGCTAGGGATACCTATGGCAAACGCTGTCATCGTATTCTACGGCAGTTTCGCCAGGGGACAGTCACCGCCTGGTTCGGACCCCATTTAATGCTCTCGCATCTCTTTGTGTATAAGCGCAGCTGCGATCAAGGTCATCGCTGCAGCGGCGAAGGCTACGTAGGCCCCATATCCTATGTCGTAGTGCGAATCGTTGATTCCGGCTAAGACTATGACCGTGGCCACAATCAGCGTAATGCTGTTAAACAGCGCCGAAATGAATGGCTCCCTCGGACTGTCCGTCTTGCCGAGATATCTTATCCCTGCGATGACAGAACCCGTTCCCAGGAATAAGATTATAATGATGCATATGCGAGCGATGCCGCTCAGCCACCCGTACTCGAAACCGAAGCAGTCGCGCAGACCCCATAAGGTGCAATCGCCGAAAGCGCCCGTGGCCCATACGAGGAACACGGAAATAATCATGACGACGCCTCCTGCGATCATAAGCATGTTGGCTGTTCTCATGTACATCAGGATGCCTCCGTCCAGTGTCTCGGTGCGCTTGTCAGGATTCAGATCACCTCGCATCGGAACATGAACGCATTTAAAAAGCGATTTATAGTGATATGATTTGCCCAAGTCCGACTGCGTTCTGTAGTGCGGTCAACAATATATATAAGGCATCGCAACTTCGCATCTTTTAGCATCAAACAGCGATGATCTGGGATGATATCTTGGAGAACGACAAATTCTGGGCATTCATGCTGGTTTTAGGAACGACGGCCATCGCTACCTGCGGAACCGTCATGATCATAGCCGGACGTATTGTGGAGCACACTTACGACATCCAGGCTAGGCTGTGGTTCATGGGCCACCTGATGGTTTATCTATCCGTGGCATTCATGGTCCTGTCTCTGGCATGCCTGATACATGCCCGCATCAAGAAGAGGAGAGCCTGAAACATTTTTCAGGGGCTTACTGGCTTCCGTCCTTCAAGGTTATCTACATTCCGGCATATGGGTGTCCATGAATGAAAAGATGACTGGTCTGTACGTTTTGGCGGCGTTCCGCGTGCTTGCGGGATGGATCATGCTGTGGCCGTTCTTCGACAAGATGCTCGGGCTCGGGTTCCAGACTCCCCACGGAGGCGGATGGATAGACGGCGTTTCACCCTCGTCGTATGTAGTATACGTAGCCGATGGCGTGTTCAAGGACTTCTACACATCCCTGGCAGGCAATTTCGTCATAGACGTGGTGCTGATGGCCGCCCTGCTGGTTCTCGGCGTCACGCTCACATTGGGAGTGGCATCCAAGCTGACCACGTTCGGAATGTGCGCTTTCCTTCTGGTCATGTATTCGCTTCATATGCCGCCTTCGGACAATCCTGTCGTCGACTATCACATACTGCTCGTTCTCGGCATCCTGGCGACTTATTTCCTGGGCGGATACGATAAGCTGTCCCTTCATCCCAGGTGGAGGGAGGCTCGGATCGTCAAGAGGTTCCCTATACTGGAATGAGAGGCGGAACGGTCATTTGGGCCAATATAATAACTGCCCCTGGCATATTCCTGCCCTCTTCCCATGGAGAAGCGCACGTACCCACTCGCTAACCCGACATGAGTGTCGAGACTCCTCTTATAGTTTATTACCTAACAATTTACAATAACGCTTGATAAAAAATCGATCTCCAATGATCAGAGTACGTGAGCTTCGATGCCTCCTGGTTGAATCTCGATTCCAATTCGGAAATCAGGAATTCGCGGTTGATGAAGAAGAGTTTCGACACTACGCGTTTGAGGCTCTTCCATATAAATTCGATTGGATTGAGGTCCGGGCTGTACGGTGGCAGGTATACCAGCCTTATATCGAGCTCGTCCGCAATATCCCTCACCATCCTCGCATGATGAGTCGGATTGTTGTCCAGGATCATGACGATCGGCCTGTCGCCGTTCGCAGCGCGAACGGACGACAGGAAAGCGGCCATATCCTCCTTTTTAGAGCTCATGGGGGCCTCGATCACGGGATTCCCGTTCAGAGGATAGAACCCGAAGAGATTCGCGCGCAGCTTGTTAGTGTTCTTAACAGCCACAGGCTTCTTCGGGGACCAGAGGCGGACGGTGTTGGCGGTGGTCTGAGGGGAGCTCTCGTCCTGGAACCCGATCACGAAGTCCCTTCCGGAGAGTCCGTCCAGAGCATCCTGGAGTCTTTTTTTAAAACCGCCTCGGCGTCCTCCGGGCGGCGGTAGTCCTTGGGGTAGGGCTTCGCATGCCGCAGGCCCATGCCCTTCAGTATGACATGGACCTGCTTCTCGCTGTATTCCACGCCGAACTGATCCCTGATGTACAGCCTCACGGTCCTGGTGTCGCACGGACATGCGGAGAGCATGTCCTTCAGCTGGGCCTTCTGGTCTTCCGTGAGCCTGGATTTCGGCCCGCCCTTGAAGTCGGGGACCAGCCCTTCCATTCCCTTCTCGTTCCAAAGCTCTTGGACGTTGTATCCCGTCTTGGTCGTGAACCCGACGGCCGCGGACGCCTCCTCCACAGAATATCCGCTGTATCTCATGCGAACGAAGGTCACCCTCTGGAGCAGCCTCTCCGACTTCTTCAGGCTCCTGATGCTCTCGGACAGGCGGCGTTCCTCTTTCTGAAGGGACTCCAGAGGGACGTGCCTCACAATCTGCAGCTCAACCGGTCTTGCCATGAATAGGCATGACGGTAGTTATTGAAATATGTTAGGTAACTAACTATAGATAACTCAAAGAAGTTATCCCTGAGCCTGCATATTGTCGACACGGATGAAGATCACTGCTTTCATGTTCCCAGCATCGTATCGCAGATTAAATGATGTTGCTTGGAGAACAGACGTCAGCACATACGTGTCCACGATCTCGCCTACGTAGTCGACGTAGTCATCCTCGTCGGCGTAGTGTCCATTTCCGGCCTGTGCGGGGCGATCGTTGTTCTTAAAGCGATTGCTCCATCTTATTCCCTGATGACGTGATAACAGGACAGGATTCGCGAAAAGGACGTTCCTCTTTCGTAACATCGTACAGCAAAGTCAGAAGCAGAATCTCTTCGTCGAAGTCTTTGTCCTCTCTTTCCCCGTAACTCCAATGGTTCCAATACCGCCATTTGATGTAAAGAGCTTCGCATAAGGTGTGAATCCCCTCTCTTCCCTTGTAGAGCTCGATGATTTCGGGAGTGATCTCCGTGATGAACTTTAGCTTTTGTTCCATTGCTTTGTTTGGAAAATAGAAGTCCAAACTGATCCCCA